>JADMIO011276544.1_pt1 | contig 74930 bp, 73 predicted proteins | sample 8958161 | NCBI WGS metagenome assembly JADMIO01 (sample SAMN16585339, study PRJNA669376) | soil metagenome | isolation source: Crop rotation soil | place: USA: Cullars Rotation, Alabama | collected 2011 | reverse complement strand
GGCCGCGACTTCAAGTCACGTGAATTCCAAGCTTCGGATCCCACTGTGCTGGAAAGGGACGCCGCCCGGATTGAGCACTGCGTCGGACCGCCCGTAGATGATCGCGCCGCCATGCTCGGTGATCTCGATGTAGTCGCCATGACACCAGACGCCCGGATACTGTTCGTAGTAAGCCGCGCGATACTTGGCGTCGCCCGGGTCGTTCCAGAACCCGAGCGGCATCGACGGGAACGACCGCGTGCAGACCAGCTCCCCGCGCTGCCCCTGCCCCTCGGGGAACGGCTTGCCGTCATCGTCGAACGCGGCGACCGCCATCCCGAGCAGCTTGCACTGGATCTCGCCGCGCCACACCGGAAGGATCGGATTGCCGCCGACGAAGCTTGCGCACAGATCGGTGCCGCCGGACATCGACGACAGGCAGACATCGTTCTTGATGCCCTCGTAGACGAAGCTGAACGACTCGGGGGCGAGCGGCGAGCCGGTCGACAGCACGCTGCGGATCGACGACAGGTCGTAGCCGTCGATCGGCTTCAAGCCGGACTTCTTCAGCGCGTCGATGTACTTGGCCGACGTGCCGAAATGGGTCATCCGCTCCGCTTGCGCGAAGTCCCACAGGACACGTCCGCTGTCGAGGAACGGCGATCCGTCGTACAGCAGCAGCGTCGCGCCCGACGCGAGGCAGGACGCCAGCCAGTTCCACATCATCCAGCCGCACGTCGTGAAGTAGAACAGCCGGTCGCCGGGCTGTACATCACAGTGCAGCTGCTGCTCCTTCACGTGCTGGAGCAGCACGCCGCCCTGGCCGTGGACGATGCATTTCGGGACACCGGTCGTCCCACTTGAAAACAGGATGTACAGGGGATGGTTGAACGGCATCCTGGCGAACGTCGGCGCTTTTGCCGAATGCGCGCCGATGAATGTGCGCCAGTCGGTCGAGCGCTCGACCGACTGCTGGTCGACTTCGATGTACGGCACGACGACGACCTGGCCGACCGAAGGAATCCGCGCCGCGACCTGGGCGATCTTGTCGAGGACCGGAATCGTCTTGCCGTTGTAGAAATAGCCGTCGACCGCGACCAGCAGCTTCGGCTCGATCTGTCCGAAGCGGTCGACGATGCCCTGGACGCCGAAGTCCGGCGAGCACGATGACCAGACGGCGCCGAGACTCGATGCGGCGAGCATCCCGACGATCACCTCGGGCATGTTCGGCATCACGGCGCAGATCCGGTCGCCGGGCCCGATGCCGGCGGCGGCGAACGCCTGTTGCGCCTGCGAGACGCTGTCGAGCAGCGCACCGTGCGACATGCGGCGCCGGATCTTGTCCTCGCCCCAGAACACCAGGGCGTCGCGTTGCTGGTCGTTCGCCGACATTCCCGCGCTGTGCTTGAGCAGGTTCTCGGCGAAGCAGATGCGACCGTCGGGAAAATATCTTGCGCCAGGCATCGCGTCGCGATCGGCAACCGTTCGCTCGCCCGCGTCGCCGACGACGCCGCAGAACGCCCAGACGTCGCGCCAGAAATCCTCGATGTTGCCTGTCGACCAGCGATGGAACGCAGCGTAGTCGGGCAAGTCGATCCCGCGGCGGTTCGATACGTCGCGCATGAATCGCGTCATCAGCGACGATTCGATCCGATCACGCGAGGGCGTCCACAACAACTCGGTTTCCATGACGGTCTTTCGCAGGTGTTCAGCCCGTGCCGGCGCACATTGCGACGACGGCCGGCGGCAATGGAATGGCCTTGTTTCGCCGGACATCGATCCACACGATCTTGGCGGCGCCCTCGGCGTAGAGCGTGCCGTTCATCCGGAGCTCGTAATGCGACTCGACGCTCGAGCGGCTCGGCTTCCCCAGCGACATGCGCACCTCGACCGATCCCGGGTACGTCAGCGGCTTGAGGAACGTGCACGATGCGTTGACGATCACGATCCCCTCGTCCTGCGCTTCCGAGAGCACCCCGAACGCCTTCTCGTACCAGGATATCCGCGTCTGTTCCATGTACCGGAAATACACGGTGTTGTTCACGTGGTTCATCGGGTCCATGTCGCCCCACCGGATGGGAATGTTCTCGACGAAGACCAGTGTGCGCGCGTCAGGCATCGGGCATCGGATTTCAGGTATCAGGTATCGGCAAACGGGGAACACGGACCAAGGAAAAGCCACGGCAATTGCGACAGCACCGGCGTTGTCCGACAATTATAGTGACTGGTCGGCGACGCGGCCCGTTATCGGCGGAGTCCGCTGACATCGGGGCGCGGCTTCGCCCCGCACCCGTCCCGTTTCGTCGTATTCTGTTCCCTCTTACCCGTCACCTGTTCCCGGTTACCTGACATGCGCGAATCGATGGAATACGATGTGGTGATCGTCGGTGGCGGCCCCTCGGGGTTGTCCGCGGCGATCCGGCTGAAGCAGCTGGCCGCGGCGGCCGGCACCGAAGTCTCGGTGTGCGTGCTCGAGAAGGGATCGGAGATCGGCGCGCACATCCTGTCCGGCGCGGTGATCGATCCGGTGTCGCTGAACGAGCTGATCCCCGACTGGAAGGACAAGGGCGCGCCGCTGCACACGCCGGTCACCGAAGACCAGTTCCTGATTCTCACCGAGACCGGCAGCTTCCGCATTCCGAACTGGTCGTTGCCGCGACTGATGGACAACCACGGCAACTACATCGTCAGTCTCGGCAATGTCTGCAAATGGCTGGGCACGCAGGCCGAGGGCCTCGGCGTCGAGATCTATCCGGGCTTTGCCGCTGCCGAGGTGCTGTTCAACGATGATGGATCGGTGAAAGGCGTCGCCACCGGGGACTTGGGGATAGCGAAGGACGGCGAGCACAAGGCCGAATACGCCGAAGGAATGGAGCTGCATGCGCGATACACGTTCTTTGCCGAGGGCGCGCGCGGCTCGCTGTCGCAGGAGCTGATGGACCGCTTCAAGCTCCGCGAGGGTGTCGACTTCCAGAAATACGGGATCGGCCTGAAGGAGCTGTGGCAGATCGATCCCGCGAAGCACAAGCCGGGGCTCGTCATGCACACGCAGGGGTGGCCGCTCGACAGCCGGACCGGCGGCGGGTCGTTCATCTACCACTACACCAATGAGCAGGGCGACCCGCTGGTTTCGGTCGGGTTCGTCGTCCACCTGTCGTACGAAAATCCGCACCTGTCGCCGTTCGGCGAGCTGCAGCGCTTCAAGACGCATCCGGCGATCCGCGGCACGTTCGAAGGCGGCAAGCGGCTCTCGTATGGAGCGCGGGCGATCAACGAGGGCGGCCTGCAGTCGGTGCCGAAGCTGGTATTCCCCGGCGGCGCGCTGATCGGCTGCTCGGCCGGCTTCCTCAACGTCCCCCGGATCAAGGGCACGCACAACGCGATGAAGTCCGGGATGCTTGCGGCGGAAGCCGCGTATTCCGCGGTGCAGGCCGGGCGCAGTCACGACGTGCTCGATGCGTATGGTGAAGGCTGGAAGCAGTCGCCCATTTGGCACGACCTGTACAAGGTGCGCAACGTGAAGCCGGGACTTAAGCGCGGGCTGTGGATGGGAATGCTCACCGGCGGCATCAACATGTGGCTGAACGACCTGGGACTGGGCAAGCTGGTCGCCGGGACGCTGCATCACGACAAGCCTGACAACGCATGCCTGAAGCCCGCGTCGCAGATGCCCGAGATCCAGTACCCGAAGCCGGACGGGGTCCTGACCTTCGACCGGCTGTCGTCGGTGTTCCTGTCCAACACCAACCATGAGGAGGACCAGCCGGTCCATCTGCAATTGCGCGATCCGTCGATTCCCGTGGCGGTGAACCTCGCGGAGTACGATGGACCGGAGCAGCGGTACTGTCCGGCGGGCGTCTACGAATTCGTCGACGCCGAGGGCGGCGGCCGGCGACTGCAGATCAACGCGCAGAACTGCGTGCACTGCAAGACCTGCGACATCAAGGATCCGCTGCAGAACATCCACTGGGTCGTCCCCGAAGGCGGGGGCGGGCCGAACTATCCGGGGATGTAGCCCGTCGATCGGAGCCGCTGCGGGCGCGGCGCGAAATTTTGTGCCGCACGCGAGCAGGAACGGCGCTGCGCGGCCCGACTACAACTCTCGTCGCATCATCGTCACGCCGCCCGTCTGCTCGGTGATCGCGAAACCGAACCGGCGCGCCAGGCCGACCATCTTCGCGTTGGTCGACAGCGCTGTCGCCGACATCACGCGGTAACCGCCGCGGCGCGCGAGCACCAACAGCCGCGTGAGCAGCGCGCGGCCGACGCCGCGTCCCTGCCAAGGATCGCCGACCGTCAATGCGACCTCGCATTCCTCGGGATCATCGGTGGGCGCGTAGCGGCCCAGCGCAATTGCAAGCGGGTCGCCTTCGGCTTGCGTCACCGGCTCGACGACCAGCGACACGCGGCGCAAGCCATCCTGTGCCAGCGCGCCACGCAGGATCTCGGGCGTCAGCTCACTCACCCGGTACATGAAACGCAGATAGCGCGTCTCCTCGGACAGCCAGTCGAAGAACGCCGTCGCGTGCCGCGCGTCATCGGCCCGGACCGGACGCACGACGACCGGCGTTCCATCGCGGAGCTTCACCCGCGTGGCGCGCACGACCGGATTGCGTGGGTTGGAGTCGGCAGACATCGTGTGGGTTGGCGATCGTGCAATCGCGGTGACCGAGAATACAATGTGAGCGAGGTTCTGTCCGCGTACTCCTGGCCGATCGACGCGGGCGGAAGTGACAGAGGGGGAATCCGATGCGAAACTGCGTGCGCAAATGGTGGAACGTCGCAACCGCGCGACCCGCCCTTGTCTGTCTCATGATTGTGCCGCTCCTGGGCGACTCGTGCGGTCAGGAGTCGAGCACGCGGTTCTCGTCCGCGGTCGGCAACATATTCCAGGATGGCGGAAGCACGACCCCTGGCTCGACCTGGACGACCAACGGCCCCTACGGCGGTCCGGTCAAATTCGGGCTGGCCATCGCTCCGAAGGACACGAGAATCCTGTACGTCGCGAGCAGCGGCGGTGTCTTCAGGACGGCCGACGCAGGCGCTACATGGTCTCGTACCTCGTCGGGAATTGCCAACCTGACCGAGATTCACTCGATCGCCGTCGATCCGGTCAATCCTTCGGTCGTCTATGCCGGCAGCGTCAATACGTTCGACGCCCTTTACAAGAGCACCGACGGCGGCGCGCACTGGACGAACAGCAGCACCGGACTGACCGGGGGCACGGTCGACGTGATCGCAGTCGACCCGGTAAGCTCCAACAAGGTCTATGCCGGCGGCCCGCTCGGCCTGTGGCGCAGCTTCGATGCAGCGGCGACGTGGACAGAGGTCAACAACGCCCCGAAGGGTGCGGTGAGAATGGTTTTCGACCCGGTCTCGCCGTCAACGATCTACGCGATGGTTGCCAGGGCAGGGATCTACAAGTCGACCGACTCGGGCGTCACCTGGTCCGTGATGAACACCGGCTTCGCGGTGAATTTCGGGTTCCTCGAGACGGGCGGCGAAGGTCTGGCAATCGACCCGTCGGTACCTGGGCGGATGTACGCGGGGCGCTACCGCAGCACCGACGGCGGCGCGACATGGACTGTGATGCCCGGACTCGGCACAACCATCAACGTGATCGTCGTCGACCCGTCGACTCCGACGACCGTTTATGCGGGTGACGCCAGCACCGGAATGTACAAGAGCATCGACGCGGGCGACACCTGGGCACGGATCAACGCCGGTCTTGCGAACCTGACGATCTGGCGGCTGGCGATCGATCCGGGGACACCGGCGACGGTCTACGCAGCGACCGACTTCGGGATCTACAAGACGACGGATAGCGGCGCCAACTGGCGTGCATCGAATACCGGCCTCGCCAACACCGACGTGCTCGGAGTCGCCATCGATCCGTTCAATCCGGCCTCGATCTACGCGGGCACGTTCTCCAACGGTATCTTTCGCAGCGCCGACGGCGGCCGCAGCTGGGTCAATGTATTCGCAGGGACGCCGGCGACGACGAAGATCACGGGGATCGTCGCTGACCCGGCGACCCCCGGCACGTTTTATGCCGCCAACTGGTACGGCTTCGTCCTGAAGACCAGGGACCACGGCGCGACGTGGACGACGAGTGTTCGCGTCGGACAAATGATCTCGATCGCCATCGACCCGATATCGCCATCGACTCTGTACGTCGGTACGGTTGCAGGCGGTGTCTACAAGACCGGGAACGGCGGGGCCACCTGGACCGCTGTGAACAATGGACTGCCGAGGCGACCCGAGGACAGCATGCAAGTCGGCGCGATCGAGGGGATTGCGGTGAGCCCGAGGGATCAGTCGATCTGGACGTTCGTGCATACCGGGACCGAGGCTTTCACGGTCTCGATCAGCCGGGACGGCGGCGCGTCATGGTCGACAGCCTACCCGGGGTGGAATCCGACAGTGAGTCAGAGCGGCCCCTCGCTGCTCGGTTTCCTCGTCAATACGGTCGGGCTGAAATCGTTCTCGACCACGCTGCAGGTCAAACAGTCTGCGAATCCCGCGACCTGCGTCCCCGTGCTGCAGGTCGTCGCCGACCCGTTCGATCCCACGCTCGGCTTCGCTGCGGGTACCTGCGGCGTCGCGCGCGCCAGAGTCGCCGGCGGCCAGCTGGTGCCGGTCCCGCTACCCTCGAACACACCGCCGTGGCTCGTCGCGAACGTGCTCGCGATCACGCCGACCGGCAGCGATCTGTACGCGGGGATGCAGTGGGGCGGCGTCTACAGGCTGACGCTCGATCCGGCGCCGAAAGTCGTCGTCGAGTATCACCTCGCCAATCCCGATCACTACTTCATCACCGCCGATCCTGTCGAGCAGGCCGCCGTCGACGGCGGTGCCGGGGGACTCTTCCTGCGCACCGGTCGTTTGTTCAAGGCCGGCGGCTCGACGCCCGTCTGCCGGTTCTTCGGAAACACGAACATCGACCCGGCAACCGGGGCCTTCTACGGACCGTCGTCACACTTCTACACGGCGAGCGCGAACGAATGCGCGTCGCTCAAGGCCCAGTTCACCGCCAACGCGAAGTCGTGGAAATTCGAGAGCAATGACTTCCTGACGACACCGGCAGCCGATGGGGCGTGCGCGTCCGGATTGCAGCCTGTGTACCGTGCGTACAACAACGGCTTTGCACGCGGCATCGACAGCAATCACCGGATCACCGCCGACCTCGCCGCGTATCAGGCCCAGGTGGCGCAAGGCTGGATCGGCGAGGGCGTCGTCATGTGCGCGCCACGATAAGGCCTTTGCCGGAATGCGCGACGATCAAGGCACCGCGCAGAACACCGTGCCTTCGTCGATCCAGCCCTGTCCCTTCATCTGCTCGCGTGTCGAGCGGCTGGTCGTGTAGCGATGGTTCGAATCGTTCTTCGCGAATCGATTGTTGTAGAGGCGATAGACGGGAATCGAGTCCAGCGGACACACGCCGCCAGCCGGAAGGAGCACGCGCATCGCCAGCCCTTCGTACGTCCAGCCCGGGTCGCGCTTGACGCCCGCGCATTCGGCCGCGTCGGCGGTGAAGAAGTGCGAATTCGGTCCGCGTCCGGGCGTTCCGTAGAACCGGCAGACCGGGACGCCCGTCGCCGAGCCGTCCTGCCAGGCATTGAAGTTGATGTACGTCCGGTCCCAGCCGGGCCCCGCAGATCCGTTGAGGATGATGTTGTCGGCCTCGGCGAACGACTGGGTGATGAAGTAGTGGTCGAGATGGACGTTGTAGAACTCCTGGACCAGCGTCTCGCCGGGGAGCGGCGCCGCCGGCATCAGCACGTCGACGTTGACATGCTCGTCGGTTCCGCCGATCACCTGCGACATCCGCGCGAGCCGCATTCGCGCCTGTCGCCGTGTCGCCGTGTCCTTGAGATGCGCGTCGAGGAACACGATCGCCCAGGTGAACACCTCGGGGACGTTCTCGATCTCGAGTCCATGCTGGACGCCGGGCTGCGAGATCACGAAGCGCGTGCCAGCCATGTTGTTGACCGCCTGCTCGGTCAGCGCCAGCGGCGCCGTCGTGTCCGCTGTTCCGCCGATCGCCATGAACGGCGTCGTCAGGCCCGTCGTGCCGTTCTGGTCGTCACCGAACGCGGGCAACAGGCGCTGCCCCGAGTACGGGACGTAGCCCACCATCGCCTTGAACCGCGTGTCGGGCGGCATCACCTGCCTCGACGACAGCCCAAACGAGACGGTCAGCTTGGCGCCTGCCAGCAGCAGCATCCCCTCGCCCCCGAGGCTCGCGCCGAATCCGCCGATCGCATTGGGATCGACGTGGTCGCGGTAGTGCGGATGCGCGAGCAGCGTGTCGATCGCGCCCTTCAGCGCCAGCGGACGCATCGCCTGCATCGCGTTCAGCTGATCGAGATTCCGGATCAGGTACACGACGTCGTTGAAGTCCTCGATCCGGATCCGCGAGAAGCGCCGGTCCGCGTGGAACGGCGCGATCGTCACGTAGCCGTGCGTGGCGAAGAGCTGCATCGACTGCAGGTATTCCTCGGCCAGCGGGCTGCCGGCGAGACCGTGCGAGAACGCGAGCACCGGATAGCGGGCATTCGCATCGGCGAAGATGGGGAGCTGTCCGGCGCGCTGCATCTTCGGTACCGCGGCCTCGCCGGGAATCGGATAGTCGGGCCGCGGGTTGTTCGGCGTCGTCGGGTAGCAGACGATCGCGACGAACTGGACGTTGCGGTCGGCAAACTGCGACGAGAACATCTGCGAGTTGTCGGGTACGTGGACCGTGTAGCCGAAAGTCCATTCCGGCTCCGTCAGGATGTCGGTGATGTAGCGGGTGATGTCGTTGACGGGATTGCCTTCCCAGAAGTCGGCGAGGACCCCGACCGGCGGCACGAGGTTCTGCGCGACGTCGCTGCAGGCGACCGGATACGGGCCGATCGTGAGCGGTGGCAGCACGTTGAGCGGATCAGTCGCTGCGGTCGCGGCGCCCGGCCCGATGACCGACAGCAGGAGCGCCAGCATCGGAACGAGAATCGTCCGGGCGCGAAGCAAGGTTGGCATTTCGATGTTCTCCCAGTCGTTACCGTCACTCGACGCCCAGGGGCAGCCGGCGCGCTGCTGGAAACGACCCGTTGCACGCCGGAAACCTCGCAGCGGACGGCAGGCGAGTGTTGCGAAAGACAGGAAACTAATCGAAACGTTCGGGCGGTGCTGTGTCGGATCGTACAGAAGGCCCGCCCGGCTGCGCGAACGGCGCCCGTCGCGGCATCGGCATCCTTCGAACGTGTGAGCTCGCACCGACCCCCACGCGGCGCGGCCGGTAAGCTTGCACATCGGTGTTGCCACCGCCAGCGTGCTCGTTCATGCTGGTCTGCGCATTCGTCCAGGTCGCCGCACCAGTCAATTATTCAACGGGAGAAAGCCATGGGATTCGATCAGAAGGGAACGCCGGTGTTCTGCGTCGGCAAGGGGTCGTCGGGCCAATGGGACGTCTGCGAGGAAGGCTTCGACAAGCCGCTGGCGACGTTCAATTCCGAGGCGGACGCGCGGAAATACGCCGAGGACCTGGCCGCCACCAAGGCAGGATCGCAGGTCAGGATGACCGGCAGCGGCCAGTCGATGTCAGGCGGCGCGCGATGAACTCCGACCAGAGGCTGACGCTGTTCGTCGCGCTCGCGGCCGGGCTCGCGCTGGGCGCCGCGATCGCCGGCGGGATGCGCGTCAACCGGATTCTCAAGGAACGAAAGGCGCGCCACGGCGTCCCCGAACGCGAGCTGGACAAGTGGGAAGGCGAAGGCGGCAATGTTCCGACGGTGCCGACACCCGTCCCCGCGGCGACTCTCGTCAGCAACAGCTAGGATCGTTCAACGCACTTGCGCGATGTGCGGGGTGATGGAGACCGCGCGCAAGCGGGCAAGGTCGAGGCACTGACGCCGCGTTCAGAACGCCTCTTCGGGCATCTCCAGCGTTCCTCGCGAGCCCGCCGTCACCTGATGACGCAACGCCGCTGTCTGCGCCAGCGAGTGGTCGGCGAAGAAGCGCGCGGTCGCGATCTTCGACCTGTAGAACGTCGAATCTCCGCCGCCCGACGCCAGGCGCTGCTCGGCGATCAATGCCGCGCGCGCCATCTGCCATCCGCTCGCGGTGATTCCCCACAGGCGCAGGAAGGGCACTGCGCCCGCGAACACGCCGCGAACGTCGTTGCCGAAATTGGCGATCGCCCATTCGGTCGTCGAGCGCAATGCTTCCACTGCTTTCGCCAACTGCGCGCGAATCGCCTTGAGGTCGTCTGACGTGCCCTTGGCGAGCTCGGCGTCGAACTTCTCCATCTCGGCGATCACTGCGAGCGCCGTGCGCCCGCCTTCGCGGCCGATCTTGCGTCCGATCAGGTCGTTCGCCTGGATGCCCGTCGTGCCCTCGTAGATCGTCGTGATCCGCGCGTCGCGATAGTGCTGCGCCGCGCCGGTCTCCTCGATGAAGCCCATCCCGCCATGGACCTGGACGCCGTCGTACGTGACGTTCTGCGCGGTGTCGGTCGACCAGCCCTTCACCAGCGGAATCATCAGGTCGACGAACGCACGTGCGCGGTTGCGCGTCTCCTCGTCGGGATTGCGCTTCGAGTGATCAATCGCCGCGCCGGTGACGACCGCGAGCGCACGCATCGCCTCCGTCTGCGAGCGCATCGACATCAGCATCCGGCGGATGTCGGGATGGCGGATGATCGGCACCGAAGCCCCGCCCTTCTCACCGACGTCCTTGCTCTGGACGCGCTCCTTCGCATACGCGGCCGCACGCTGGTACGCCCGCTCGGAAAGTCCGATCCCCTCGATGCCGACGGCGAAGCGCGCCGCATTCATCATGATGAACATGTACTCGAGGCCGCGGTTCTCCTCACCGACCAGATAGCCGATCGCGCCGCCCGCGTCGCCGTACTGCATCACGCAGGTCGGGCTGGCGTGGATCCCCATCTTGTGCTCGAGGGACACCGCCTTCACGTCGTTGCGCTTGCCGATCGTCCCGTCTTCGTTGACCAGGAACTTGGGAACGACGAACAGCGAGATGCCCTTGACACCCTCGGGCGCCGTCGGCGTCCGCGCGAGCACCAGGTGGACGATGTTGTCGGTGTAGTCCTGGTCGCCGTACGTGATGAAGATCTTGGTGCCGAAGATCCTGTACGTTCCGTCGCCCTGCGGCTCCGCGCGCGTCCGCACGAGTGCCAGGTCCGAGCCCGCCTGCGGCTCGGTGAGGTTCATCGTGCCGGTCCATTCGCCGGCGACCATCTTCGGCAGGTAGCGCGCCTGCAGCTCCGGGCTCCCGCGCAGCTCCAGCGCGTGGATCGCGCCGACCGTCAGTAATGGACACAGCGAGAACGCGTGGTTCGCCGAGCGCCAGATCTCCTCGACCAGCGTATTCACCGCGACCGGAATCCCCTGCCCGCCGTGCTCGGGATCGATGCTGACGCCGGTCCAGCCGGCCTCGCGGAACTGCCTGTACGCCTCCTTGAAGCCCGGCGGCATCACGACCTGGTTGCCCTTGGCCAGTCGCGCCGGCTGCTGGTCGCCGGTACGATTCAGCGGTTCCAGCACGTTGGTCGCAAACTTCCCTGCCTCCTCGATGATTGCCATCGCCGTGTCGAGATCGGTGTCCTCATAGCCGGGCAGCTTTGCGATCTCGTCGATCCGCGCGAGCTCCTTCAGCACGAACTCCATGTCCTTGAGCGGCGTGGCGTAGGTGCTCATGTCAGCCGAGCTCCTTGACGAGCGCCGGGACCACTTCGAACAGGTCACCGACCAGACCGTAGTCGGCGATCGCGAAGATCGGCGCGTCGGCATCCTTGTTGATCGCGACGATCACCTTGCTGTCCTTCATTCCCGCCAGATGCTGGATCGCGCCGGAGATGCCGACGGCGATGTACAGGTCCGGCGCGACGATCTTGCCCGTCTGCCCGACCTGGTAGTCATTCGGGACGAAGCCAGCATCGACCGCGGCGCGAGAGGCGCCCATCGCCGCGTTCAGCTTCGCCGCCAGCGGCTCGAGCAGCGACTTGAAGTTCTCCGCATTGCCGACACCGCGACCGCCGGAGACCACGATGCGAGCGGCGGTCAGCTCCGGGCGGTCGGATTTCGACAGCGACTGTCCGGTGACGGTGGCCAGCCCGGTGTCGGCGGGCGCCGCGATCGTCTCGACGGGCGCGCTGCCGCCCGTCGCCGGGCCTGCGTCGAATGCCGTCGCGCGGACCGTGATCACCTTCTTCGCGTCGGACGACTTGACGGTCGCGAAGCCGTTGCCGGCGTAGATCGGGCGGACGAACGTGTCGGGGCCTTCGACCGCGATGATCTCCGAGATCTGCGCGACGTCGAGCAGCGCCGCGATCCGCGGACTGACGTTCTTGCCGAACCCGGTCGCTGGCGCGAGGATCGCGTCGTACGCGCTGGCAATGCCGACGACGAGCGCGGCGAGATTCTCGGCTGTGTGACCGGCGAGATGCGCAGCGTCGGCATGCAGCACCTTGGCGACGCCCGGGATCTGCGCCGCCGCAGCGGCCGCCGCGCCCGCGTTGTGGCCCGCCACCAGCACGTGAATGTCGCCGCCGATCTTCTGCGCGGCAGCGAGTGTGTTCAGCGTCGCGCCGGCGATCGCGGTGTGGTTGTGTTCGGCGATTACGAGGAGCGTCATGGATTGGGCTTCCTGGACCGGTATGGATGGAGTCGGGCCGGCTGGCTGGAGATGATCGTTGTCAGCAGGTGATCGTTGTCAGAAGATGATCGTTGTCAGAAGGTGATCGTTGTCGGAGTGACTGTCATCAGCAGGAATCGTCGCCAGCAGATGATCTTCGTCAGCGGACGTATTCGTCAGCTGATGATCTTCGCTTCGTTGCGCAACTTGGCGACCAGCTCGGCAACGTCGGCGACGCGTCCGCCGCCGCGCCGCTTCGGTGGCTCGACCACCTTCAGCGTCGCCAGCCGGGGCTTCACGTCGACGCCGAGCGCATCCGGCTTCACCGTCTCCAGCGGCTTCTTCTTCGCCTTCATGATGTTCGGCAGCGTCGCGTAGCGCGGCTCATTGAGGCGCAGGTCGGTGGTGACCACGGCCGGAAGCTTGATCGCCAGCGTCTCGAGGCCGCCGTCGATCTCGCGCGTGACGTTCGCCGTCACCGCGTCGCCGGCGGCGATCTCGACCTTCGAGGCCGACGTTGCCTGCGCCCAGTTGAGCAGCCCGGCGAGCATCTGTCCGGTCTGGTTGGCGTCGTCGTCGATCGCCTGCTTGCCGCAGATCACGAGCCGCGGCTGCTCCTTGTCGACGATCGCCTTGAGCAGCTTTGCCACGGCGAGCGGCTGCAGCTCGACATCGCCGGGCGTCTCGACGAGGATCGCGCGATCCGCGCCCAGCGCGAGCGCGTTGCGCAGCGTCTCCTGGCATGCGGCAATCCCGCACGACACGGCAATGATCTCGGTGGCGATCCCCTTCTCGCGCAGCCGGATCGCCTCCTCGACGGCGATCTCGTCGAAGGGGTTCATCGACATCTTGACGTTGGCGATGTCGACGCCGGAGCCATCGGGCTTGATCCGCACCTTGACGTTGTAATCGACGACACGCTTGACCGGAACGAGGATTTTCATGGGATGGGAGAAGGCGAGGACGCCGGAAGGGGATGTCGATTATAAGGCACCGGAATCAATGCTTCGGACCCGGCCCGGGGGTGCACGAAGCGCCGCACCGGGTGGCCGGCGCACGCGACGCGAATCAGGCAGCCCGTCTCACGACTTGCGCCACGATGGCGTGCGCTTCTGCGTGAACGCCGTGACGCCTTCCTGCGCCGCGTCGTTCAGCATGTTGTCGGTGATGTGGACCGCGGCTTCTCGATACGCGGCGGACTGCGTCTGCTCGAGCTGCGCGTAGAAGAAACCCTTGCCCGCGGCGACGACATCGGCCGGCTGTTTCATCAAATCGTGCGCGAGTGATGCGACCGCCGCGTCCAGCGCGGCCGCCGGGACGATCCGGTTGACCAGACCCCAGGCGAGCGCGGTCGGCGCGTCGATGAATTCGCCCGTCATCACCATCTCGAACGCACGCTTGCGCGACACGTTCCGCGACACGGGCACCGCCGGCGTCGCGCAGAACAGCCCATAGTTGATGCCCGACGTGGCGAACCGCGCATCGTCGGCAGCCACCGCCATGTCGCATGCGGCAACGAGCTGGCAGCCCGCTGCCGTCGCGATCCCGTGGACGCGCGCGATCACCGGCTGCGGCAGGCGCTCGATCGTCTGCATCACGTCGCAGCAGCGGCCGAACAGCGACGAGATGAACGGCTCGTTCGAGTTGTCCAGCATTTCCTTCAGATCGTGGCCGGCGCAGAAGTTCGGTCCGGCACCGGCAACTACGACGACGCGCACGGCGCGATCGGCTGCGACGGCGTCGAGCATCGCCTGGAGCGCGTCGAGCATCGCAGTGGACATCGCGTTGACCTGGCGCGGGCGGTTCAGCGTCAACCTGACGACGCCCGCATCGACGCCGGTGAGGCGTTCGCAGATGACCAGCGGCGCGCCCGATGCGCCAGATGCGCCAGATGCGCCAGATGCGCCAGATGCGCCCGATGCGCCCGATGCGCCCGATGCGCCCGATGCGCCCGATGCGCCCGATGCGGCTCCCATGTCGGCCGCCTTCTGCTGGGGTGACGGTTCGCCCATCCGTCGTGCTCCTATTCGATCGCCGCAGTGGACCCCGCGCGCTGGCGCAGCAGGAATTTCTGGATCTTGCCGGTCGACGTCTTCGGGAGTTCGGTGAAGATCACCCGGCGCGGCACCTTGAAGCGCGCAAGGCTCGCCCGGCAATGCTCGATCATCGCGTCCTCGGTGACCGTCGCGCCCGGCTTCAGCTCGATGAACGCGCACGGCGTCTCGCCCCATTTCGCGTCCGGCATCGCGACGACACCGCACGCAAGGACGGCGGGATGTCGATAGATGACGTCCTCGACCTCGAGTGACGAGATGTTCTCGCCGCCCGAGATGATCACGTCCTTGCTGCGGTCGCGGATCTTGATGTAGCCATCGGGCTGCATGACCGCCAGGTCGCCCGAATGGAACCAGCCGCCGGCGAACGCTTCCTCGGTTGCCGCCGAATTCTTCAGGTATCCCTTCATCACGACGTTGCCACGAAACATGATCTCACCCATCGTCTCGTTGTCCCACGGCACCGGCTGCATCGTCAGCGGATCCATCACGGTCAGACCGTCCTCCATCAGGTAGCGAACGCCCTGCCGCCCCATCCGCTCCGTCCGCTGGCCGATGTCCATCTCCTTCCACGCATCGTGCTTCGCGCACACGGCCGCCGGTCCGTAAGTCTCGGTGAGCCCGTACACGTGGACCAGGTCGAAGCCCATTCGCTCCATCCCCTCGATCATCGCGGCAGGCGGCGCGGCGGCGGCGACCATCGCGCTGACCTTGTGCGATATCCCGGCGCGCATCGACTCGGGCGCGTTGAACAGCATCGAATGGACGATCGGCGCGCCGCAGTAATGCGTCACCTTGTGCTCCCGGATCGCATCGAAGATCGCTGCGGACTCGACACGGCGCAGGCACACGTTGGTGCCGGCGATCGCGGCGAGCGTCCAGACGAAGCACCAGCCGTTGCAGTGAAACATCGGCAGCGTCCACAGGTAGACGCTGTGCCGCGGCATCCCCCAGTCGATGATGTTCGACGCCGCGTTCAGCGCCGCGCCGCGATGATGATAGACGACGCCCTTCGGATTCCCGGTCGTGCCCGAGGTGTAGTTGAGCGAGATCGCCTCCCACTCGTCTTCGGGGTGGCGCCATGCGTATTCAGGGTCGCCGGCGGCGATGAACGCCTCGTACTCGATGTCGCCGACGCGCTTTCCCGGTCCGGTGTACAGCGAATCGTCGACGTCGACGACGAATGGCTTGCGCTTCACGAGCTCCAGTGCCCGGTCGATCACCGGCGAGAACTCACGGTCGGTGATGAGGACCTTCGCCTCGCCGTGATCGAGCATGAACGCGATCGTCTCCGCATCGAGCCGCGTGTTGAGCGTGTTGAGCACACCACCGGTCATCGCGACGCCGAAATGCGCGTCGACCATCGCCGGAACGTTCGGAAGCATCACCGCAACCGTATCTCCGACGCCGATCCCGCGATTGGACAGCGCGCTCGCGAGACGGCGGCACCGGGCGTATGCCTCGGCCCATGTCGCCCGGAACTCGCCGTGGACAATCGCCGTCCGGTATGGATACACGTACGCGGTGCGCTCGATGTACGACAACGGCGTCAGCGGCGCGTAATTCGCGGGATTGCGGGAAAGGCCCTGCTCGTAGATGTTGGACATGTGTGGCGCGGTCGGCGATGCGTTCGGTTTCGTCGGTTCGATTGCGGGCGATTGGTCGAATGGTCGATTGGTCGATTGGTCGATTGCCGGCAAACAGGAAGACTGACGCAATCGGGAGCGATTTGCGGCAGTTGATGACGATTCGCGATACTGTCGATCAATCGCCCGCCGTCGCCGATGATTGTAGCCTTCGCTCGCGGGTACCGGCGCGGGCTGTGATTAAATCGGGCGATCGATCCGCGACAAATGCGCGCGGACTCACTGGAGATTCGCGATGGGCCATCGGCTGTCGAAGATCGTCACCAAGACCGGCGACGCAGGCACCACGGGATTGGCCGACGGGTCGCGCGTCTCGAAGGATTCGCGCAGGATCGAAGCGCTGGGCGAGGTCGACGAGTTGAACTCGATGCTGGGCGTGCTCCTTGCCGAAGGGTTGCCGGTGCGACTGACCGGGGAGCTGGTGGCGGTCCAGCACGATCTCTTCGATTGCGGCGGCGAGATGGCGATTCCCGGGTATGTCGCAGTCACCGACGCGCAGGTCGAGCGGCTGGAGACGCAGGTCGAGACGCACAATGCCGAGCTTCAGCCGCTGAAGGAGTTCATCCTTCCGGGAGGCGAACGAAGCGCCGCGCTGGCGCACCTGGCACGGACGATCTGCCGGCGGGCTGAGCGCGCCGTTGTCGCGCTGTCTGCCGACGCCGCGGGCACGCCTGCGGCGATCAACCCCATCACGCTGCGTTATCTGAACCGGCTGTCCGACTACCTGTTCATCCTGGCGCGGACGCTGAACCGCGCGGCCGGCCGCGGGGACGTCCTGTGGCAGAAAGGCAAGAACCGCGAGCCGACGTGATTGCGCGTAATCGGGGTCAGACCCCAATTAGCGGCCCGACCCGGCGCGGAATCAGGGTCTGACCCCAATCAGCCCATCAGCCGGGACGGGCGCCGTCGCAGCCGAGCCGCGTCAGTTGCGCGCCCAGCTGCTCGATCGTCGACGTGAACCCGGCGAGCCGGTCACGCTCCTGCTGGACGACGGCCGCGGGCGCGCGATCGACGAAGCTCGAGTTCGACAGCTTCGCTTCGCTCTTCGTCCGCTCGCCTTCGAGTCGCAGCTTCTCCTTCGACAGTCGCTCGCACTCGGCGCCGACATCGATCTCCACCTCGAGCATCACCTGGAAGTCGCCGACGATCCGCACCGGCGCGTCCGACGAGGGCAGCGTATCGGCCGCGCGCACTTCGCTGACCCGCGCCAGCGCCGCGATGTACGGACGCGTGCGCTCGACGAAAGCGGCATTCGATCGATCCGTCGCCACGATCAGCGGCATCCGCTCCTTCGGCGACAGCGACATCTCGCTGCGCAGCGTCCGCGTGCCGTCGACGATCGCCTTGACCATCGCAATGTCGGCATCGGCCTGGGCGTCGGTCCGTGACAGGTCCGCCTTCGGATAGGGCTGAAGGCTGACTGTGCTTTCGACGCCGTCGCTGGTCTTTCCCGCCAGCGGGGCGACCATCTGCCACAGCTCCTCGGTGATGAACGGGATGAACGGATGGGCAAGGCGCAGCATCGCCTCGAGCACTCGGACCAGGGTACGCCGCGTCCCGCGCTGCACCGCCGGATCCGGATCGGCCAGCTGCACCTTCGCGAGCTCGACATACCAGTCGCAATACTCGTCCCACGCCAGCTCGTAGACAGCGCGCGCGGCAAGATCGAAGCGATAGACATCGAGCTGCGAGGCGACCGCATCCTCGGCGCGCTGCAGCGTCCCGATGATCCATCGATCGGCCGCCGACAGCTTCACCGGCTGCGACTCGTCGAGCCCTACGTCCTGCCCCTCGACGTTCATCAGCACGAACCGCGTCGCGTTCCACAGCTTGTTGCAGAAGTTGCGGTAGCCCTCGCAACGGTTCATGTCGAAGTTGAGCGTGCGCGCATAGGTCGCGAGCGACGCGAACGTGAAGCGCAACGCATCGGCACCGTACGCGGGAATCCCGTTGGGGAACTGCTTGCGCGTCCGTTTCGCGATCGAATCGGCCTGGCTCTGGATCATCAGCCCGTAGGTGCGCTTGGCAACCAGCTCGTCGACGCCGACCCCGTCGATCACGTCGATTGGATCGAGGACGTTGCCCTTCGATTTCGACATCTTCTGGCCTTCCTCATCGCGAACGATCGCGTTGATGTAGACCTCGCGGAACGGCACCTTGCCGGTGAAGTAAGTCGTCATCATCACCATCCGGGCGACCCAGAAGAAGATGATGTCGAAGCCGGTGATCAGGACGTCGGAGGGCAGGAAGGTGCGCAACTCCTGCGTGTCTTCCGGCCAGCCGAGCGTCGAATGGCACCACAGCGCCGACGAGAACCAGGTGTCGAGGACGTCGGCGTCCCGGCGAAGCTCCGCGGGATCGCGCCCGAGCGACGCCCTCGCCTTTTCGCGTGCCTCGGCTTCGCTGCGCGCGACGTAGACGTTGCCCGCGTCGTCGTACCACGCCGGGATCTGGTGGCCCCACCACAGCTGCCGCGAGATGCACCAGTCCTGGATGTTGTTGAGCCAGTGATCGTACGTCGCGCGCCAGTTCTCCGGGACGAAGCGGACGCTCCCGTCGGCGACGACCTCGAGGCACTTCTGCGCGATCGTCTTGCCGGCCATCGTCGGATGCGTGTCCGGCGCGGGCTTCGACAGCGCCATGAACCACTGGTCGGTCAGCATCGGCTCGATGACGACGCCGGTCCGCTCGCAGCGCGGCACGACCATCGTGTGCTTCTTCTCCGACGCGATCAGCCCCTGGGCGGCCAGGTCGGCGAGGACCGCCTTTCGCGCGACGTAGCGATCCATCCCGCGATACTTTTGCGGCGCGTTGTCGTTGATCGTCGCCGTCAGCGTCAGCACGCCGATCAGCGGCAGCCGGTGCCGCTGGCCCACCTGGTAATCGTTGAAATCGTGCGCCGGCGTGATCTTCACGCAGCCGGTGCCGAACGTCTTGTCGACGTAGGAGTCCGCGATCACCGGGATCTCGCGTCCCACCAGCGGCAGGACGAGCGTCTTGCCGACCAGGTGCGCGTAGCGTTCATCGTCGGGATTGACGGCGACCGCGACGTCGCCGAGCATCGTCTCGGGCCGCGTGGTCGCGACGGTGAGGTGCGTCTCGACCTGACCCGTGGCATCCTTGAACGGATACCGGATCTCCCACAGCGTGCCCTGCTCTTCCTCGCTCTCGACCTCGAGATCGGAGACCGCGGTCTGCAGCGTCGGATCCCAGCTGACGAGCCGCTTGCCGCGATAGATCAGCCCGTCCTCGTACAGCCGGACGAACGTCTCGAGCACCGCGTTCGACAGCCCCGCATCCATCGTGAACCGCTCGCGCGACCAGTCACCCGACGACCCCAGCCGGCGCATCTGCCGGGTGATCGTCGAGCCCGATTCCTCCTTCCATGCCCACACCCGCTCGACGAACGCGCTCCGTCCGAGGTCGTGCCGCGATTCGCCCTTCATCTTCAGCTGGTTCTCGACGACGATCTGCGTGGCGATCCCCGCGTGGTCGGTCCCGACCTGCCACAGCGTGTTGCACCCCTTCATCCGGTGATAGCGGATCAGGATGTCGATCAGCGTGTGCTGGAACGCGTGCCCCATGTGCAGCGTTCCGGTGACATTCGGCGGCGGCAACTGGATACAGTACGGCGGCGCGCCCGGTGCCCACGACGGCGCGAAGCTGCCGCCCTGTTCCCAGCGCGGATACCACTTGGCCTCGATGAGATTGGGCTCGAAACCCTTGGCGATGGTCATGCGTGCCCGAGACGATGGAAAAGCCGGAAATTATAGCCGACGGGGTCGGCCGGCCCTTCTACCTCGAGCGAGACGACGGAGGCGGCACGCCCAGCTTGCGTTCGATCGCCGCGGCCACCTGGTCGCGGATCGCGGCGCCCAGCGCCTGCTCGGCCTTGACGATGAGATCGCGCCCCATCTGCTCGAACACCGGCAGCAGGTGCCGCGACAGCCGCTCGCGCATCGCATCGCGATCGTCGACATCCAGCGAGCGCAGCACCTCGAAATAGACGGTTTCGGCGAGCTCCCGCTTTTCGCTCTCGCGGCGGGCTTCCTCTTTCGCCGCCTTCGCCAGCTCGTCCTCGGACGGATGCGGCGTCCCGCTGACGGCCTCGGCGGGGCGTGGCCGGCCGGCACCTGTGATCGGCGCCGCTTCCTGCTGGCGCAGCACCGTCGCGTCGCCGGCGATCACCACGTCGGTGAGGACGGGAATGTCCTGCTCCGACCCCGCGCCGCCGAGACTGCGGTTGCTCCGCATCAGGGCGTCGGCTTTCTGCATCAGGTCGCGCGCGGATGGCATCCGGTCTCTTTCGACGATCCGACCGATCGAGGCTTGTCCCCTGGCCGTGGCGCGGATTCTACCCCGCGGTGAGGTCGTGGGCCCGCATCGTATAGCCCTGCTGCTTGTAGAACTGCCACTTGACCCGTCCCCTCGCCGCGTCGTCGGGGTCGTCGGTGACGATCTCGACCAGCCGCGTGAAACGACGGAAAAACGCCGGCTTGTCGTCCTGCAGGTTGATGAGGACGTCGGCCGGCCCCTGATGCTCGGGCGCGTCGTCGACGATCACCGGGGTTTCGGACGCAAGCTTGCTCGAAAGCCGGCAATGCGGAATGAAACCGGTTGCCGGAACCGTCCACAGCAGGTTGTCGATCCGGGCCGTCGTCGGATGGTCAGGGGTCAGGATGCGCACGTTCAAGCCCATCGCGTACGCCTTCGCGGCCAGACGCGCCGCCACTTGCAGCCTGTCCGGCGCGTGGGTGTAGAAGTCGATTTCCGTCATGCGCGGTACACGTGGAGACGAGCGCGGCCGCCCGCCGCCGCCGCGGTGCCGGTCAAGCCGCTTCCGGCGCCTGCGCGACGAGGTAATGGACCAGCATCGCCACCGGACGGCCCGTCGCGCCCTTTTCCTTGCCGCTCTTCCAGGCGACGCCGGCGATATCGAGGTGCGCCCAGTTGAATTTCTTCGCGAACTTCGACAGGAAGCACGCCGCGGTGATCGAACCGCCGGGACGGCCGCCGACGTTGGCGAAATCGGCGAAGTTCGACGCCAGCTGCTCGTGGTAGTCCTCGAGGAGCGGCATGTGCCATGCGCGGTCGTACGAATTCTCGCCGGCGGCGAGCAGCTCGCGCGCCAAGCCGTCGCTGTTGCTGAACAGTCCGGACAGCACGTTGCCGAGGGCAATGACGATCGCGCCGGTCAGCGTCGCAATGTCGATGACGGCCGCCGGCTCGAAGCGCTCGGCGTACGTCAGCGCGTCGCACAGGATCAGCCGGCCTTCGGCGTCGGTGTTGAGGATCTCGATCGTCTGTCCCGACATGCTGCGGACGACGTCGCCCGGCTTCGTCGCGCGCGAGCCCGGCATGTTCTCGCAGGCCGCGATCAGGCCGACGACGTTGACCGGCGGCTTCAGCTCGCCGAGCGCGCGGAACGTCCCGAGGACGCTGCCGGCGCCGCACATGTCGTACTTCATCTCGTCCATCGCGTCGGCGGGCTTGAGCGAGATGCCGCCGGTGTCGAACGTGATGCCCTTGCCGACCAGCACGGTGGGTTTCTGCTTGCGCGTCGCGCCGTAGTACTCGAGCACGATGAAGCGCGGGGCCTGCGCGCTGGCGGCCGATACCGACAGGAACGATCCCATCCCGAGCTTCTCGATCTCGGCGCGGTCGAGCACCGTTGCCTTGATCGCCGGGTGATCCTTGGCCAGCTGCAGCGCCTGCTCCCCGAGATACGTCGGCGTGCAGAGATTGCCGGGAAGGTTGCCCAGGTCCTTCGTAAGCTTGACGCCGTTGGCGATCGCCAGGCCGCGCGCGACCGCTGCCTCGCCGGTTGCGAGATTGCTCCGCTGCGGCACCGAAAGTGTCAGCTTGCGGAGCGGCCGGCGGAGCTCCGGCGGGTTGCTTTTCATCTGGTCGAACCGATAGACCGCCTCCATCGCCATCACGACGGCGTGCTCGATTCTCCAGCCGATATCGCGCTTCTTCACCGACTCTTCGGTCACATAAATGACCGCTTCATAAGAACCGGTTTCGTTGAGCAGCTTCACTGCGGTTCGCAGCGCCCGACGGAACTCCGCCTCGCGAAATTCGCGCTCCTTGCCCAGCCCTACGAGCAGAACACGATCGGACAGTGTGCCGGGAACGTTGTGCAGCAGCAGCGACGCGCCGAGCTTGCCCTCCATGTCCCCGCGCCGAATGATCTCCGACAGGTAGCCGTTGGCCGCGCGGTCGATCAGCTCCGCCGAAAGCGTAAGCTTCCGGTTGTCGAACACGCCGACGACGACGCATGCGGTACGCTGCTTCTCCGGACTCCCGCTCTTTATGGTAAATTCCATCGCTCTTTTGACAATTTTTGTCGGAAATCGCTGAAGTTGCGATTATCCGCAAAAAGTCCGCAAAAAGTCAAACTTTCATGCTCTTCCGTCGTGCGCTGCTGCGCGAGCTGACCGGCACCGCGATCGCTGTCTTCCTGGTCGTGCTGGCGATCGGAATCTCGCGGCAACTGGTCCGGATGCTCGACCTCGCGGCCGGCGGCTCGGTCCCCACCGACAGCGTTTTCGCGCTGCTCGGATTCTCCGCAATCTTCTACCTGCCGCTTGCGCTGTCGGTGACGCTGTTCCTGTCGGTGCTGCTGGTGCTGACACGGACGTACCGCGACAGCGAGATGATCGTCTGGTTTACCGCCGGACAGGGTCTGACCGCGTGGATCAGGCCCATCCTGATGTTCGCGACCCCGCTGGTGGTGATCATCGGCGTGCTGTCGATCGCCCTGTCGCCGTGGGCCGAGGAACGGACGCAGCAATACCGCCGCATCCTCGAGGCGCGCAACGAGGCAACCGCGCTGGCACCCGGATTGTTCAAGGAAGCCAAGCAATCCGAGCTCATCTACTTCGTGGAGAGCTTCGATCCGCTTTCGAACCGGATCAACAACGTCTTCATCCAGTCGATCGAGAACGGCAGGACGGTGGTCACCGCCGCGGTCTCCGGCTATCTCGACACCCTCGCCTCGGGTGAGCTCTACCTGGTGTTGCTCGAGGGTCGCCGGTACGAAGGGGAGCCCGGGGCGGCCGACTTCCGGATCGTCGACTTCGCGAAGCTCGGCCGCCACATCGAAACGGGCGTCGTCAGGCGAGACGAGCCGACCCTCAAGTCGACGCCCACGCTGGATCTGCTGAAGAATCCGAGTCCCTCGTCCACCGCCGAGCTGTTCTGGCGAATCGCGCTTCCGGTGATGTCGATGCTGCTGGTGCTGCTCGCCGTCCCGCTGTCGTACGTCAATCCGCGAATCGGCCGCTCGTTCAACCTGATGGTCGCAATCCTCGTATTCGCGATCTACTACAACTGGATCAGCTTCGCGCAATCCAATCTGGGCCAGGGCAAGGTCGGCCTGGGGCTCGCGCTGCTGCTGACGCATGGGCTGATGGCGGCCGTCGTGGTTTTCGTCTTCCGCCGGCAGTTGCGCGTCCGATGAAGACCGTCGAAAGCGGCATTGTCCGCGCCGGGCGCCGTAGCGAATGAAGACGATCAACGGATACATCGGCCGCGAGGTCCTCGCCAGCACCGGCCTGGTCCTGCTCGGCCTGATCGTGCTGTTCGCGTTCTTCGACCTCATCCGCGAGCTGGGCGACGTCAATGTCCAGGGCCCGTTCCGCCGCGCGCTGTTCTACGTGATGCTCGGGTTGCCCACCCACATCTACGAGATGTTCCCGATTGCCGCGCTGATCGGCACGCTGTTCGCGCTGTCGGCGCTGGTCACGAACTCGGAATACACGGTGATCCGCGCGTCGGGCGCGTCGCTGCCGCAGGTGGGATGGGCGCTGACGCGGGTCGGCCTGGTGCTGGTGGTCGTCACCTTCTTGCTCGGCGAATTCGTCGTCCCGTATTCGGAGAAGATCGCACAGCAGTTCAAGCTGCAGGCACGCAATCGCGTCGTCGCGCAGGAGTTCCGCTCCGGCGTCTGGCTGCGGCAGGACCGGAACTTCATCAACATTCGCCAGGTGGAGCTGCCCGATACGATCCTGCTGGGCGTGCGGATCTACGAGTTCGACGCGGACCACAAGCTCTCGAGCGTCAGTCTCGCCGAGCGCGGGCAGTACATGGGGGCCAACCAGTGGAAGCTGACCGGCATCACGCAGACGACGCTGACCGGGGAGGCGGCCCGCGTCACGCGCACGCCGGAGATGATCTGGCGCTCGGTGCTCGATCCTTCGTTCCTGTCGGTGCTGCTGGTGCAGCCGGAACGGATGTCGGCGACCAACCTGTATCAGTACATCGACTACCTGTCGGAGAACAAGCAGAAGACGTCGCGCTACGAGATCGCGTTCTGGAAGAAGGTCTGCTATCCGATCGCGGTGCTGGTGATGATGTTCCTGGCGCTGCCGTTCGCGCAGTTCCAGCGTCGATCCGGCGGCATAGGCATGCGGATCTTCAGCGGGATCATGCTGGGACTGCTGTTCTACACGTTCAACATGTTCTTCACATATCTCGGCGTGCTCTACGACTGGGCGCCGCTGCCCTCGGCCATGTTCCCGACGATGATCTTCTTCCTGATGGCCGCCGGGATGCTGTGGTGGCTCGAACGGCGATGACGCGTCAGTTCGACGTCAGCGGCACGACGCTCGCCGTCTTCCGGCGATGTTCGCCGCGCACCGTGAACTTCACCTGGCCCTCGACCAGCGCGTACAGCGTATGGTCCTTGCCGAGGCCGACGTTCTCGCCCGGGTGGACGCGCGTTCCGCGCTGGCGGACGATGATGCTGCCCGCGCTGATCGTCTCGCCGCCGTAGGCCTTCACGCCGAGGCGCTTCGCCTGCGAGTCGCGGCCGTTGCGCGAAGAGCCGCCTGCTTTCTTGTGTGCCATGGTGTGATGTCCCGTTTATCCGTTGATCGATTCGATGGAGAGCTCGGTGTAGTTCTGCCGATGCCCCTGGTGCTTCTGGTAGTGCTTCCGGCGACGCATCTTGAAGATGCGGACCTTGTCGTGACGGCCGTGCGCGACGACCTTCGTCGTCACCGTCGCGCCCGCGACGAACGGCTTGCCGACCGTCACTGCATCGCCGTTGCCGACCAGCAGCACCTTGTCGAGCACGACTTCGCTGCCGACGTCCGCCGTCAGCGTTTCGACCTTCAGCTTCTCACCCGCGGCGACCCGGTATTGCTTGCCGCCCGTCTTGATGACCGCATACATGATGGTGTTACCTTCGATTTGAATGGGAGGATTCGTCCCGGGGGCGCGGCCTGCTTCACCGCTGGCTGAGCCTTGGGCTCCGACACCAGATGCGCTCGGGAAAGCTTTTGATTATAGCCGCTTCGAGCCCATTCAGTCAAACGCGCCGATGTCGCTCGCGTGCGCCGGATATAATCGCGGATTGACCCATTCTCGTCTCGCGAACTACCTCCCTTGACCCAGGACCTGCTGCAATCCCGCTTCGGAACCTCGCTCGCGGAAGTCGACGACGTCATCAGGGAGGCGCTGCACACCGACGTCGCGCTGGTGCGGCAGGTGGCCGAGTACATCGTGTCGAGCGGCGGCAAGCGCCTGCGCCCGATGCTGCTGGTGCTGTCGGCGCAGGCGTGTGGATACCAGGGCCGCGAGCACTACACGATGGGCGCCGTGGTCGAGCTGATTCATACGGCGACGCTGCTGCACGACGACGTCGTCGACGAGTCCTCGATGCGGCGCGGGCGCGCTACGGCGAACGCAGCCTTCGGCAATTCCGCGTCGGTGCTCGTGGGCGACTTCCTCTATTCGCGCGCGTTCCAGATGATGGTGCGCCTCGACCGGATGCGCGTCCTCGAAGTGCTTTCCGACGCGACCAATGTGATCGCCGAGGGCGAGGTGCTGCAGCTCCTCAATTGCCGCAATCCGGACGTCGACGAGGCGCGCTATCTCGACGTGATCCGGCGCAAGACCGCGAAGCTGTTCGAAGCGTCGATGCGGCTAGGCGCGATCCTCGCCGGCGCCGATGCAGGCCTCGAGTCGGCGCTCGCGTCGTACGGCACGTACCTCGGCACCGCGTTCCAGCTGATCGACGATGTGCTCGACTACTCCGGCGACGCGTCGGTGATCGGCAAGAACCTGGGCGACGACCTGTCCGAGGGGAAGGCGACGCTCCCGCTGATCCACGCGATGACGCGCGGGAACGACACCGAGCGCGCGCTGATCCGTCACGCGATCACCGAAGGCGGACTGGAGGACTTTGCGGCGATCCATCGGACGATCGAATCGACCGGCGCGCTCGACTACGCGCGGAAGGTCGCCGCGGCGGAGAGCGAGCGCGCGACAGCCGCGTTGAGCCTGCTGCCCGGTTCAGTCCACAAGGATTCTCTGCTACAATTGGCGACTTTCGCGATCAAGCGTTCTGCGTGATCGCCACCACGGTGGACCGTCTCCCAGGTCCGCAAGACAACCGTGAACTCGGGGTGTAGCTTAGCCTGGTAGAGCGCTACGTTCGGGACGTAGAGGCCGGAGGTTCGAATCCTCTCACCCCGACCAGACTTCATTGGAAAGACGGCAATCGACACTGCCGCCGGCGCAGGCCCCAGATAAGCGAAGGGGCCGCGCGGTGAAGCGTGGCCCCTTCAGCGTTCGTGCACCGAACGCATTACCTTTGCGGCGTCCTTACTCGGCGGACGCCTCTTCCCTGGTCGATTCCGCAGCAGCCGCTGCCGGGCGATCCATCAGCTCGACCAGCGCCATCGGGGCGTTGTCGCCCTGGCGGAAGCCCATCTTCAGGATGCGCAGATAGCCGCCGTTGCGCGTTGCGTAGCGCGGACCGAGCTCGGCGAACAGCTTGACGACCATGTCGCGGTCGCGGAGGCGATTGAACGCGAGGCGGCGATTCGCCAGCGACGGATTCTTCGCCAGCGTGATGATCGGCTCGGCGACGCGGCGCAACTCCTTCGCCTTCGGCAGCGTGGTCTTGATCGCCTCGTGCTTGAGCAGCGAGTTGGTCATGTTCCGCAGCATCGCCAGGCGATGGGAGCTGGTGCGGTTGAGTTTACGGAGTCCGTGGCGGTGACGCATGGTGATCTCTCTTTTCGGGCGTTTCGGGCGCGCTCAGGTTGCGACTCGGTTGCGCTCGGTTGGCAGTTACGGGCGCTCGAGGTTGGCCGGCGGCCAGTTTTCCAGCTTCATTCCGAGGTTCAGCCCGCGCGAAGCCAGCACTTCCTTGATCTCGTTCAGCGACTTGCGGCCCAGGTTCGGAGTCTTCAGCAGCTCGGTTTCCGTACGCTGGATCAGGTCGCCGATGTAGTAGATGTTCTCGGCCTTCAGGCAGTTGGCCGAGCGGACCGTCAGCTCGAGGTCGTCGACCGGCCGCAGCAGCATCGGATCGACCTGCGGCGAGCGGCGCTCCTCGGTGGTCAGCGTCGTGCCTTCGAGCGCAGCGAACACCGACAGCTGGTCGACCAGGATGCGCGCTGCATAGCGGATCGCTTCCTCGGGATCGATCGAGCCGTTGGTCTCGATGTCCATCACCAGCTTGTCGAGGTCGGTACGCTGTTCGACGCGCGCAGATTCGACCGCGTAGCTGACCCGCTTGACCGGGCTGAACGACGCGTCGAGCAGGATGTGCCCGATGTTGCGGCCTTCGCTTGCCTTCGGACGCGCCGTCGACGGCTGGTAGCCGCGACCGCCTTCGACCTTGATCTCCATCTCCAGCTTGCCGCCGGCGGTCAGGTGCGCGATCACGTGGTCGGGGTTGACGATCTCGACGTCATGCCCGGTCTCGATGTCGCCGGCCTTGACGATCCCCTCGCCCGACTTGACGAGCTTCAGCATCACCGAAGGCTTGTTGTGGAGCTTCATCACGACGCCCTTCAGGTTCAGAAGGATGTCGACGACGTCTTCCTGCACGCCGTCGAGCGTCGAATATTCGTGGACGACACCCGAGATGCTGACTTCGGTCGGCGCGTAACCCGGCATCGACGACAGGAGCACGCGGCGAAGCGCGTTCCCCAGCGTGTGCCCATACCCGCGCTCGAACGGCTCCATCACGACCTTTGCGTGAAACGGGTTGATCGGCTCGACGTTGATGATGCGAGGCTTCAGAAAAGCACTGCTCTGCATTGATGTTCCTTAGTGGCCAAATAAGGCTCTTGGTTGCAATCGGGCGAAACGGACCTCTTCAAATGACGGGAGGCAAGCCGTCAACCGGCTCGCCCCTGATTTCGGGTCCGGTTACTTCGAGTACAACTCGACGACCAGGCTTTCGTTGATGTCCTGCGCAAATTCCGAACGGTCGGGGGCGCCCTTGAACGTCCCTTCCATCTTCTTCGTGTCCACCTCGACCCAGCTGGGGAAGCTGACCTTCTCGGCCAGCATCAGCGAATCCTGGATCCGGAGCTGCTTCTTCGCGCCCTCACGGACCGCCACCACGTCGCCGGGCTTCACCCACATCGACGGGATGTTGACGACCTTCCCGTTGACGACGATCGACTTGTGGCTGACCAGCTGCCGCGCTTCGGCGCGTGTCGAGCCGTAGCCCATCCGGTAGACGACGTTGTCGAGGCGCGATTCGAGCAGCTTCAGCAGGTTCTCGCCGGTCGAGCCCTTGCGGCGCGACGCCTCGACGAACGTGCGGTGGAACTGGCGTTCCATCAGTCCGTAGATCCGGCGGATCTTCTGCTTCTCGCGGAGCTGCAAGCCGTAGCCGGACAGACGCTGTCCCGACTTCTGCCCGTGCTGTCCGGGCGGTGTATCCAGCTTGCACTTGGAGTCGAGTGATCGACGCGCGCTTTTCAGGAAAAGGTCGGTGCCTTCCCGTCGCGCCAGCTTGCATTTGGGGCCTGTGTAACGAGCCATTGCTATCCTTGTGCTTTCAAGTTGCCGGATCCAGTCGCCCGAATCCCGGCACGGTTTCTGTGTACGATTAAATGCGACGACGCTTCGGCGGGCGGCAGCCGTTGTGCGGAATCGGCGTGACGTCCTGGATGCTGGTGATCTTGAGTCCGATCGCGTTCAGCGCGCGGACCGCGGATTCGCGCCCCGGGCCCGGGCCCTTGATCCGGACCTCGAGGTTCTTCACGCCGTATTCCTGCGCGGCCTTGCCGGCCGCCTCGGCGGCGATCTGCGCGGCGAACGGCGTCGACTTGCGCGATCCCTTGAAACCGGCGCCTCCGGACGTCGCCCACGACAGCGCGTTGCCCTGCCGGTCGGTGATCGTGATGATCGTGTTGTTGAACGACGCGTGCACGTGGGCGATGCCCTCGGTCACGGTCTTCTTGACCTTCTTGCGCGCGCGGGTCGCTGCGGTCTTGGCTTGCGTTGCCATGTTCGTTTTCCTCGATTACTTCAGCTTACTTTTTGGCGCCGGCGATCGCCTTGCGCGGTCCCTTGCGGGTGCGGGCGTTCGTACGGGTGCGCTGGCCGCGCGCTGGCAATCCCTTGCGGTGACGCGTGCCGCGATAGCAGCCGAGGTCCATCAGCCGCTTGATGCTCATCGTCACTTCACGGCGGAGGTCACCCTCGACCGTGTAGCGGCCGACCTCGTCGCGCAGCTTGTCCATCGCCGCGTCGTCGAGATCCTTGACCTTGACCGACGGCGAAATGCCGGTCTTCTCGCAGATCCGAAGCGCGCGCGGACGGCCAATGCCGTAGATCGCGGTCAGCGCGATCGACGCATGCTGATGATTCGGGATGTTGACGCCTGCTATACGAGCCATGTCTTAATTAGTCCTGTTAAATAAACGAGCGCGCGCGGGGTGAGGCAAATGAGGCCAAATGAGGCCGAATGCGCTCAACCCTGCCGCTGCTTGTGCCGCACATCGGCGCAGATCACGCGCACGACACCCTTGCGCCGTACGACCTTGCACTTGCGGCAGATTCTCTTTACCGATGCCAGCACTTTCATTTGCCGTTCCTTCTCTCTTCGCTCATCACTTGGCGCGGAACACGATCCGCGCGCGTGACAGGTCGTAAGGCGTGAGCTCGACCGTCACCTTGTCGCCCGGGAGGATCTTGATGTAGTTCATCCTCATCTTTCCCGAGATGTGGCCAAGCACAACGTGGCCGTTTTCCAGCTTGACCCTGAACGTCGCATTGGGCAGCGTCTCCAGGATCTCGCCCTGCATCTGAATAACGTCTTCTTTCGACATCAGCGCGTCGGCACTCCACCCTTGAAATTGGCCTTGCGGAGGAGGCTCTCGTACTGCTGCGACATCATGTAAGCCTGGACCTGGGTCATGAAGTCCATCGCCACGACGACGATGATCATCAGCGACGTCCCGCCGAAATAGAACGGCACGTTGCGCCACGCGATCAGCATGTCCGGGATCAGGCAGACGATCGTCACGTAGATCGCGCCGATCATCGTCAGCCGCAGCGTGATCTTCTCGATGTACTTGGCCGTCTGGTCTCCCGGCCGGTACCCCGGAATGAACGCACCGCTCTTCTTCAGGTTCTCCGCCGTCTCCTTCGGGTTGTACTGGAGGGCGGTGTAGAAGAAGCAGAAGAATATGATCGCCGAAGCATAGATCAGTTCATAGACCGGCTGACCGACCGTCAGCGTTCCGGCGATGTCCGACAGCACCCGGCGGACACCCTCTGCCGCGCCGCCGCCCGACCATTGCAGGATCGTCGCCGGGAACAGGATGATCGACGAGGCGAAGATCGGCGGAATCACGCCGGCCATGTTGAGCTTGAGCGGCAGGTGCGATGCCTGTCCCGCGTACAGCCGGTTGCCGATCTGGCGCTTCGCGTAGTTGACCGGGATCTTCCGCTGTCCGCGCTCGACGAACACCACCGCGTAGGTCACGCCGATCACCAGCACGAAGATGAAAAGCGCGACGAGGATCGAGAACGCCCCGGTGCGGACCAGCTCCAGCGATCCGGACAGCGCGTTCGGCAGTCCTGCGGCAATGCCGGCGAAGATGATCAGCGAGATGCCGTTCCCGAGGCCGCGCTCGGTGATCTGCTCGCCCAGCCACATCAGGAACAGCGTCCCCGTGACCAGCGTCACCGTCGAGGTGATCCGGAACACCAGGCCTGCCTCGAGCACCAGCCCCTGCTGCGATTCGAGCGCGATCGAGATTCCCACCGCCTGGAACAGCGCGAGGAACAGCGTGCCGTAGCGCGTGTACTGGGTGATCTTGCGCCGGCCGGCCTCGCCTTCCTTCTTCAACGCGTCGAGCGAGGGCACGACGACCGTCGCCAGCTGCATGATGATCGATGCCGAGATGTACGGCATGATCCCCAGCGCGAAGAGCGAGAACCGCGACAGCGCGCCGCCGGAGAACACATTGAAGAGGCCGAGGATGCCGCCCTGTTGCGAGCGAAACAGCTCCTCCAGCACCTGGCCGTTGATGCCGGGAACCGGGATGTGCGTTCCGATGCGATAGACGACGAGCGCCCCGAGCAGGAACAGGAGTCTCCGCTTGAGGTCGCCGTACTTTCCGCCTGCCTTTTGTGCAGGATTGATTGCCACGTGTGAATGCTCTTTCGTTACTTGGTCGCGCCGCTAGCCGCGTCCGTCGACGGCTTCCTGGCCGATCGCTTCGCAAGCCTGCCCGGCTTTTCCGCAACCACTTCGGCAATCGTGCCGCCGGCCGCTTCGATCGCAGCTTTGGCTCCCTTGGTCGCCGTGAGTCCCTGAACGGTCACCGCCTTGGTGAGCTCGCCCGACTTGATCACTTTCGCGCTCTTGGCGATCGCCGGAACCAGTCCGGCCGCCTTCAAGGACAGCAGGTCGACCGTGTCGACCGGCAGCTTTGCCAGGTCGGACAGGCGGACTTGCGCGGTGTCGTTGCGCGACAGCGAGACGAATCCGCGCTTCGGCAGCCGGCGCTGCAGCGGCATCTGGCCGCCTTCGAAGCCGACCTTGTGGAAGCCGCCCGAGCGGGACTTCTGGCCCTTGTGGCCGCGGCCGGCGGTCTTGCCCAGGCCGCTGCCGATCCCGCGTCCGACGCGGCGGCGATTCTTGTTCGAGCCCTCGGCGGGCTTGATCGTGTTGAGGCGCATTTTGGTGTTTCTTTCCGAGGTCAGCCGACCCTCAGTTCACTTTGACCAGGTGGTTGACGCAATTGATCATCCCGCGGACTTCCGGGGTGTCCTTGAGCTCCACCGTCTCGTGCATCCGATGCAGCCCGAGGCCTCGCACCGATGCGATGTGGTTCTTCTTGGCGCCGATCGGGCTCTTGATCAGCGTCACCTTCAGCGTCTTTCCAGCATCTGCCGCCATGTCAGGCCTCGAGAATCTGCTCGACGGTCATGCCACGCTTCGCAGCGATCTCCGACGGCGTCGACGTCGCTTCGAGCGCATTCAGCGTCGCGCGAACGAGGTTGTACGGATTGGTCGAGCCATGGCACTTGGCGAGAACGTTGGTCACGCCGACCACCTCGAACACCGCGCGCATCGGGCCGCCGGCGATGATGCCGGTGCCGTCCGCCGCGGGCTGCATGAACACCTTGGTCGCGCCGTGACGGCCTTCGACCGCGTGCTGCAGAGTCCCGTTCTTGAGGCTCACGCGGACCATCTTTCGGCGCGCCGATTCCATCGCCTTCTGGACGGCGACCGGCACTTCCTTCGCCTTGCCCTTGCCCATGCCGACGGCGCCGTTGCCGTCGCCGACGACGGTCAGCGCCGCGAAGCCGAGAATGCGCCCGCCCTTCACCACCTTGGTGACGCGGTTGATCGCAATCATCTTTTCGCGCATCCCGTCGGTGCTCTTCTCCGACTGCGCGTTCTGCATCTTTGCCATTTAGCGCTTCCGATTGAAACCGGTGTTTAGAAACTCAGTTTAGAAACTCAGGCCGGCTTCGCGCGCTGCGTCTGCAAGCGCGGCGATCCGGCCGTGATACTTGAATCCGGAACGGTCGAAGGCGACCTTCTCGATACCGAGCGCCTTCGCCTTCTCGGCAATGCGCTTGCCGACGGCGGTCGCGGCGGACTTGTTGCCGCCGTTCTTCAGGTCCTTGCGCACATCGGCCTCGAGCGTCGACGCGCTGGTCAGAACCTTGACCGAGTCCGCCGCGATGATCTGCGCGTAGATGTGGCTGTTGGTCCGATGCACGACGAGACGCGTCACCTTCTGCACGTTGATGCGGCGGCGGGTCTGGCGGGCGCGGCGGAGCCGGGATTCCTTGGTGTTCATGGTCTGTTGTCCGTGGTCTGCTTTTTTGTCGCTGGTTACTTCTTCTTCGTTTCCTTGATCACGACGTGCTCGCCGACGTAGCGGACACCCTTGCCCTTGTACGGCTCCGGCGGACGGTACGCGCGGATCACCGCGGCGACCTGCCCGACGAGCTGCTTGTCGATCCCCTTGACCACGATCTCCGTCTGCACCGGCGTCTCGACCTTCACGCCCTTCGGCATCGTGTGCACGATCGGATGCGAGAAGCCGAGCGACAGGTTGAGCTTCTCGCCCTGGGCCTGCGCGCGATAGCCGACACCGACCAGCGACAGGCGCTTCTCGAAGCCGTCGGTCACACCCTTGACCATGTTCGCGACCAGCGCGCGGATCGTCCCCGACAGCGCGTCGGCGTGGGTTCCGCCGTTGCGCGCATGGAACGTCAGCTTGTCGCCGTCGCGCTTGATCTCGACGTCGTTGCGGTACTTCTGCTGCAGCGTTCCCATCGGGCCCTTGACGCTGATCTCGCCGTCGGCGAGCGTCACGTCGACCTTCGGAGGCACGCTGACCGGGTAATTTGCAATTCGGGACATTTGCTCTTCTCCGGCTTACGCGACGACGCAGATGACTTCGCCGCCGATGCCGGAGGCCCGCGCCTTGCGGTCGGTCATCACGCCCTTCGACGTGGAGACGATGGCAACGCCCAGGCCGTTCATCACCTTCGGCAGGTCTTCCTTGCCGCGATAGATGCGCAGGCCCGGCGTGGAAACGCGCTCGATGCGCTCGATCACCGGACGCCCGGCGTAATACTTCAGCGCGATCTCGAGCTGCGGCTTCACGCCGTCGCCGGCGACGCGGAAGTCGTCGACATAGCCCTCGTCCTTCAGCACTTTCGCAATCGCGACCTTCAGCGACGACGACGGCATCGCGACGCTGACCTTCTCGGCCATTTGCGCATTGCGGATACGCGTCAACATATCGGCAATGGGATCAGACATGCTCATTGCATCTACCTCTGGTTACCCTGGTTTACCAACTAGCCTTGGTGAGGCCGGGGATTTCGCCGCGCATCGCGTGATCGCGGAGCTTGTTGCGGCCGAGTCCGAACTTGCTGTACACGCCGCGGGGACGACCGGTGATCTTGCAGCGGTTGCGCAGGCGCGTCGGATTGGAGTTGCGCGGCAGCGCCTGCAGCTTCAGGCGCGCGTCGTAACGGTCTTCCATCGGCTTGGACATATCCTCGATCACCGCTTCCAGCGCCTTCCGTTTCGCCTCGTACTTCTTGACGAGCTTGCGGCGCTTCTGGTCGCGATTGATCAATGCGAGTTTGGACATGGAATCGGGTCTCCGGCTTAGTGCTTGAACGGGAACTTGAACGCGGCCAGCAATGCCTTGGCTTCCGCGTCGGTCTTCGCCGTCGTCGTGATGGTGATGTTCATCCCGCGGAGCTGGTCGATCTTGTCGTACTCGATCTCCGGGAAGATGATCTGTTCCTTGACGCCCATGTTGTAGTTGCCGCGGCCGTCGAACGCGCGACCCGAGACGCCGCGGAAGTCGCGGACCCGGGGCAGGGCGATCGTCACCAGGCGGTCGAGGAACTCGTACATCCGGTCGCGGCGCAGCGTCACCATGCACCCGATCGGATAGCCTTCGCGGATCTTGAACACCGCGATCGACTTCTTCGACTTGGTGATGACCGGCTTCTGGCCGGACACCTTCTGCATGTCGGCAACCGCGTTGTCGAGCAGCTTCTTGTCGCCGACCGCCTCGCCGACGCCCATGTTGAGGACGATCTTCGTGATGCGCGGCACTTCCATCGGGGACTTGTAGCCGAACTGCTTCACCAGCGCCGGGGCGATGGTCTCTTTGTAGTATTCGTGGAGTCGAGCCATTTTTCGATCCTGCTCAGTTCGCGCCGACGGTCTTGCCGTCGGACTTGAAGACGCGCAGCTTCCGGCCGCCGTCCACTTTGAAACCCACTCGATCGGCCTTGCCCGTCGCCGGGTTGAAGATCGCGACGTTGGACGCCTGGATCGGCATCTCCTTGGTGATGATGCCGCCCGTCTGGTTCTTCATCGGGTTCGGCTTCTGATGCTTCTTCACCAGGTTGACGCCCTCGACCAGCAGCTTGCCGTCCGGATACACCTGCTTGACCACGCCGCGCTTGGCCGGCGAGCTGTCACGGCCCGAGATGACGACGACGGTGTCGCCCTTCCTGATCTTGTTCATTCCAGGGTTTCCTCAGAGAACTTCCGGCGCGAGCGACACGATCTTCATGAAGCGCTCGGTGCGCAGCTCCCGCGTCACCGGCCCGAAGATGCGGGTGCCGATCGGCTCCAGCTTGTTGTTGAGCAGCACCGCGGCGTTGCCGTCGAACTTGAGCAGCGAGCCATCAGTGCGGCGGACGCCCTTGGCGGTGCGGACGACGACGGCCGAATAGACCTCGCCCTTCTTCACGCGTCCGCGGGGTGCGGCATCCTTGATGCTGACCTTGATCACGTCGCCGATGTTGGCGTAGCGGCGCTTCGATCCCCCGAGCACCTTGATGCACATGACCCTCTTCGCGCCGGTATTGTCTGCGACATCCAGCATCGATTGCATCTGAATCATTTTGACTTTCTCTCCAACTTAACCCGCCGGCCGCGGGCGCGGCACATTGACGGCCAGTCTTGGATCCCGTACGGGATAGTTCGCCTGAAAAGCGGCGAAGGATGATTATAGCGGGAAAATCAGTGACCCCGCAAGACCCAATCGCGTGTTTCTTGGGCCGCGCACGGGTGGCGCCGGGCCTACGCGACTACTTTTCAAACCCCGCGCGTCCTGCGCCAATCGCACGCGACAATGGTTTCAAACCCCGCGCGACCTGGCGCCGATCGTATGCGGCACCATTTTCAAACCCCGCGCGACTTTTCGACGAGACGCGACACGACCCAAGCCTTGGTCTTCGAGACCGGCCGGGTCGACTTGATCTCGACCAGGTCGCCTTCCTTGTACTGGTTGGTCTCGTCGTGCGCGTGGTACTTCTTCGAGCGCTTGACGACCTTCGCATACAGCGGATGCGTCACGCTGCGCTCGACCAGCACGGTGACCGTCTTGTCCATCTTGTCGCTGACGACGCGGCCGACCAGCGTCTGGATCAGCGCGTGGCGGGCCGGCGTGGATGCCGGAGTTCCGGTGTTCGTGGCTTGCATGTCGCTCATTTCTGCGCTCCGCTGGATTTCGCGGCCGCCGCGCCCGCCGGCGCCGGCTTCGGCGCGCTCTGCCCGAGCAGCGTCCGCACGCGCGCGATGTCGCGACGCGTCCGGCGGATCTGCGAAGTGTTGGTCAGCTGCTGCGTTGCTTTCTGCATCCGCAGCTTGAATTGAGCCGACAGGAGCTCCAACAGCTCCTTCTGCAGCTCATCAGGCTTCTTGGCCTTCAGGTCCTTCTTTCGTTCCGATGCCTTCATCTCGAATTCCCCGTTACGCCGTCAGGCGGTGGACGAACGTCGTCCGGATCGGCAGCTTCGCGGCGGCCAGCGCGAATGCCTCGCGGGCCAGCACCTCATCAACGCCGTCCATCTCGTACAACACCTTGCCAGGCTGAATCTCGGCGACGTAGTACTCCGGATTGCCCTTGCCGTTTCCCATCCGGACTTCGGCCGGCTTCTGCGAGATCGGCTTGTCCGGAAAGATCCGGATCCAGATCCGTCCGCCGCGCTTGATGTGCCGCGTCATCGCCCGGCGAGCGGCCTCGATCTGACGTGCCGTCAGCCGTCCCCGACCGATCGCCTTCAGGCCGTATTCGCCGAACGACACCTTGGTGCCGACCGTCGCGATGCCCTTGTTGCGGCCCTTCTGTTCCTTGCGATACTTCCTGCGTGCTGGTTGCAGCATGTTCGACTCCGCTTATGACTTCGCGGCGGGAGCTGCCGGAGCAGCCTCCGCGGCGGATTCCTTCGGGCCGGCCTGTGCGCCGGCAGTACCAGCAGCAGCGCCGGCGGGACCCGCAGCACCTTCGACACGCGGCTTGCGCACCCGCTTGGCCGGCGCGCCAGCGCCCTCCTTGCGCGGCTCCCGATCACCCCTGGGCTCGCGCGTCGGGTTGGGCGTGCGCTCGATCTGCGGGGCGTCGTTGGTGGCGAGAACCTCGCCCTTGAACACCCACACCTTGATGCCGATCGCGCCGTACGAGGTCATCGCCTCGGAAAAGCCGTAATCGATGTCCGCGCGCAGCGTGTGCAGCGGAACGCGGCCTTCGCGGTACCACTCGGAGCGCGCGATCTCGATGCCGTTCAGGCGGCCCGAGCTCTGGATCTTGATGCCCTGGGCGCCCAGGCGCATCGCATTCTGCATCGCGCGCTTCATCGCGCGGCGGAACATGATCCGCTTCTCGAGCTGCTGCGCGATCGAGTCGGCGATCAGCTTCGCCTCGATCTCGGGCTTGCGGATCTCCTCGATGTTGAGACCGACCTCGACGCCCATCATCTTGCGCAGCACGCCGCGCAGCGTCTCGATGTCCTCGCCCTTCTTGCCGATGACGACGCCGGGGCGCGCGCTGTGGATCGTGATCCGCGCGTTCTTCGCCGGACGCTCGATCGTCACCTTGCCGACCGACGCGTGCGCCAGGCGCTTCTTCAGGTACTCGCGAACCTTCAGGTCCTCGAACAGCATGCCGGGGAACGACTTGCTGTTCGCGTACCACTTCGAGCTCCAGTTGCGGGTGACCGCGAGACGGAACCCGGTCGGATGTATTTTCTGTCCCATTATTTTCCCTTGCGCTTCGTGTCGGCCTTGTCGCCGTCGGCGACGGTGACGAAGATGTGCGACGACTGCTTGAGGATCACGTTGCCGCGGCCCTTCGCGCGTGCGGTGAACCGGCGCAGCGACTCGCCCTTCTCGACGTAGATCGTCGCCACCCGCAGCTCGTCGATGTCGGCGCCGTCGTTGTGCTCGGCGTTGGCGATCGCCGACTCGAGCACCTTCTTGATGATCCGCGCGCCCTTCTTCGGGCTGAACGTCAGCAGGCTCAGCGCACGATCGACCGGCATGCCCCGGATCTGATCGGCAACCAGCCGGCCCTTCTGTGCCGACAGGCGAACGCCTTTCAATACCGCTCTGGTTTCCATGCGTGGTCTCCTACTTCTTCGCGGCCGGCGCGGCCTTGCGGTCGGTCGGATGCGACTTGAACGTGCGCGTCAGCGCGAACTCGCCGAGCTTGTGGCCGACCATGTTCTCGGACACGTAGACCGGAATGTGCTGCCGGCCGTTGTGGACGGCGATCGTCAGCCCGACGAAATCGGGCGTGATCGTCGAGCGGCGCGACCAGGTCTTGATCGGACGCTTGTCCGAGGTGGCCGATGCGGCTTCCACCTTCTTCATCAGATGCCCGTCGACGAACGGGCCTTTTTTAATCGAACGTCCCATTTGGTAAGCCCCTTAACCCTTCTTCGCCGCGTGCCTGGAACGCACGATCATGTGCTGCGTGCGCTTGTTGTGACGCGTCTTGTAACCCTTCGCCGGCTGGCCCCATGGCGACACCGGGTGGCGATTGCCGCGCGTGCGTCCGCCCAATGGGTGGTCGACCGGGTTCATCACCTCGCCACGCACCGTCGGACGGATGCCGCGCCAGCGGTTCGCGCCGGCCTTGCCGATCGAGCGCAGGTTGTGCTCTTCGTTGCCCACTTCGCCGATCGTCGCGCGGCAGTCGATGTGCACGCGGCGGATCTCGCCCGAGTGCAGGCGCAGCTGCGCATGCGAGCCTTCGCGCGCGAGCAGCTGGATGCCGGCACCGGCGGAGCGCGCGATCTGCGCGCCCTTGCCCGGCTGCAGCTCGACGCAGTGGATCGTCGTGCCGACCGGGATGTTGCGGATCGGCAGGCAGTTGCCGGCCTTGATCGGAGCCTCGGCGCCGTTCGACAGCGTTGCGCCCGCCGCCACGCCCTTCGGCGCGATGATGTAGCGGCGCTCGCCGTCGGCGTACAGCAGCAGCGCGATGTTCGCGCTCCGGTTCGGGTCGTACTCCAGCCGCTCGACCTTCGCATCGATCCCGTCCTTGTTGCGGCGGAAGTCGACGATCCGGTAGTGATGCTTGTGGCCGCCGCCCTTGTGCCGCGTCGTGATGTGGCCGTTGTTGTTCCGGCCCGAGCCGCGCTTCTGCGACTCGACGAGGGCGGCGACCGGCGCGCCCTTGTGCAGCGACTTGTTGACGACCTTCACCATCGACCGGCGGCCGGGTGAGGTCGGCTTCATCTTGACGAGCGCCATGTCAGCCCTCCACCGCGAAGTTGATTTCCTGGCCCGGCTTCACCGACACGTACGCCTTCTTGCCATGGTTGCGACGGCCGGTAAAGCGGCCGAAGCGCTTGGTCTTGCCCATCGTGTTGACAACCTGGACGCCGGTGACCTCGACCTTGAACTGCATCTCGACCGCCGCCTTGATCTCGGGCTTCGTCGCGTCGCGCATCACCTCGAACACATACTGGTTGCGCGACTCGCCCACCATCGTGCTCTTCTCGGAAATCACCGGAGCGAGCAGGACGACGTGCAGCCGTTCGGGATTGAATTTTCGGGTTGTGGTGGCGGCGCTCATGCCAGCGACTCCTCGAGTTGGGTCATCGCACCCTTGGTGATCAGCACGTGCGGGAAATGCACGAGCGACACCGGGTCCATCATGCTCGGGGTGACGACCAGCACGTCGGTCAGGTTGCGCGAGGACAGGTACAGGTTGTCATCGAACGTGTCGGTGACGATCAGCACGCGGCCGTAGCCCATCGCCTTGACCTTCTGCGCGAGCAGCTTGGTCTTCGGCGCATCGAGCGTCAGCGATTCGCAGATCGCCACGCGGCCTTCGCGCGCGAGCTGCGACAGGATCGACGCAATGCCGATCCGGTACATCTTGCGGTTGACCTTCTGCGAGAAGTTCTCGTCAGGCGAGTTCGGGAAGATCCTGCCGCCGCCGCGCCACAGCGGGCTGTTCGCCTGGCCCGCGCGAGCGCGGCCGGTGCCCTTCTGCTTCCACGGCTTCTTGTGCGACTTGTTGATGTCGGCGCGACCCTTCTGGGCACGCGTGCCCAGGCGCGCATTGGCCTGGAACGCGGTGACCATCTGGTGGATCAGCGCTTCGTTGTAATCGCGGTTGAACAGCGTGTCCGGCGCCTCTACGGTCGACGAAGGCTGTCCCTGCGCATCGATCAGCTTGAGTTCCATTATTTCTTGCCCCCCTTGACCGCAGGGCGGACGACGATCAGCCCCTCGTCGGCGCCGGGAACGGCACCGCGGACCAGCAGCAGGCCGCGCTCCGTGTCGACGCGGACGACGACCAGGTTCTGCGTCGTGCGCTGCTCGTCGCCGTAGTGGCCGGCCATCCGCTTGCCCGGAAACACGCGGCCCGGATCCTGCGCCATCGAGATCGAGCCCGGCGTGTTGTGCGAGCGCGAGTTGCCGTGCGACGCGCGGTTCGAGCTGAAGTTGTGGCGCGTGATCACGCCGGTGAAGCCGCGGCCCTTCGACGTTCCGGTCACGTCGACCTTCTGGCCGACGGTGAACATGTCGACGCCGACGACCGCGCCCGGGGTGAAGCTCGCGAGCTGGTCCGGCTCGAGGCGAAACTCGGTGAGAATCTCACCGGCTTCGACTCCGGCCTTGGCCAGGTGCCCGGCCGCCGCCTTGTTGACGCGCGAGGCGCGACGCTTGCCGTACGTGACCTGGATGGCCGCATAGCCATCGTTGTCCGGCGTCTTGATCTGCGTGACGCGGTTGTTGGCGACGTCCAGCACCGTCACCGGGACGGCAGCGCCGTCGTCGGTGAAGATGCGGGTCATTCCAACCTTGCGCCCGACTAGTCCTAGACTCATTTTCAGTGTCCTTTTCAATGCCGCCGATTGCGATTGATCGGTCGGCGCCTTTTGGAGAGCAGCGGGATCTTGATCCGCAGCTCTTCAATCCGATTACTGCAGCTTGATCTCGACGTCGACGCCCGCCGGCAGATCGAGCTTCATCAGCTGGTCCACCGTCTTGTCGGTGGGGTCGATGATGTCCATCAGCCGCTGGTGCGTCCGGATCTCGAACTGGTCGCGCGAGGTCTTGTTGACGTGCGGGGAACGCAGCACATCGAAGCGCTCGATGCGAGTCGGCAGCGGCACCGGCCCGCGGACGACGGCGCCGGAGCGCTTCGCCGTCTCGACGATCTCGAGCGCCGACTGGTCGATCAACTTGTAATCGAACGCTTTCAAGCGGATCCGGATCTTCTGGTTTTGCATTGCCATGGTCGTCTTACTCCCTGATCTTCGAGACGACGCCGGCGCCGACGGTGCGGCCGCCTTCGCGAATCGCAAAGCGCAAGCCCTCTTCCATCGCGATCGGCGCAATCAGCTGCACGTCCATCCGGATGTTGTCCCCAGGCATCACCATCTCCGTCCCCTCCGGCAGCGTCACCGCCCCCGTCACGTCCGTCGTCCGGAAATAAAACTGCGGACGATACCCCGGGAAGAACGGCGTATGCCGGCCCCCTTCTTCCTTGCTCAGAATGTAGACCTCGCACTCGAACTTCGTGTGCGGCGTGATCGAGCCCGGCTTCGCCAGCACCTGCCCACGCTCCACTTCCTCGCGCTTCGTCCCGCGCAAGAGCACCCCGACGTTGTCCCCCGCCTGCCCCTGGTCCAGCAGCTTGCGGAACATCTCCACCCCCGTGCACACCGTCTGCAGCGTCGGCTTCAGCCCCACGATCTCCAGCGGCTCCCCCACCTTCACGATCCCGCGCTCCACCCGCCCCGTCACCACCGTGCCACGGCCCGAGATCGAGAACACATCTTCCACCGGCATCAGGAACGGTCCGTCGATCAGCCGCTTCGGCTCCGGTATGTAGCTATCCAGCGCTTCCGCCAGCTTCAGGATCGAGCCTTCGCCCATCTCGCTCTTGTCCCCTTCCAGCGCCATCTTCGCCGAGCCGATGATGATCGGCGTGTCGTCGCCCGGAAACTCGTACTTGCTGAGCAGCTCGCGAACTTCCATCTCGACCAGCTCCAGCAGCTCCTTGTCGTCGACCATGTCCGCCTTGTTCATGTACACCACGATGTACGGAACACCCACCTGCCGCGCCAGCAGAATGTGCTCGCGCGTCTGCGGCATCGGGCCATCCGCCGCCGACACCACCAGGATCGCCCCGTCCATCTGCGCCGCACCGGTGATCATGTTCTTGATGTAGTCCGCATGCCCCGGGCAATCGACGTGAGCGTAATGCCGGTTCTTCGTCTCGTACTCCACGTGCGCGGTGTTGATCGTGATCCCCCGCGCCTTCTCCTCCGGCGCCGCGTCGATCTGGTCGTATGCCTTCGCTTCTCCACCGTACAGCTTCGAGAGCACCAGCGTCATCGCCGCCGTCAACGTCGTCTTGCCGTGGTCCACGTGTCCTATCGTCCCCACGTTCACATGCGGCTTCTTCCGCTCGAATTTGCTCTTCGCCATTTTGTTTCCTTTCCGGTTTGAGTCACAGCCACTGCAAGAGGGTCACCCTCGCAATATCAGGCCTTCTTGTTGACGACCGCCTCGGCCACCGTCTTGGGCGCCTCGGCGTAATGCTTGAATTCCATCGTGTACGTCGCGCGGCCCTGCGTCAGCGAGCGCAGCGTCGTCGAGTAGCCGAACATCTCTCCGAGCGGCACTTCGGCGCGGATCGCCTTGCCGCCGCCGCCGGCGATGTCTTCCATTCCCTGGATCAGGCCGCGACGCGACGACAGGTCGCCCATCACGTCGCCCATCTTCTCCTCGGGCGTCTCGACCTCGACCGCCATCATCGGCTCGAGCAGCACCGGGCTCGCCTTGCGCATCCCGTCCTTGAACGCCATCGACGCGGCCATCTTGAACGCGTTTTCGTTCGAGTCGACATCGTGCGACGAGCCGTCGAACAGCGTCACCTTGACGTCGACGACCGGATAGCCGGCCAGCACGCCATTCGGCAGCGTCTCGAGGAGGCCCTTCTCGACCGCCGGGATGAACTCGCGCGGAACGGTGCCGCCCTTGATCGCGTCGACGAACTCGAAGCCCTTGCCCGGCTCCTGCGGCTCCATCTTGATCCACACATGGCCGTACTGGCCGCGGCCGCCCGACTGCTTGACGAACTTGCCCTCGACTTCGACCGGCTTGCGGATCGCTTCGCGATACGCGACCTGCGGCTTGCCGACCGAGGCCTCGACGCCGAACTCGCGCCGCATCCGGTCGACGATGATCTCGAGGTGCAGCTCGCCCATCCCGGAGATGATCGTCTGGCTCGACTCCTCGTCGGTATGCACGCGGAACGACGGATCTTCCTGCGCCAGCCGATTGAGCGCGAGGCCCATCTTCTCCTGGTCGACCTTGGTCTTCGGCTCGACGGCCTGCGAGATCACCGGCTCGGGGAACTCCATCCGCTCGAGGATGATGATCTTGGCCGGGTCGCAGAGCGTCTCGCCGGTCGTCGCATCCTTCAGGCCGACGGCGGCGGCGATGTCGCCCGCGTAGACGTCCTTGATCTCTTCACGCTGGTTCGCGTGCATCTGCAGGATCCGGCCGATCCGCTCTTTCTTGCCCTTGATCGGGTTGTAGATCGTGTCGCCGGTCTTGACGACGCCCGAGTAGACGCGGAAGAACGTCAGCTGGCCCACGAACGGGTCGGTCATGATCTTGAACGCGAGCGCGGCGAACGGCTCGGCGTCGCTCGGCTTGCGCTCGGCTTCGCTGCCGTTCTCGAGCTCGCCCTTGACCGGCGGAATGTCGGTCGGCGCGGGCATGTAGTCGACGACCGCGTCGAGCATCGCCTGGACGCCCTTGTTCTTGAACGCCGAGCCGCACAGCATCGGCGTGATCTCGGACTTGATCGTCCGCTCGCGCAGGCCGCGCTTGACCTCTTCGTCGGTCAGCGTCTCGCCTTCGAGATACTTGTTCATCAGCTCGTCGTTGGCTTCGGCGGCGGCCTCGACCATCTTGTCGTGCCACTCCTTCGCCAGGTCGGCCAACTCCGCGGGAATGTCGCGGAACTCGAATTTCATTCCCTGGCTGCTGTCGTCCCAGTAGATGGCCTTCATCTTGACCAGGTCGACGACGCCTTCGAACTTGTCTTCGGCGCCGATCGGAATCTGGATCGGAACGGGATTGGCCTTCAGACGCTCGCGCATCTGGCGGTAGACCTTGAAATAGTCGGCGCCCACGCGGTCCATCTTGTTGACGAACGCGAGGCGCGGCACCTGGTACTTGTTCGCCTGGCGCCAGACGGTCTCCGATTGCGGCTGCACGCCGCCGACCGAGTCGTACACCATGCACGCGCCGTCGAGCACGCGCATCGAGCGCTCGACTTCGATCGTGAAGTCGACGTGGCCCGGGGTATCGATGATGTTGATCCGGTGCTCGGGGAAGTTGTTCGCCATCCCCTTCCAGAAGCACGTCGTCGCCGCGGACGTGATCGTGATCCCGCGCTCCTGCTCCTGCTCCATCCAGTCCATCGTCGCGGCGCCGTCATGGACTTCGCCGATCTTGTGGTTGACGCCGGTGTAGTAGAGGATCCGCTCGGTGGTCGTGGTCTTCCCTGCGTCGATGTGCGCACTGATTCCTATGTTGCGATATCGCTCGATCGGGGTCTTGCGTGGCATGACTTGTTTTCCTAACTCAACTCTGCAGTTCATTCGGGCGCCGCGAATGTCCTCGGGGACAATGGGTCGGCGCCGGCGGGCATTTCGGAGCCCGCCGATGCAACTGCAACCAGGCCGGGCTCTAACTGATCGTCTGGAGCGCCATCCGCATCACGCGACGGCCGCCTGCAGGCGAAAATAACGATTCATCAGAAGCGGAAGTGCGAGAACGCCTTGTTCGCTTCCGCCATGCGGTGCACTTCCTCGCGCTTCTTCACCGCGCCGCCACGGCCTTCCGAAGCTTCCAGCAGCTCGGCGGCCAGGCGTTGCGCCATCGACTTCTCGCCGCGCTTGCGGGCGGCTTCGCGGAGCCAGCGCATCGCCAGCGCCATCCGGCGGACCGGACGCACCTCGACCGGAACCTGGAAGTTCGCGCCGCCGACGCGGCGGCTCTTCACCTCGACCATCGGACGCGCATTGTTGAGCGCGGTCGTGAACACCTCGAGCGCATCCTTGCCGCCCTTCTTCGAGATCTGCTCGAGGGCGCTGTAGACGATGTTCTCGGCAACCGACTTCTTGCCGGCCGTCATCACGACGTTCATGAATTTGGCGAGCTCGACATTGCCGAACTTCGGGTCGGGCAGGATCTCGCGCTTGGGTACTTCGCGACGACGGGGCATAGGCTATTCCTCGGGTATCTCTATCGATTGCGGCTCGCGTGGAGCTTCGACTTCGTGCCGCTGGTCGGCTCGGTTCGTTTGGGCCGCCATGACTTTGCGGCCCTCGTGAAAATCACGCCGCCTTGGGCTTCTTGGCGCCGTACTTCGAGCGCGCCTGCTTGCGGTCCTTGACGCCCGCGGTGTCGAGCGAGCCGCGCACCATGTGGTAGCGGACGCCCGGGAGGTCCTTGACGCGACCGCCGCGGATCAGCACGACCGAGTGTTCCTGGAGATTGTGGCCTTCGCCGCCGATGTAGCTGATGACCTCGAAGCCGTTGGTGAGACGAACCTTCGCGACTTTCCGCAGCGCGGAGTTCGGTTTCTTCGGGGTCGTGGTGTAGACGCGGGTGCACACGCCGCGCTTCTGCGGGCTCTGACCGAGCGCCGGCACCTTGCTCTTCGATACGGGGGCCGTACGGCCCTTGCGCACCAGCTGATTGATGGTTGGCATTACCAAATCCCTGTTTGAAATTCCGCACGGCCTGAAGCGCCTACCCGTGTTCGAACGATTCCGAACGCTGGAACGGCACCCCCACCGCGCATCGAACGCCGGCTTCGATTGGCCGGCGCGCTCAAGGGTCTACCCGGGGTGGAAAGTGCCGCGGAGCTTGAACCGGAAGAGGCTCGATGCTCGGCGCAGGCTGTCTTGCCAGACCGGGAAACGTAAAGACTGTCGATTATGGCCGAGCCCGGGACAGTTGTCAACAGCGCTTTGCGCCGCGACTGGGGCGGCTCGGCGCCGGCAGATGCGGCAATCTATCGCCAACCTGTCGCCGCGCCCCGACAAAACATGACGAAGCCCACCTTCCGGCGATATAACCGATTCTCGCTCGGTTAGAATACAGGTTCATGCCGCCGGCATCTTCGTCATTCGCCCGGCATGCCGGGCAAATCAGGATTTTTTCATGTTATCGAAACTCTCCCCGAATTTTACGCATTCCCTCATCACCGCCTGCGCGCTGGCGATGGCCGCTGGCGCCTTCGCCGCATCCGGTCCGCAGGCCGTCCCGACCGCCCTTCCCGAAGCGTCCGTCCGCAACGTCGCATCGCTGGCCGTGCCGTTCGTCGCCAACGGCGGCGAAGCCGACGCCGATGTCGCGTTCTATGCGCGCACGTTCGCGGGGACGGTGTTCGTGACCCGCGAGGCAAGGCTCGTGTATTCGCTGCCTGCCCGGCGGACGGCGGGCCAGGCCCCGCAAGCGGCATCGACTGTTGGCTGGACGCTCGCCGAATCGTTCCCGTCGGCGGTAGCGCCGCGGGCGCCGGCCGGAGGGGCGCGCTCTGCCGCCCAGGTATCGCGGTTCGGCCCCGGGACTGACCGAGGTCGGTCGTCGCTGACCTTCGACGACATCGTGCTCGGCGAAGTCGCGCCCGGGATCGACGCGAGGGTGCGCGCGACCGGGAACAACGTCGAGAAGCTGTTCTTCGTGGCCCCGGGCGCCGATGCCTCGAACCTGCGCGCGCGCATCGACGGCGCCGACGGCGTCGAGGTCGCGGCTGACGGGAGCCTGAGCGTCCGGACCGGGCTCGGCACCGTGCAGTTCACGCCGCCGGTGGCATGGCAGATGCGCGAAGGGCTGCGCATTCCAGTGGAAGTCCGGTACGCAGTGACCGGCGCGTCGGAGTATGGATTTCGACTCGGACTGCACGATCCCGAGCTCGAGGTCGTCATCGATCCGCTGATCCGCAGCACCTATGCCGGCGGCGGAGCGGTCGATTCGATCCGCGCGATGACAGTCCATCCCGGCACGGGCACCGTCTACGTGGCCGGCTTCACCGCCTCGACCGACTTCCCGAAGACCACCGGCGCGCAGACGACAAACCCGACGAACACGCAGGAAGCGGTCGTCGCGCATTTCGCGCCGGGCCTGAACTCGCTCGTCCGTGCGACCTACTACGGCGGCGACGGCGCCGACATCGCGACTGCGATCGCCATCCATCCGACCAGCGGGGACGTCTACATCGCCGGCACGACGACGTCGTCGACGGGAACCCTCGCGGGCACCACGACCCCGTACTCGGGGACGCCCGACGGCTTCATCGCGCGCTTCGACGGAGCGCTGTCGTCCGTGCTGGGCGCGCGGTACTACGGAGGCAATGGAAGCGACAACATCGCTGCGCTCGTCATCGACCGGATCTCGGGCGAGGTGGTCGTCGCCGGCGCCACCACGTCGGACAACCTGCCGCTCGGCAGCGGCACGCCTGCGCAACCGGCAAATGCCGGCGGCGCCGATGCATTCGTCGCGCGCCTCTCTGCGAGCCTCGATGTGGTCATTCGCGCCACCTATTTCGGCAGCGCCGGCAACGATCGCGCGCTCAGCATGGCGATGGACACGGTCACCGGCGACCTGATCATCGGAGGCTCGACGACAACACAGTCGCCGCTGCTGCTGCCGGCATCGCTGAACGGCGCACAACCGACGAATGCCGGCGCCACCGACGGCTTCGTCGCGCGGCTCGACGGAACGCTCGGCACGGTCCGGATGAGCACGTTCCTGGGCGGCAACGGGATCGACGAGATCACCTCGGTCGGCGTGCACCCGATCAGCGGAGAGATCTACGCGACCGGGTCGACCGGTTCGGCGAACGTGGGTGGACCGATCGGCGCACAGGCGGCGAGCGGGGGCGGCACGGATGCCTTCGTCGCGCGCTTTCATTCCGACCTGACCGGACTGCGGACGTTCACGTACTTCGGAAAGGGCGGCGACGAGTTCGCGAATGCGCTTGCGATCAGCCGCTACAACGGCGAGATCTACGTGACGGGGTTTTCGAGTTCGCCGACCTTGCCTTCGTCGGCGGTCGATGGCCCTCAGCCCGTCAACGCCGGCGGGTTCGACGCCTTCATCGCGCGGTTCGACGCCGCGTTGTCCGGCGTGCGGCAGTCGACATTCTTCGGCGGCACCGGTAACGATGTCGGTTACGCGATCGCGCTGACCGATACCGCCGCATTCATCGCGGGAGAGACGTCGTCGCCGTCGTCCCCGACCCCGACCCTTCCGGGCACCGCCAACGCAGCCTACGCGTCGCTGTCCGGCCTGAGCGACGGCTTCATCGCCACATGGACGACCGACCTCGTCGCCGGCAACTCCAATCCGCTGCCGTTCTCGTTCGTCCCGATCATCAACGCGCTTCCGGGCACGCTGCAGGTATCGGCGCCCACGCAGGTGATCCCGGCCGGCAACGCGCTGGCATACGCCGACGGCCAGCCTGGCAGCACCTGGTGCGCATCGAGCGCCGCGAACTGCACCTGTGACAAGACCGGCAACGTCTTCGTGACCGGCGAAGCGCTGATCTCGGTGCTGACGCCTGGAACGCCCTACTATGTCTGCGCGCGCCACGTGTCGTCGGCCGCGCCGGATGCGGTCACCGAATCGCGGTTGCACATCGGCGGTGTGACCGGCGTTTTCCGGGTCGCCACCGGCGGTGGCGCCGGAGTGGTCGGCTGCTCGCTCGACATCGATGGCAACGGCGCGCAGGACGCGTTGACGGACGGACTGCTGGTCATCCGGGCGTTGTTCGGATTGACCGGAACTGCGGTCACGAACAACGCGATCGGGTCGAATGCGTCCCGGTCGACGTGGACGGACATCCGTGCGTATCTCAACTCGACCTGCGGGGCGAAGATTCCGTAGCCAAGTCCCGGAATTCGAAGCGCGGACCAGCTCCCGGAATTCGAAGAGCGAACGAGCTTCCGGGATTCGGACAACAAGCAGCTCTTCGCCGAACGGCCAGTCCCGAATGCGGCGAAGACGAAAAAATGCCCGCCATCTCGCAATGACGGGCATTCGTAACACCACGCTGCGCGACCGCCGGATCGATGATCAGGCGGTCGCGCAGGAGACGCCTCAGGCGTTGCTTGCCAGTTGCGGCTCCTCTGCGACCACGGCTTCCGGCTCCGCCGTCAACAGCTGACCCGCGGCTTCCAGCGCGCGCTGGCGCTTCCGGGCATTGTGGAACGCGAGGCCCGTTCCGGCAGGAATCAGGCGTCCGACGATCACGTTCTCCTTCAGCCCGCGCAGGTCGTCCTTCTTGCCCATGATCGCGGCTTCGGTCAGCACGCGCGTGGTCTCCTGGAACGATGCCGCGGAGATGAACGAGTCGGTCGACAGGCTGGCCTTCGTGATGCCGAGCAGCATGTGCTCGTACTGCGCCGGCTTCTTGTCGTGCCCCTCGGCCTTGACTCGATCGTTCTCGTCCAGCACGTCCGAGCGCTCGACCTGCTCGCCGACGATGAAACGCGTATCGCCGGCGTCGGTGATCGAGACGCGGCGGAGCATCTGCCGGACGATCACCTCGATGTGCTTGTCGTTGATCTTCACGCCCTGCAGACGATAGACGTCCTGCACTTCGTCGGTGATGTACCGCGCCAGCTCCTCGACGCCCTTCAGACGCAGGATGTCGTGCGGATCGGCCGGGCCGTCGACGATCGACTCGCCCTTGTTCACCACCTGGCCGTCGTGTGCCGTCACGTGCTTGTCCTTCGGGATCAGGTACTCGTGGGCGACGCCGTCCAGGTCGGTGATGACCAGGCGTTGCTTCCCCTTCGTATCCTTGCCGAACGACACGGTGCCCGTGACTTCCGCCAGCGTGCCGGCGTCCTTCGGCGCGCGCGCCTCGAACAATTCGGCAACGCGCGGCAGGCCGCCGGTGATGTCGCGGGTCTTCGACGTTTCCTGCGGGATCCGCGCGAGGATCTCGCCGACCTGCACCTGCTGGCCGTCCTTGACCGTGATGATCGAGCCGATCTGGAACGTGATGTTGACCGGCGCGTCGGAGCCCTGCAGCTTGATCTCCTGGCCTTGCTGGTTCAGGAGCTTCACCTGCGGGCGTACGCCCTTCGCCGACGTCCCGGCGCGCTTCTTCGGATCGATGACGACCAGCGTCGACAGACCAGTGACATCGTCGGTCTGCTTCGCGACCGTCACGTTCTCCTCGATGTTCTCGAACTTCACGGTGCCGGCGTACTCGGTGACGATCGGACGCGCCGTCGCATCCCACGTCGCGAGCACCTTGCCGGCCTTGACGACGTCGCCGTCCCTGACCTGCAGCGTCGCGCCGTACGGAACCTTGTGACGCTCGCGCTCGCGGCCGTTGTCTTCATGCACCGTCAGCTCGCCCGAGCGCGCGATCACGATCTGCTCGCCCTTCGCGTTGCTGACGTAGCGCATCGTGCCGGAGAAGCGGATCACGCCGTTCGACTTCGACTCGATCTGCGATGCCGATGCGGTCCGCGAGGCGGCGCCGCCGATGTGGAACGTCCGCATCGTCAGCTGCGTGCCCGGCTCGCCGATCGACTGCGCGGCGATGACACCGACCGCTTCGCCGACGTTGACCAGCGAGCCGCGGCCGAGGTCGCGCCCATAGCAGCGGGCGCACAGGCCGTAGCGCGTCTCGCACGTCAGCGGCGTGCGCACCTTCACCTCGTCGATCGACTGCGCTTCGATCATCTCGACCGAATCCTCGTCGAGCAGCGTGCCCGACTCGAGCAGCAACCCGCCGGTCTCCGGCGAAACGATGTCGTTCGCCACCACGCGGCCGAGAATCCGGTCGCGCAGCGGCTCGATCACCTCGCCGCCTTCGATCAGCGCCTTCATGTTGACGCCGTTGGTCGTGTCGCAATCGTCCTCGGTGACGACGAGATCCTGCGTCACGTCGACCAGGCGGCGCGTCAGGTAGCCGGAGTTGGCCGTCTTCAACGCCGTGTCGGCGAGACCCTTCCGCGCGCCGTGCGTCGAGATGAAGTACTGGAGCACGTTCAGGCCTTCGCGGAAGTTCGCGGTGATCGGCGTCTCGATGATCGAGCCGTCCGGCTTCGCCATCAGGCCGCGCATGCCGGCCAGCTGGCGGATCTGCGCAGCGGAGCCGCGCGCGCCCGAGTCGGCCATCATGTAGATCGAGTTGAACGCTTCCTGCGTCGCGTCCTTGCCGTCCCGGGTCTTCACGTGCTCGGTGCCCAGCTGGCTCATCATCGCCTTGGCGACGTCGTCGCCGGCGCGGCCCCAGATGTCGACGACCTTGTTGTAGCGCTCGCCCTGCGTGACGAGACCCGAGGTGTACTGACCCTCGATCTCCTTCACTTCCTTCTCCGCCTTGCCGATGATCTCGGTCTTCTCGGCCGGAATCAGCATGTCGCCCGCGGCGAACGAGAAGCCCGCGCGCGTCGCCAGCGAGAAGCCCGCCTGCATCAGCTTGTCGGCGAAGATCACCGTCTCGCGCAGTCCGCAGCGGCGGAAGCTGATGTTGATGAGACGCGAGATCTCCTTCTTCTTCAGCGGCTTGTTGATGTTGGAGAACGGAAGTCCCGGCGGCAGGATCTCCGAAAGCAGCGCGCGGCCGACCGTCGTCTCGTACCGCGTGACGGTCTCGGTCATCGAGCCGTCATTCTTGTCGGCGCGGGGACGATCGTATTCGCGGATGCGGACGGTGATCTTCGCGTGCAGGTCGACCTGCCGCGACTCGTACGCGCGCGAGACTTCGGCCACATCGGTGAACAGCGTGCCCTCGCCCCGGGCGTTGATCCGCTCGCGCGATGCGTAGTAAAGGCCCAGCACGATGTCCTGCGAGGGCACGATGCACGGCTCGCCGTTCGAAGGCAGCAGCACGTTGTTCGACGCCAGCATCAGCGTCCGGCATTCCATCTGCGCCTCGAGCGACAGCGGCACGTGGACCGCCATCTGGTCGCCGTCGAAGTCGGCGTTGAACGCCGTGCAGACCAGCGGATGCAGCTGGATCGCCTTGCCTTCGATCAGCACCGGCTCGAACGCCTGGATGCCAAGCCGGTGCAGCGTCGGCGCGCGGTTCAGCATCACCGGGTGCTCGCGGATGACATCTTCGAGGATGTCCCACACGATCGGCTCTTCCATCTCGACCATCTTCTTCGCGGCCTTGATCGTCGTCGCGAGTCCCATCGTCTCGAGCTTGTTGAAGATGTACGGCTTGAACAGCTCGAGTGCCATCTTCTTCGGCAACCCGCACTGATGCAGCTTCAGCTGCGGGCCGACGACGATGACCGAGCGGCCGGAGTAGTCGACGCGCTTGCCGAGCAAGTTCTGGCGGAAGCGTCCGCCCTTGCCCTTGATCATGTCGGCCAGCGACTTGAGCGGCCGCTTGTTGGCGCCCGTCATCGCCTTGCCGCGTCGGCCGTTGTCGAGCAGCGAGTCGACGGCTTCCTGCAGCATCCGCTTCTCGTTGCGGACGATGATGTCCGGCGCCTTCAGCTCGAGCAGCCGCTTCAGGCGATTGTTCCGGTTGATCACGCGGCGATAGAGGTCGTTCAGGTCGGACGTCGCGAAGCGGCCGCCGTCGAGCGGGACCAGCGGACGCAGTTCCGGCGGCAGCACCGGCAGCACCTCGAGGATCATCCACTCGGGCTTGATCCCCGACTTGTGGAATGCCTCGAGCACCTTCAGCCGCTTGGCGATCTTCTTGATCTTGGTGTCGGACCCGGTCGTCTCGAGCTCCTTGCGAAGCTTCTCGATCTCCGACATCACGTCGAGCGAGTGCAGCAGCGCGCGGATGCCTTCGGCGCCCATGCTGGCGGAGAAGTCGCCGCCGTACTGCTCCATCTTCGCGATGTAGTCGTCTTCGGTGAGGAGCTGCGCGCGGTTGAGCGGCGTCATTCCCGGGTGAGTGACGACAAACGCCTCGAAGTACAGGACGCGCTCGATGTCGCGCAGCGTCATGTCGAGGACCATGCCCATCCGCGAGGGCAGCGACTTCAGGAACCAGATGTGCGCGACCGGCGAGGCGAGCTCGATATGGCCCATCCGCTCGCGGCGGACCTTGGCCAGCGTGACCTCGACGCCGCACTTCTCGCAGATGACGCCGCGATGCTTGAGCCGCTTGTACTTGCCGCACAGGCATTCGTAATCCTTCACCGGCCCGAAGATCTTGGCGCAGAAAAGGCCGTCGCGCTCGGGCTTGAAGGTCCGGTAGTTGATCGTCTCGGGCTTCTTCACCTCGCCGTACGACCACGAGCGGATCTTGTCCGGCGAAGCGAGGCCGGTCTTGATCGAGTCGAACTCTTCTTCCTGCGTGACTTGCTTGAACAGATCGAGTAGTGCTTTCATGGGTCTGTTTTCCTTAATTTCGTTCGAGATCGATGTCGATGGCCAAGGAACGGATTTCCTTGACCAAAACGTTGAACGACTCCGGCATGCCGGCTTCGATCTTGTGCTCGCCCTTGACGATGTTCTCGTACACCTTGGTGCGGCCGTTCACGTCGTCGGACTTCACGGTGAGCATCTCCTGCAGCGTGTACGCGGCGCCGTAGGCTTCGAGCGCCCACACTTCCATCTCGCCGAAGCGCTGGCCGCCGAACTGCGCCTTGCCGCCCAGAGGCTGCTGCGTGACGAGCGAGTACGGGCCGGTGGAGCGTGCGTGCATCTTGTCGTCGACCAGGTGGTGCAGCTTCAGCATGTGCATGAAGCCGACGGTGACCTGGCGGTCGAACGACTCGCCCGAGCGTCCGTCGATCAGCGTGACCTGGCCTGACGTCGGTAGACCGGCGAGCTCGAGCATGCTGTGGATCTCGCGCTCGGTCGCGCCGTCGAAAACCGGCGTGGCGAACGGAACGCCGTTCGACAGGTTCCGGCCCAGATCGATGATCTCGGTGTCGGACAGCGCATCGAGCGATTCACCGCGACCAGCGCCGTTGTAGATCCGGTTGAGCATCTTCCGGACCTCGGCGGCTTTCGCTTCAGCGCGGAGCATGTCCTTGATCTTGTTGCCCAGGCCCTTCGCCGCCCATCCAAGATGGACCTCGAGGATCTGCCCGACGTTCATCCGCGACGGAACGCCCAGCGGATTGAGCACGATGTCGACCGGCGTGCCATCGGCCATGTGCGGCATGTCCTCGACCGGAACGATCTTCGACACGACGCCCTTGTTGCCGTGGCGGCCCGCCATCTTGTCGCCCGGCTGCAGGCGGCGCTTGACGGCGATGTGCACCTTGACCATCTTGAGCACGCCCGGGGCCAGCTCGTCGCCCTGGGTGAGCTTGCGCTTCTTCTCTTCGAACATCTTGTCGAAGTCGACCCGCGTCGCCGCGATCGAGTCCTTGATGTTTTCGAGCTGCTGCGCCGCATCCTCCGCGGCGAGACGGATGTCGAACCAGTCGTGGCGGTTGAGGCTCTGCAGATACTCCTTCGTGAGCTTCGTGCCCTTGGCGAGCTTCTTCGGACCGCCGTTGGCGACCTTGCCGGTCAGCAGGCGCTCGATCCGCGCGAATGCGTCGTTCTCGACGATCCGCAGTTGGTCGGCGAAGTCCTTCTTGTAGCCCTTCAGGTCGTCGTCGATGATCTGCTGTGCGCGCTTGTCGCGCTCGAGACCCTCGCGGGTGAACACCTGGACGTCGATCACCGTGCCGCTGATCCCCGAGGGAACGCGGAGCGATGTGTCCTTCACGTCGGACGCCTTCTCACCGAAGATCGCGCGGAGCAGCTTCTCTTCCGGCGTCAGCTGCGTCTCGCCCTTCGGCGTCACCTTGCCGACCAGCACGTCACCGGCCTCGACTTCCGCACCGATGTAGACGATGCCCGACTCGTCGAGCCGCGACAGCTGCGCTTCGCCGAGCGAGCTGATGTCGCGCGTGATCTCCTCGGCGCCCAGCTTGGTGTCGCGGGCGACGACCGAGAGCTCCTCGATGTGGATCGACGTATAGCGGTCGTCGGCGACGACGCGCTCCGAGATCAGGATCGAGTCTTCGTAGTTGAAGCCGTTCCACGGCATGAACGCGACCAGCATGTTCTGGCCGAGCGCAAGCTCGCCCAGGTCGGTCGACGCGCCGTCGGCAATCACGTCGCCGATCGCGATGTGGTCGCCGACTTTCACGATCGGACGCTGGTTGATGTTGGTGTTCTGGTTCGAGCGCGTGTACTTGGTCAGGTTGTAGATGTCGACGCCGACCTCACCGGCAACGGTCTCGTTGTCGTTGACGCGGACGACGATCCGCGACGCATCGATGTAGTCGACCGTGCCGCCGCGGCGCGCCTGCACCGCGGTGCCCGAGTCGACCGCGACGGTCCGCTCGATGCCGGTGCCGACCAGCGGCTTCTCGGCGCGCAGGCAGGGAACGGCCTGGCGCTGCATGTTCGAGCCCATCAGCGCGCGGTTCGCGTCGTCGTGCTCGAGGAACGGAATCAGCGAGGCGGCAACCGACACGATCTGCGACGGCGCCACGTCCATGTACTGGACGCGCTCCGGCGTCGCGACGATCGTCTCGTTCTTGTGACGGCACGTGACGAGCTCACCCTGCAGCCGGCCGCTCTTGTCGAGCTCGGTGTTCGCCTGCGCGATGATGTACTGACCTTCCTCGATCGCCGACAGGTACTCGATCTGGTCGCTGACGCGATGGTCGACGACCTTCCGGTACGGTGTCTCGAGGAAGCCGTACTCGTTGGTCCGCGCGTACAGCGCGAGCGAGTTGATCAGGCCGATGTTCGGACCTTCCGGCGTCTCGATCGGGCACACCCGGCCGTAGTGCGTAGGGTGAACGTCGCGGACTTCGAAGCCCGCGCGCTCGCGCGTCAGACCACCCGGTCCCAGTGCGGAGACGCGGCGCTTGTGCGTGATCTCGGACAGCGGGTTCGTCTGGTCCATGAACTGCGACAGCTGCGAGGACCCGAAGAACTCCTTGATCGCCGCGCTGATCGGCTTGGCATTGATCAGGTCGTGCGGCATCAGGTTCTCGCTCTCGGCCTGGCCGAGGCGTTCCTTGACCGCGCGCTCGACACGAACGAGACCCGAGCGGAACTGGTTCTCCGCGAGCTCGCCGACCGACCGGACCCGGCGGTTGCCGAGGTGGTCGATGTCGTCGATCTCGCCGCGACCGTTGCGCAGCTCGACCAGGATCTTGATCACGGCAAGGATGTCGTCGGACGACAGCGTGCCCAGTCCGGTCAGCTCGGTACGGCCGACGCGGCGGTTGAATTTCATCCGGCCGACCTTCGACAGGTCGTACGACTCCTCGTTGAAGAACAGGCGATGGAACAGCGCCTCGACCGCATCTTCGGTCGGCGGCTCGCCGGGACGCATCATCCGGTAGATCGCGACGCGGGCGGCCATCTGGTCCGGCGTGTCGTCCGACTTGAGCGTCGCCGACATGTACGCGCCCTGGTCGAGATCGTTGACGTACAGCGTCTTGACCTCGGCGACACCCGAGTTGAGGATCACATTGACCATCTCGTCGGACAATTCGGTGTTCGCGGGCGCCAGGATCTCCCCGGTCTCCTTGTTGACGACCGATTCGCCCAGGATGCGGCCGATCAGGTTGTCCGAGGGGACGAAGATCCGCTTCATCCCGGCTTCCTGCAGGTCGCGGATCGTGCGCGCGGTGATCCGCTTGTCCTTGGCAACCAGCACCTTGCCGTCCTTGCCGACGATGTCGAAACGGGCGACTTCACCGCGGAGACGATCGGGGACGAACTCGAGCTCGATGCCCTTCTTCGAGATGTGGAAGGTGTCGAAGCTGAAGAACTCCTTCAGGATCTGCTCGTTCGACAGGCCGAGCGCCTTGAGCAGCGTCGTCACCGGCATCTTGCGGCGGCGGTCGACGCGGAAGAACACGAAATCCTTCGGATCGAACTCGAAGTCGAGCCACGACCCACGGTACGGAATCACCCGGGCCGAAAACAGCAGCTTGCCCGACGAATGGGTCTTGCCGCGGTCGTGCTCGAAGAAAACGCCCGGCGAGCGATGGAGCTGTGACACGATGACGCGCTCGGTGCCGTTGATGACGAAGGAGCCATTCTTGGTCATCAACGGGATCTCGCCCATGTAGACCTCCTGCTCCTTCACTTCCTTGACCGTCGGCTTCGCGGCTTCCTTGTCCATGATCGTCAGACGCACGCGGGCGCGCAGGGGCGAGGCGAACGTGAGTCCGCGCTGCTGGCATTCGGTGACGTCGAAGGGCGGCGTCCCGAGCGCGTAACTGACGAATTCCAGCCGCGCGTTGCCGCTATGGCTCGCGATCGGGAAGATCGACGTGAACGCCGACTGCAGCCCTTCGTTGAGGCGCTGGTCGGGATTGGTGAATTCCTGCAGGAACGCAGCGTATGACTGCAGTTGCGTCGCGAGCAGGAATGGCACCTGCTGGACGACGGCGCGCTTGGCGAAGCTCTTGCGGATGCGTTTCTTCTCGGTAAAGGAGTACGTGGCAGCGGTCATGAAAACTCCGGTTCGGTGCTCCGCCGGCGGTGAATAGGCGTGCGGCTCGAATTCTTGGGGAATCAAGCAGCGAACCTCTTCGAAAACGGCGGAACGGCACCCTCGCGAGGGGTGCAAAGCATCGACTGGATCCGTAGCCCAGCGACTGGCCGCTACCAGTCAATGGCGGACGGCGAAGGCATTGCACCCTCGCCCGAACCGGGCTCAGTCTTCTGCAGTCGGGTCAGAAGACAAAGCCAAGCAGTCCGGATCGACGACTGGACTGCTTGGCTGTGACTTCGTCATTCCGGGGCGACGCGGTATCAGGCCGCACCGGTCCGGAGTCGCAAGGGATTGATTCGCCTTGCATTGTTGCACTATACATCGGCGCCCGAATCACTCCGAACGCTTTCCGACAAGCCGGGCGCGCCGGAGTTCCCCGGTTTGAGGAAATTCCGTCGCGCCTGGCCCGGCAGGCCTTACTTGAGCTCGACCTTCGCGCCGGCGTCTTCCAGCTTCTTCTTCATCGCTTCGGAGTCAGCCTTGTTCGCGCCTTCCTTGACTGCCTTCGGGGCGCCTTCGACCAGCGCCTTCGCTTCGGCAAGGCCCAGACCGGTGATCTCGCGGACTGCCTTGATCACGTTGATCTTGTTCTCTCCGAAGCTCGTCAGGATCACGTTGAACTCGGTCTTCTCCTCGGCGGCCGGGGCGGCCGCGGCAGCGGCGGCCGGCGCGGCAGCAACGGACGCAGCGGCCGACACGCCGAACTTGGTTTCCATCTCCTTGATCAGCTCGGACAGCTCCAGGACCGTCATGCTACCGATGGCATCGAGGATTTCAGCTTTGGCAACAGCCATTTGTTTCTCCAATCTTCAAAAAAGTGAATTGAATTACGTAGCGGATATTTCGCGTGCGAACGAAGGGACGGATTTAAGCGGACTTCTGGTCGCGAACCGCGGCCATCGTCCGGGCGAACCTCGCCGGCACTTCGTTGAGCGTCTGCACGAACTTGGTGATCGGCGCCTGCATCGTCCCCATCAGCCTCGCCAGCAGCACCTCTCGCGACGGCAGCATCGCCAGCGCCGAGACGTCCTTTGCCGACATGATGGAGTTGTGCATCCCGCCCGCGGTGATGACGAACTTGTCGTTACCCTTGGCGAACTCGTTCAGCACCTTGGCGACGGCGACCGCATCCGGCCCCATCCCGTATGCCAGCGGACCGCTCATCTTGTCCGCCAGCCCCGAGAACGGGGTGTCCGCGACCGCCCGGCGCACCAGGGTGTTCTTCAACACCTTCAGGTAAACGCCGGAGTCACGCGCCTGCTTGCGCAGCCTGGTGAATGCCGCCACCGGCAGGCCGCGATTCTCGGCCATGACGATTGCGTTCGCAGTGCTCACCTGCTTCGCGATTTCCGCTACGACTGCTTTCTTGTCTTCCAGATTCAGACTCAAGGTCTTGCTCCTTTGCACAAGCGCCGCGGAATCGTGGGCCTGTCTCCTCGCCGCTTCCGGCTCGATCGACATGCCTTCGTCTTCCGTTGCGCGCCTTCGGTGACCTCTTGTCCAGGAGTGTCCTGTCCGCGAGGGCGCACCATCTGCGCAGGGCGCTGCTTCGTGCGCCGACTCGGACTTTCGTCGCAACCGGACTCACGTCGCCGCGATTAAGCTTCGGTGGCGCCGCCCGGCTCGCACGCTTGGCGCGCCTCGCCGGCCGTTGCCACTTCCACCCCTGCGGTCTTTGACGGCATGCGGTCCACGGTCGAAACCACGGTCCGCACCCCTCAAACTGTTGCCAACGTCCGGCACCCGGGAGTGCCGGCCGTCATTGATTCCTGATCCTGCCCCTGATCCCTGCTCCGCTACCGGGCCTCTGTCGATTGCTGCGCCAGCGTCGACTGGTCGACGCGAACACCGACGCCCATCGTCGAGGACACGCTGACTTTCTTCAGGTAGATGCCCTTGGCGCCCGACGGCTTCGACTTGTTGAGCGCATCGACGAACGCGAGCAGGTTGGTGCGCAGATCGTCGACGGTAAACGACGCGCGGCCGATCGTCGCCTGGACGATCCCGCCCTTGTCGGTCCGGTACTGCACCTGGCCCGCCTTTGCGTTGCGGACGGCGCCCGCGATATCAGCGGACACGGTGCCGACCTTGGGGTTCGGCATCAGTCCGCGCGGACCGAGGATCTGGCCCAGTTGGCCGACGACGCGCATCGCATCGGGCGAGGCGATCACGACGTCGAAGTCCATGAAGCCTTCCTTGATCTTCGCCGCGAGGTCGTCGAAGCCGACGACATCGGCGCCGGCGGCCTTCGCTTCTTCCGCCTTCGCACCTTGCGTGAACACGGCGACACGGACCGTCTTGCCCGTTCCCGCGGGCAGCACGACCGAGCCGCGGACGGTCTGGTCGGACTTCTTCGCATCAATGCCCAGGTTGACCGCGATGTCGACCGATTCGTCGAACTTCGCAACGGCCGTTTCCTTGACCAGCTTCAGCGCGTCGTCGACCGGATAGAACTTCGCGCGGTCGACTTTCGAGCGCAGTCCCTTGACGCGCTTGGACAGCTTGGGTTCGCGTACGGTCGCCATGTCACTTCACTCCTTCGACGGTGATGCCCATGCTGCGGGCGCTGCCGGCGACTGTCCTGACGGCGGCCTCGAGGTCGGCGGCCGACAGGTCGGGCATCTTCATCTTCGCGATCTCCTCGGCCTGCGCGCGCGTCAGCTTGCCGACCTTGTCGGTGTGCGGACGGGGGCTTCCCTTGTCGACCTTCGCCGCCTTCTTGATCAGCACGGTCGCCGGGGGCGTCTTGAGGATGAACGTGAAGCTCTTGTCGGCGTACGCGGTGATGACGACCGGCAGCGGCAGGCCCGGCTCCATCTTCGAGGTCTGCGCATTGAACGCCTTGCAGAATTCCATGATGTTGAGACCGCGCTGACCCAGCGCGGGACCGATCGGAGGCGACGGATTCGCCTTTCCGGCCGGCACTTGCAGCTTGATGTAGCCGACTACTTTCTTTGCCATTTCAGATTGCTCCGGTTAGTGGGTGATAGCGCAGCTGGCCGCCGCTCCCCTGGTCAGAGGACAGAGACAGGAGGTTGAGGACAGAATGAACTGCCGCACCACGCTCCACCACTGCCCTCACGAAATCCTTCTGTTCTGTCTTCCGACTCTGCGCTGCCGTCTTCGCGAAAAGGCGGTCAGGCTTTTTCAACCTGCCCGAAATCCAGCTCCACCGGCGTCGCGCGGCCGAAGATCGTCACCGCGACGCGAAGCTTGCTCTTGTCGTAGTTGACATCCTCGACGGTGCCGTTGAAATCGGTGAACGGACCATCCTTGACGCGAACCAGCTCTCCGACCTCGAACAGCACCTTCGGGCGCGGCTTCTCGACGCCTTCCTGGACCTGCGCCATGATCGCGTCGACTTCCTTCTGCGTGATCGGCGTCGGGCGCATCGCCGTTCCGCCGACGAAGCCGGTCACCTTCGGCGTGCTCTTCACCAGGTGCCACGACTCGTCGGTCATCTCCATCTCGACCAGCACGTAGCCGGGAAAGAACTTGCGCTCGCTGATCGACTTCTGGCCGCCCTTCATCTCGACGACTTCCTCGACCGGAACCAGGATCTTTCCGAACTGCTCGCCGACCTCCGAGCGCGCGATCCGCTCGGTCAGGGCCCGCTGCACCGACTTCTCGAATCCCGAGTAGGCGTGAACCACGTACCACTTTTTGTCCATTGCCTTCAGGTTCCCATCACGAACTTCATCGCCCACGCCAGCAGCCCGTCGACGAGCGCCAGGAAAATCGCCATGATGACCACGAGCGCGAACACGACACCTGTCGTCTGCAGCGCTTCCTTGTTGGTCGGCCAGGCAACGCGCTTGCCTTCCTCGATCGAGTCCTGCGCGAACGCGAAGAACTGCTTGCCGGGCACGGTGAGCCATGCGACGGCCGCCGCGACGCCGAGGCCCGCGACCACCATCAGGATGCGCAGCACCAGCGCCGTTTCGGAAAAGCGGTAGTACAGGTACACGCCGAGCACGACGCACAGCGCCGCTACTGCCAGTTTGATCTTGTCTGCCATGTCGTCTTCTTTGCTGCCGACCCTGGATCAAGGTCGGGCAGGCCAGGAGGGAATCGAACCCCCAACCTGCGGTTTTGGAGACCGCCGCTCTGCCAATTGAGCTACTGGCCTAATCTGAGTCAGGCATCAGGACGGAAGACAGCGCACAGATTACAGCAACTCCAGGTTGCCCCCTGCCCTGCCGATCTTCGTTGCCTGTTGCCTGTTATCTGCTACCTGTTACCGTCACTCCCTGATCTTCGAGACGACGCCGGCGCCGACGGTGCGGCCGCCTTCGCGAATCGCAAAGCGCAAGCCCTCTTCCATCGCGATCGGCGCAATCAGCTGCACGTCCATCCGGATGTTGTCCCCAGGCATCACCATCTCCGTCCCCTCCGGCAGCGTCACCGCCCCCGTCACGTCCGTCGTCCGGAAATAAAACTGCGGACGATACCCCGGGAAGAACGGCGTATGCCGGCCCCCTTCTTCCTTGCTCAGAATGTAGACCTCGCACTCGAACTTCGTGTGCGGCGTGATCGAGCCCGGCTTCGCCAGCACCTGCCCACGCTCCACTTCCTCGCGCTTCGTCCCGCGCAAGAGCACCCCGACGTTGTCCCCCGCCTGCCCCTGGTCCAGCAGCTTGCGGAACATCTCCACCCCCGTGCACACCGTCTGCAGCGTCGGCTTCAGCCCCACGATCTCCAGCGGCTCCCCCACCTTCACGATCCCGCGCTCCACCCGCCCCGTCACCACCGTGCCACGGCCCGAGATCGAGAACACATCTTCCACCGGCATCAGGAACGGTCCGTCGATCAGCCGCTTCGGCTCCGGTATGTAGCTATCCAGCGCTTCCGCCAGCTTCAGGATCGAGCCTTCGCCCATCTCGCTCTTGTCCCCTTCCAGCGCCATCTTCGCCGAGCCGATGATGATCGGCGTGTCGTCGCCCGGAAACTCGTACTTGCTGAGCAGCTCGCGAACTTCCATCTCGACCAGCTCCAGCAGCTCCTTGTCGTCGACCATGTCCGCCTTGTTCATGTACACCACGATGTACGGAACACCCACCTGCCGCGCCAGCAGAATGTGCTCGCGCGTCTGCGGCATCGGGCCATCCGCCGCCGACACCACCAGGATCGCCCCGTCCATCTGCGCCGCACCGGTGATCATGTTCTTGATGTAGTCCGCATGCCCCGGGCAATCGACGTGAGCGTAATGCCGGTTCTTCGTCTCGTACTCCACGTGCGCGGTGTTGATCGTGATCCCCCGCGCCTTCTCCTCCGGCGCCGCGTCGATCTGGTCGTATGCCTTCGCTTCTCCACCGTACAGCTTCGAGAGCACCAGCGTCATCGCCGCCGTCAACGTCGTCTTGCCGTGGTCCACGTGTCCTATCGTCCCCACGTTCACATGCGGCTTCTTCCGCTCGAATTTGCTCTTCGCCATCTCAAATCTCCGATCGACTCGATCTTGTCCGAAATTCCGTATCGACGGCGCCTGCGCCGACATCGTCGTCGCGGGAACCGGTGGTGCCCATGGCGCGGATTGAACGCGCGACCTCTCCCTTACCAAGGGAGTGCTCTACCACTGAGCTACATGGGCGCTAACGTGCAACGCTCACCTGCCACTCATTTCTGCCTGCTACCACCTGCAACTTCGGGCCCGAACACGTCATCCAGGCCGGACAAAACACCAACGTTCGAGGCCCGACGTGCCCCGCGGACATCGTCCCAGGACGCAACCTGGAGCGGGTGAAGGGAATCGAACCCTCGTCATAAGCTTGGAAGGCTTCTGCTCTACCATTGAGCTACACCCGCAGCATTACGGATCAGGCATCAGAAGAACCGCCGCGGGCTCGATCCCTGATCCAGACCTCTGATACCTGAAGTGGTGGAGGGGGCTGGATTCGAACCAGCGTACTCAGAGAGGGCAGATTTACAGTCTGCTGCCATTAACCACTCGGCCACCCCTCCACGGAAACCGTGAATTATGACAGGTTTCGCGGTCGGCCGTCAAACGAAGATCGGATGGTTCAGTGCCCCGGGCGGACGCGCCTGCATCACCGGCGACGTCCGCCAAGCCATCGGTCGCCCCAAGACGATAGGCACGGGTGGAACCACTCCGGCGCCGGGCAAATTCGCGAAGCGTCACCACCCGCGATCGGATGCCGGCAGCACCGGCACCGTCGGGTCGCCGATTCCGGGACAGCGGGCAGCCGTCCCGGAACGCGGAGCGTCAGGGACCGACCATCGTCCCGATGTATGTCTGCATTTCCGCGGCGGTTCGCTTGGCGTTTGGAGGAAAGACGATGTCCTTCGTCAGATTCGGCTCGCGGAACGAGAACAGATAACGGAGGAACACGATGCCGTCCGTGAGCGGGTCGGCGCGTCCGTCACCGTCGATGTCGAGCTGGGGCTTGATGTTGTTGAGGAAGTTCACGATCTGGTCCGAATCCGTCCGCCCCGGCATCTGCCCGATCGCACTTTGCGTCACCTGCGGATTGGTGAGCTGGAACAGGAACCGTATGACCATCAGTCCGTCCTCCAGCGCCAGGTATTTGCCGTTGAGGTCGGGATCGACCTTCGAGGGATACGTGCCCGCCGGAATCAGCAGAGCGGGAGGCGCGAACGTCGCCTGGACCGTCTTGTTCGCGTCCATCTTGACCAGGCACTGCGTGTTGTTGATGAGGCACCCCGGGGTTCCCAACCAGCCGGTGAACACCGCCCCGTTGGTGGCATTCGCCGTCAGCGTGATTTCGGTGTTAGCCGGCATCGGGGGCGACACGCAGGACACGGCCGGACAGTTGATCGCCGACGGGGCTGTCCCGGTGACCGTTCCCGTTCCATTGCCCTTGAGCTGGACGGTCAGTGTCGGCGTCACGACCACGACCCCGTTGGTCAGGTTGAACGTGACTACCGTGGTCACGAAGCCGGGATTGGCCGTCGCGGTGACCTGATAGGTGCCGGGAATGGCGTTGGCTGTCGCCGTGACCTGCGCCTCGCCTTGGGCGTTGGTGACCACCGTCGTCGCGCTCAGGTTGGCTGATGCGCCGGCGCCGGGCGCGGAGAATGTCACCGTCACGCCAGGCACCAGGTTGTTGAGTGCATCACGGAGGGTAACCTTCAGGGGCTGCCCGAACGCCGCAAGTGGGGCCGCGGTCTGTGGGTCGCCGCTCTTGGTTCCGATGAACGGAACCCGCGTTGCGCGCCAACTTGCGACGCCTGCGCTCGTGTTGTTGAACGACAGCGCAACATTGGCGGCGGCCGTTCCGCACGCCTGGTTGGCGGCGCCGCCGCAGGTTGACACATTCGGATTGGAGAATTTCAGCGTTTCGGGCGGCGTCTGGTTGACGTACGCCATGATCGTCCCGAAGCATGTCTGCGATCCGTTCGGGCACTGGTTCGAGCCGTTCTGGAAAACCGCGCCGGGGGTGACGTAGCCGTTCGAGTAGGCGAACGCACCCGGGCGCGGATCCGGAGCATTGGTCGCGGCGTCGTGCAGCGCGCCCATGTTGTGGCCGACCTCGTGCGCGAACGTCCCCTCCTGGCAGAACGAGAACCCCATCCCAACGTTGACCTGGCCGTCGAACACGACCGCATACGAGTTGGACCAGGGCAGGTTGCCGATGGTAGCGCCATTGCCGTTGAAGCCGCCGACGTCCGCCAACCCGCAACCGCCCTGGTTCAGCGTGTAGCGCCGCAGCAGCACGGTGATGTCGGCGCCGTACCGATCGCGCAGCGTCGTTCGCAGCAGCACGGGCACCGCGCCGGCGCCGTTCCGCAGGTCATCGAGTGCGGCATCGGTTGTCGTGTTGTCCGGATACGTCACCTGGACCGCATGCACCAGGCGCAGGGTGATCAGCACTTGGCTGTCGATGTACGCCTGGTTGGTGAGCGCAATCAGATTGTTGATCCGAGTCAGCGCCGCCGCCTGCGAGCCGTTGTTCGTGACGAAGCCGTCGGTGTAGCCGATCAGCACGTCGATCGTCTGGTTCACGGCGGCGTCCGGCTTGAGCCCCGCGGCCTCGCGCTCGCCGATCGCCGTCTCCGGCGTCTGGGGGCCGGTGGGCACGTTGCTGAAGCTCATGTCGTTGCCCCACTCCGCCGCCTGCCAGCCCGCATTCGCGAGGTCGATCAGCACCGGCTGCGAGCCGTCCATCCGCACGTAGAACAGGCCCTCCGGCGTCCGCATCGACCCGATGACGGCAGCGTCGCCGTACGTCAGGATCGAGGTGTAGGTCTTGCCGGCGTAATCGAACTTGCCGACCCAGGTCTGGTCGCCGTTCGTGTGCTGCTCGGTGCGGACCGTCGTCGCCGCATACGTGCTGCCGCCCGGCAGTTCGAAGTGCGCGACGTCTCCGTGCGTGAGCTTTCCCAACGCCTGGGCGTGGATGTCCAGGCGGTGGACACCCGCCGTCGACTTGACCAGCGAGCTTGCCGGCGCCAGCGTCCAAAGCGCGCGCGGCTCGGCACCGAACGCGGTTGCCGCGATCAACGAAAGCACTGCAGCGATCGTGCCGCCGCGCAGCGAGTTTGCGAATCTGAAAAGGAATGTCATAACGGTCGTTTCCAGGGCGAGTTTCAAATGCGGCACCACCGTCGGTGCCGCCACGTGGGTCGGTTCGAGGTCGAGGTGTGCGCTTTATGGTGGTCCGCTGTCCGCGTCCACCTGTCTTGTAATCCCGGGAAACCCTCGATCCGTCATCCTAATCATCGAGCCGACCCGCGTCAACGATCGCGCGAGCGCGCGGCCCAATACGGCGGAAAGAGGCAGAACGGCCGAATGATCGAAAAAGCCTTCGTTTACGCAACCTGACGGGCATTGCCGCAGGAACGGCCATCATGGTGTCTGAAATTTACAACGCCATGCGGACCGCGAAGATGGCGCTCCCGGCCGGGGGGTGAAATTCTTGCAGGCCGGAGATTTGTCGGACTACAATGGTCAGCGAAGTACAAATTCGAAACGAGGGGACTTCAAAGATGAGACTCAACAAATGGTCGATGCCGCTGCTGGCCTGTTCGATTGCAGCTGCCAGTTCCGCTTTTGCGGAGCAACGGGTCGACATGCTAAACCTGACGCGGAACGGAGTGGCCGTACCGGGAACTCCGCCGGCGGTGCTGTTCGTCAAGCCAGGCGACATGATCAAGTTCGATGCGACGCTGACGCAGAACGGCCCCCCTCCCGGCGACCCCAATTACGCCACTGCCAAGACCACCGGTATCGGATTGTGCCTCGAATACACGCTCGCACAGGTCGGTGATCCTGTCATCGCGAATGTCTTCACACCCGAGGCGCTTGCACCGCCGACGGCGCAGAACGGCGCGCCGCCAGGCTGCACCGCCGGCGGGTCGACGGACATCCCCGGTGCCGATCGTTTCGTGCTGGACGCTTACGCCACCTTCGTTGGATCCAAGTTCCCGGGCGGGGACGCCGCGCCGGGCACCACGATACCTGTCAAGCTGTATGACGCGACGTTCACCGTTCAGCCCGGCTTCAACGCCCCGACGATGATCGGCTTCGCGGTCAACTCCACCGGCAGCGGCAACGCTTTTGTGTCCAATGCGCCCGCGGCGATCATCCCGCTGCAGTTGTGCCCCGCGCCGACGGTCACGATCACCAAGGTCGCCGATGGCGCCGAACCGGCTACCAACGGCTCGTTCAACGTGACGCTCTCGGCTCCGATCCCCGTTGCCTGCGGCATCGGCGGTGTATTCCCCGTCACGGTTGCACTGACCGGCACGGCGACGTACGGCGCAGGTAACGACTACACGACGACCCCGGCAGCCGTCGGAAACAACGTCGTCGTCAACTTCCCGGCAGACGGCGCGAACGTGATGCAGACGATCACCGTCAACGTACTCGACGACCCGGCGGTCGAGCCCGTCGAAACGGTCATCGGGACGGTCGCCCCGGGTAACGGCAACTACATCGCCGGCAGCACGGCAACCGTCAACATCACCAGCGACGACATCGGCCCGCCGACGATCGGCGTCGGCACGATCGTCAATGGCGGCGAGCCCGCCACCAACGGCAGCATCCAGTTGACGCGCGCCGGAAACATGGTGCCGGGGGTCAACGTCAACGTCACCATCGCCGGTACCGCGACCCGCGGAGTCGGCGGCGCCAACGACTACTACCTGACGACGCTCGCTTGCGCTCCGGCGAACGCGATTGGCGGCAATACGTTCACCATCCCGCCGGGGCAGGCGGCACTGACGATCAACGTGTGCGTGCAGGACGACGTAGCGCCTGAGCCCACCGAGACCGTGATCCTGACGATCGCCAACCCGACGAACCCGGGTGACTATGCCATCGGTGCGCCGGCCAACGGCACGGTGAACATCACCGACGACGACGGCCCGATCACGGTAACGATCGTAGCGACGACGCCGAATGCGGCCGAGCCGGCGACCAATGGACTGTTCACGATCAGCCGTACCGGTGGGAACGCGGCGCAGCTCGCGCAACCGCTGGTGGTCAACCTGACGATCGCCGGCACGGCGACGAACGGCACCGACTACGCGAACATCCCGACGACGGCGACGATCCTGGCCAACCAGACGTCGGTCACGGTGCCGGTCACCGTCATCAACGACAACCTCGTCGAGGGTACCGAATCGGTCGTCCTGACGGTTGTCGCGAACGGGAACAACTACACGATCGGCAATCCGGCGGCGGCTACGGTGAATATCGCCGACGACGAAAACGCCGTCGGCACCGCGGCAACCACGGCTGCGTCGATCGAAGGCCAGAACGTCGTCTTCACGATCAGCTGCACGAACAATGCAGGCAACGTTACCGTCAACTACGCATTCAGCGGCACGTACACGCCGCTGCCGGCGAACGTGAACGGCGCGGTGGTCAACTGCGCGACCGGCCTGGTAGTCACTGTGCCGACGATCGACGATTTCCTGCAGAACGGAACCCGTACGCTGACGATGACGATCACGCAAGTCGGACCGGCGCCAGCCGCGATCGATCCTGCCAGGATATCGGCGACGGCGAACGTCCTCGACAACGAAGCGCCGCGTAACATCCCGACGATGAGCACCCTCGGGATGATGCTGATGGGCCTGCTTCTCGCGGGAGCCGCGGCCGGAGCGATTCGTCGCAAGGGCTGATCCGGACCACTGATCCGGGTCGTCTGACCTCGGAGCCCCAGCGCTGAAAGGTGCTGGGGCTTTTTCTTTGGGTCTTTGTCGAACTCGGGCGGTTCTGGAATTGCTCGGGCGGTTCCCCAATCCGCTTCGCAGCTCCGTTCGGTTCGCTCGCTGACAAGCCGGCTCTCCGAATCCGTGTGCGTGAGCGCTCTCACAGGCACTGCGCTGCGAACCGGATTGCGGAACCAATCACGCTGCGGCTGAATCGATGAGAAGACCGGGCCTGGATCGATTGAATGCGCCGACACACACAAAATTACCGACAGTCCCTCACAGTCCCTACGCTGCGAACCGGATTGCGGACCCAATCACGCTGCGGCTGGATCGACGAAAAGACCGGGCCTGGATCGATTGAATGCGTTAAGCAGCTGAGATGACGAGAGAGGCAGGCACAGCGTTCGAATCGAAGAGCAGCGGAGCATAGAAGCGAAGAGGGGAATTCCGCGAGCCCGAGGCAGCGGAGAGCCTGTGAGAGCGCTCACGCGAACGGATTCGGAGAGCCGGCTATCCAGCGAGCGAACCGAAACGGAGCTGCCTCGGGCTCGCGGAATTCGAAGAGCGGCAATGCACGCCCCGGAATTCGAAGAGCGGCAATGCACGCCCCGGAATTCGAAGAGCGGCAATGCACGCCCCGGCGCAGACGGGATGCAGCGCGTCAGGCGCGTTCGCTCTTCTCCAGCACCGGCAGGAACTCCGCCGTCGCCTTCTTCAGCTCGGCCGCGGCGTCGGCGCCGTTGATCATGTTGGTCAGCGCAATGCCGATGATGTCGCGGAACTCGGTCACCGGGACGATGATCGGCAGGCCCGGGCGGGCGACGCCCAGCGATGCCACCGCCGTGTCGACCCATTCGCGCGGCACCGTGAGACTCTTCAGCGCGTCGGCGTTGCCGAACGCCGAATTGCGAACGGGCGCTCCGGCGCCCGCCTGCAGCATCCGCGCCTGCATCGCCTTGTTGGTCGCCCACTGCAGGTACAGCCAGGCCGGCCCCTTGCGCGTCGAGTAACGGGAAATCCCCATCCCGTCGCCGAACATCGCCGAGACCTGCGCCTTCGGACCCGGCGGCATCACTCCGTAGCCGACCTTGCCGACGACGCGCGACTTCGTCGCATCCTCGAGCGGCGGCGCAAACCCGCTCCCATCGATCCACATCGCCGCCTTGCCCTGCAGGAACAGCGACTGGCATTCATTCCAGTTGAAGCCGGCGATCCCTGCCGGCCCGGTGTCCTTGAGCAGCCGCTTGTACATTTCGGCACCCGCGACAGCCTCCGGCGAATCGGTGGCGAGCCGCCCGTTGCGGTCGAAGAAATCCCCACCGTAGCCCAGCATCAGGCTGCTCCACACAGGTACGTTGGCATTCTTCAACCCGCGCGCGACCATTCCCGAAATGCCTTTGGCCGGATCGTTGATCTTCACCGCGGCCGACACGATCTCGTCGAACGACTTCGGATAGGCGACGCCCTTCGCCGCGAACAGCTCCCTGTTCCAGTACAGGATCCACGGATCGATGTTGAATGGGAGGCTGTCGACGCGGCCGTCGGTCTGCGTCGCGTAGAACATGCCGCCGGCCGAGAAGTCCTTCATATCGAGGTCCGGCGCGACCTGCTTCGGATCGTTCAGGAACGGACGCAGGTCCTCGAGCCACATTGCCTTCGCGAACTGCCGCTTCTGTACGTGGTACGAAAGCTGGATGACGTCGAAGCTCGTCCTGCCCGAGTTGAACTCGATGACGACCTTCTGCCGATGCTGCTGCTCCGGAACCTGCTCGGCTCCGACGGTGATGCCCGTCAGGTCTTCGAACTCCTTCTGGTATTTCTGCAGCAGGTCGCCCCGGGGGCTCTTCACCATCGACACTTCGATCTTGTCGCCCTTGTAGCGCTTCCAGTCGAAGCCGCCCGATTGCGACCAGGCGCTGGCAGCCGGGAGCGCCGACAGCGCGGCGGCGCCCAGCGCGCCCTTGACCAGACTCCGGCGCTGGGCGTCGGGCTGGATGATGTCGATCCCATGTTCGGGCTTCATGTCGTCTCCTCCGTGTGGATTGTTTTCGTTGTGCGCCGGACGATCGCCGGCGCGGGAGGACATGATAAAACAACGCCGCTCGTGCAGAGCGGCGTTGCGGGGACGTGCGGTAGCGGCGCCGACTTCGGCAGAACTCCGGCAGTGCCTGGCGGGGACCAGGCCAGGTCCGTCACCCGCGACAGGTGTTCGGCAGGTAGTTGAACGGAACCGTCGTCTTCCATGCGCCGAGCGTGGTCGACCCGCAAACCCAGCGGTACGGCTGCACATTGCCCGTGGTGAACACCGCTCCCGTGCGGTCGACGGGAACCATCGAGACGACCTTGCCGTTTACCGACGGATCGATGTCCTGCAGGGTGACGCCGATGCTGCCGTCGGTCCCGGTCTGGATGCTGGCAACGTACGAGGTCACGCTGGTGGCCGACTCGCAGCCGAATCCGTTGGCCGCGGCCGGCAGGTTTCGAGTGGTCTGCAGATAGTTCGTCACCTCCCCTTTGCATTTGCTCATCGCCGTCAGCGCTTCTGAAAGCTTGGCGCGCTTCGAGTAGTCCGAGTAGGCCGGAATCGCAATCGCGGCAAGGATCCCGATGATGGCCACGACGACCATCAGCTCGATCAACGTGAATCCACGATGTTGTTGGAGGTTGCGCATTCGATTCTTTCTGAAGGATTGTTTGCTTCGGGTGCGACCAGCAAAAAGCCCCGCGATTTCGTCGCGGGGCTCTTTTCGCTCGGAGTTGCCTTGAGCTCGTGGCTCAGGTGAATCCTTGCAACTTGCTTAGCCGCGGCAGGAGCCCGGACGGAAGTTCACCTTGATCGAGCCGTCGCACACCCAGTGATGGACTTGCGTCGGGATCGCGGCGGCGGTCAGGACGGCAGCCGAGCTGTACGGGGTCAGCGTGATCGTATCGCCGTTGACGTCGGTGGAGATGCCCTGCGCCGTCACCGTGACCTTGCCGTCATCATCCGTCTCGACCTTCGCGACGTACTGCGACGTTGCCGTAGCCGATTCGCAGCCCCAGGCGTTCGCGCCCGGACCGGCCTTCGCCGTTTGATAGACCTCGGTGATCGCGGTACGGCAATTGCTCGCCGCAAGGATCAGCTCCGAAACCTTCGCGCGCTTCGAGTAATCCTGGTACGCCGGCAGGGCGATCGCAGCCAGGATGCCGATGATGGCGACGACGATCATCAGTTCGATCAGGGTGAAACCTTTTTGCATCTTGCTCATTTTGCTATCTCCGATTGAGTGGGTGAGGAACTTCATCTAACCGTTACAACTTCATGCCAGGATCATAATGCAGTTAGCATACCACCTTACCAATATTATTTATAATCAACGTGTTAACTAACACTCATCGAAACGCGCCGGTTTCGCGCTGACACGATTTGTCACTTCGAGTGCGGCGCCGGTGACAAATTTCGACAGACTTCGCCGATTCCCGGCGCCAGAATGCCAATTCCAGGGTCGGTGAGCCGGAACTGCAGGGTGTTGAAGCGCGTGCCGCTCCTTTTTACCCGCCAGGCCAGCCCGGCAAGTGCGCAAACCACGTTGGTGTCCGACGAACGGCGGCTTTCAACCCGGTGGCGGCGCTTCAGGTGGCGGGCCCCCCCGGCACAGCTGATCCGGCCAACTGCCGCTCCGCGTCAGCGTCGAGTTGCCCGGCTCCAGTCCCCTCGCCCGCTACACGTGAGAGACGTAGACGCTTGCCCCGAAGAAATCTGGCCCGTTACTTTCAGGCCCGTTGCGACATCCGATCGAATCCGCCATCGAGCCGGACGGCGAGCGGACCGTCCGCGTCACGCCTTGGTCGAGCGCCGGATGGGTTCCTCATCAAAACGGAAGCAGCTACCCGCGTCGACCTCTGCCGTCGCGGTCGCAGCGCCGCGCCGGACGGCTACCCACGCGAGCATGACCGGTGCGGGTCCGCAAAAACGAGAAACCCCGCCGTGGCGGGGTCCCAGGTTGCGGTGCGGGCGTGGCCCGCAGTCGAACTTTAGCCGCGGCAGGTGCCCGGGCGGAAGTTCGGCGGGATGCTGCCGCCGCAGACCCACTTGTAGATCTGGGTGCCAACGGCAGGCGCGGCGCCGGCCGACGTTTGCGGCGTCAGCGTGACGGTCTTGTCGTCGATCTTCGTGTCGTTGAAGCCCTGGGCGGTGATCGTGATCACGCCGGTGGCACCGACGGTTTCGATCTTCTTCACATACGTGGACGTCGCGGCCGAATTCTCACAGCCGTAGCCGTTGTCCGCCGGCAGCGCCGCCGCGGTCTGGAACACTTCGCTGACCGCGGTACGGCAATTGCTCGCCGCCATGATCAGTTCGGTGACCTTCGCCCGCTTCGAATAGTCCTGGTACGCCGGCAGCGCGATCGCCGCCAGAATTCCGATGATCGCAACGACGATCATCAGTTCGATCAACGTGAAACCCTGTTGAATTCTCTTCATGATGAAACTCCTAGGTTGGTAATTCGGCAGTGCCGCGACAAAATGTGCTACGGGGAGTAGACAGCAAGGGCCGTGCCAACCGGGTCACTCGTCTCCAATTCACTGGTTTCATTGACAATTTCCGAGTCTGGTCCGGCATCGATCCGACCCGCACTGCCGGTCAGCGGCAGCCGACGCCTCCCGCAGCGTTCGCGTGTGACCAAAATCGTCACTCGCCGCCTGGAGGATCGAAGACTTCATCCCGGAATGCATCATCCGCTCGGTACGTTCCGTGCCCGGACCCATCGGCCGCGCAGTCGCGGGGCGGCAGCCGCGGCGGCGGCGAGTGCCGCGATCGACACCGCCGCCAGCTCCAGACCGAGCCGGGTTCGCGACGGAACCGCACCGTCCGGCGTGAATGCTGCCGGATCAAACGCCTCGAGGACGAAGCCGGCGGCAAGCGCGATGGCAACCGCGGCACCGAACGGCAACAGCACACCGGAGCGCATCCAGCTCCCGAACTCGTGCGGGAGCAGCCGGCGATGCATCAACGGCGTGACGGTGAGGACCAATGTCAGGTTGAGCGCGACCCACAGCCAGGCGGCGCCGACGCCGCCATACCGGGGAACGGTCCAGACCAGCAGCGGGAGGTAAAGCACCGCCGACGCCAGATGCGCGCGAATCGACAGCGAAGTCCATCCATGCGCGAGCTGGAGCTGGTACGGGATGTACGTGAGCGCGTGGAGAAAGGTCCCCAGCGCCGCGGGCGCGAGCACAGGGGCGACACGGACTGCGAGCGCCGGATCGCCGGACCAGACGAAGATCGTCGCGGCCGGAAAGATGAACAGCACCGCCGAACAGGTCCCGGCCATCACCGCGACCACCGCGGTCGAGCGATGGTAGAGGACCGACACGTCGTTCGTTCGCCCGCCCGATACCAGCTCGACCATCCGCGGATAGATGGCGTGCGCGAGCGGCACGACGGCCAGGTAGAGCGCGCTGGCGACGCTGGACGCCAGCATGTAGACGCCGAATGCCTCGAGGGTGATGAGACGCGACAGCAGCACCTTGTCGATCTGGCTCAGCACGATGGCGACCATGGTGATCGTCGAGGCGCCGGCGGCGAATCGCCAGACTTCGGCGATCGGCCGCAGCGACACTCCCGTGCGGATGGCGTCCATGCCGACCGCGCGGTGGACGCGCAATGCGAAGATCACGACGGTGAGCGTCGAGATGCCGATCTGCCAGAGGAAGAACGCCTCGATCGTCGGCGACGCGTACAGGACGACCAGTGCAGCGCCGCCGTGACGCAGCGTCGCGAGGACTGCTGTCCACCCGTTGTACCAGACCAGCTGCTGCAACCCGACGAGCGCGCCGTGATACGTCCCCTCGAGCAGGCGCAAGACCACGACTTTCCAGCACATTGGGATCCTAAGCTTAGAATTCCACGTGGACAAGTTGTCGCG
>JADMIO011227126.1_pt1 | contig 74949 bp, 63 predicted proteins | sample 8958161 | NCBI WGS metagenome assembly JADMIO01 (sample SAMN16585339, study PRJNA669376) | soil metagenome | isolation source: Crop rotation soil | place: USA: Cullars Rotation, Alabama | collected 2011 | reverse complement strand
CCGCGACTTCAAGTCACGTGAATTCCAAGCTTCGGATCCCACTGTGCTGGAAAGATTGGAAGCGCGTCGGTACCTATCTCTCGCTTCACCGCAGCGCAGGTTCGCGTGGTCGGCGGGACTGGTCTTGAGCTTTGCCACGATAGCGCTAACGGACGCTTTGGATCGTCGGTGGCCCCGGTACGCAACGGACAGCGGCAATGGCCTAGAGCTTTGGGAGCACGTATGACGGGTGGGCGCAGCAAGTTTGCAAGTCGGGCCGCTCGCGCGCTAGCGGCAGTCGCTCTTGCAGCCGTCAGCCCTATGATTTTGCAGGCCGCCGAGCCTGCCCCGCAGGCTCGGTTCGACTGGTTCGATTATCGCGGCAGCAATCCGGCCTATGCCGGCTTGCCTCGTGCCGGAACCTATCTCAACCCGATTCTCGCCGGGTTCTACCCTGATCCCAACATCCTGCGGGTGGGCGCGGACTTCTATTTGGTCAACTCGTCCTTCGGCTACTTTCCCGGCCTGCCGATCTTCCACAGCCGCGACCTCATCAATTGGACCCAGATCGGAAATGCGATCTCCCGCCCGGATCAATTGCCGCTTCGCACCGTCCCCGTCTCTTCGGGAGCCTACGCCCCTGCGCTGGCTTACCGCGACGGGCTCTTTTACCTGATCAACAAGTGTGTGGGCTGCAAGGGCAACTACTGGCTGTCAGCCAAGAACCCCGCCGGCCCCTGGTCCGATCCCAACTGGATGCCCTCGATAGGTGGCTTCGATCCGTCGCTGTTCTTCGACGCCGACGGCAAGGCCTATGTGGTCTACAGCCAGCGGCCGGCCAAGCAGGCCTATGTCGGGCATACCGGCATTTGGGTGCAGCAGTGGGACCTGGCTGCGAACCAGCCGATCGATGCGCCGACACTGGTGCTCGACAAAGGCGTGGGCAAGGATCCCTATTACGCCGAAGGACCTCACATTTTCCGGCGTGGGGAGTTCTACTATCTGACCGTGGCGCAGGGCGGGACGGGTGCCGAACACGCCCAGGTCATCCTGCGCTCCAAGGGGGTGAAGGGCCCTTACGAAGCTTTTGCCGGCAATCCCGTGCTGACCCAGGTCGGCGCAGAGGGTGCCGCGCAGGTTTCGCCTATCACCTCCACGGGCCACGCCTCCTTCGTCCAGACCGCTCAGGGCGAATGGTGGGCGGTCTTCCTCGGCACCCAGCCGTATGAAGGGGACTACTACAACACCGGCCGTGAAACCTTCCTGCTCCCGGTTCGCTGGACCGCCGACGGCTGGCCGACGATCCTGCCGCATGGTCAGGCAGTCGCGCGCGCGCCCGCACTACCGCGCCTGCCCCGGCAACGCGCGGCTGCCGTGCCCACCACGGGCAACTTCCACATTCGCGACGAATTCGACAGGCCGGCGCTGGCGCCCTACTGGATGATGCTCCGCTCGCCTGAACGGCGGTGGTGGAGCATTTCTCGCGGTAGCCTGCTGCTCGATGCGCAGCCTGTCATGTTGGGCGGCAGCGGGCAGCCGTCCTATCTCGCCCGCCGCCAGCAGCACGTGAACGCCACTTTCGAAACCCGCGTCCACTTCGCGCCGACCGGAGCGGAGGATCGCGCCGGCCTGGCCGTGTTCCAGAGCGAAAGCGCCTACTTCTTCTTCGGCATCGGCGAGCAAGATGGTCGCAAGGTCGTGAAGCTCGAGCGCCGCTTTGCACGCAACCCAGCCGCTACTCCGCTGGTCACCAGCGTCCCGCTTGGCTCGAACCGCGCCGTCGACCTGCGGGTCACCGCCGAGGGGGGGCGCTACAGCTTCGCCTATGCCGTCAGCGGCCGCTGGCGGAAGCTGGCCGACAAGGTGGATGGTACCGGCCTATCCACCAAGGCCTCGGGCGGATTTGTCGGGACGACGGTCGGTCCGTACGCCTACGCGCAAACGCGCTAGCGGTCGCTTGCTGCGGCGCTTGAGCAGCCGCATAAATCTGGGTCTGATCGCAACCGTCGACAGAACTGCCGTTCCCGCGGCCAGATCGGCGCGTCCACAGGTGCCGCTCGTTCATCGCGAGAGTTCAATTGCGCGGTCACCCGCCCGAAATCCCTGATCGCTGCGATCGATCATGTGTTTGCCGCCTCTCCCGTTGGCACGGGGAGGCGGCATTGGCTCGGAGTTCGGCTCTCTCGGGCAAGGCCATGGAGAAGATCGGCCACAAACTGCTCACGGTCTCGAGAACCAACGACCCGCGGTCTACCCAAGGATCGTCGGTTCCTGTCCAATTACCGCGAGCCGAACGCTATCCTGGCGGAGATGCCAAGCTCGCGCGGCGCAGTTACCGTCACCGGCACGTAAGTGCTCGTGAACGTAGAACTAGCGATGCCTGCAGCGCCGATCACCGACGTCGTCAGCGGAGTGCCGCTCGTCGAAAGTACTGTATTCTGCCCGAGCGCATTCTTGGCGAAGAGCGTCAACTCCCAAGCGCCAGCAGGATCACGGAAACCCGCATACAGATTGAGGATCCCGTAGCTGTTGACCGAGTCGAAGGCGTTGAACGGGTCCGCTTTGGTGCTGCCCAGGAAGTTAAACAGGCCGCGAACGAAACCACTGATGCTCGGCGCTAGGTCAAAATTAACTTCCGACTGCACGTTCGCGCTGAATTTCGGGGAAAACGACGCTGGCCCGTTGAAACCGGTGCACACGGCAACGTTTTCGCCGGCTGGAAGCACCGCGTTAAGCTGTGCCAAGGTCGGTCGCGCCGGGCTCAAATCCGGAACACCGTTTCGGTCCAAGTCGGTGCAGGGGATCGATCCGTTTCTAACCTTGCCATCGGCATAGCTTGCATTCACGCCCAGGCTCCAGTGCCTGGAGACCTGGAATGAAGCTTCAGCTTCGGCACCCTCGACTCGGGCCGGAACGGCGGCGGCGTAGCTCGAAAGATCGGCGACTTGCCCTCCCGGTGCGGATGTTGAGAAGCTACGATAGATCACGCTGGGTCCGCGAAAGACGAAGTTGTCGAAATCCTGGCGATAAAGGCTCAGGTTCAATCTCGCGCGACCACCAAAGAACGATGTCTTGGCGCCGATCTCGTAAGAGGTCGACTTTTCCGCAGGCAAGTCGGCGAATTGACGCTCGCGCGGCGTCAGGCCCTGCCCGGTTGCGCCAATGGAGAAGTTGCCAATTACACGAGCGCCTGGGCGGTAAGAGGAGCCGACCGAGGCATAGACCATGATATCGTTCGTGATGTTGTACTTGATGGAACCTGCGAAGATGGTCGCATTCTCGTCGACAGGATTGGAGGGATTGTCGGTAGTCCCGACCCTTAGGACACGGCGGTCTGCGCGGTAGTGGATGAAGCGTAGGCCGCCGGAGACTTCAAGTTGCGGCGTGATGTGCGCGGTGAGGTTTCCGAAAAACGAGCGTTCATGCGAAGCACCGCCTGATGAAACGATAGGAGTGGCATTGACGAACAAGCCGCCGAACTGCGGAGGAAGAAGGACGGGCGTCTCTTGTGTAAGAACGAGCTTGCCGTTCGCCGGGTTGTTGTCGAACAGAGCGCCGACCACATATTCGAACATGCCAGCAATTCGATCTTCGGAAGCAAGTCGAATTTCATGTGAGTTACGATTGGCGACGGTCTGGGTGCATTGATAGAAGTTGCCCGTTGTGGGCTGGATGCCAGCGCGCGCACCTTCACGCTTACAAACCGGATCGCTGCCGGCAGCGTCAACGAACGAGCGCTGGACTACGGTGCGATTAGGCGGTGCAAAAAAGTCTCCGGCGTCGCCGGTGCCGAGCGCATTGAAGTCCTGCTTGTTGTAGGATCCGACGTAGCTCAACCGCTGGCCGGCTAACCGGACGTCGAGGTTGCCGACAAGAACCGTGTGATCCTGGACAAATGCGCCGCCCTGATCCTCGATCGAAAGCCGATCAAATGGCCGGATTATCTGAGAAGTAGTGGGACAGGCTGTGCCCGTCACAAGGCACAATGACTGGACCTGCTGATAGCCGCGGCTGCGCGTGTTAAGCCGCTGGTACATAACATGCGCAGTTATGAAGTCCGTAGGCTCAAAAAGCACGCTCACTCGGAACGCCTTGGTCCTCCGGCTTGGGTCGGGGTTGAATTGCGGTTGCGTCTGCTGCTTCGTGGTGAAAACGCGGTCGCCCTCGCTCTTGTCGTACACGCCTGCCACCCGAACGGCGAATACGTCACGGATGATCGGGACGTTGATAGCTGCATCAACCTTGTACGCGTTGATGTCGTTGACGGTGCCGTTGGCCACCGCACCAAGCTGACCCAGATCGGGGCGGCGGGTACTGAAAAGGATCGAACCTGAAGGAGACGCCCGGCCACGCAGGGTGCCCTGTGGTCCGCGCTGGACCTCGAACTGTCCAACGTCGAACAGCGATTGGAAGATCAGGTTGGACGAAATCGGAGCGTCGTTGATGTAGAACTCGACTGTGGGATTGTTTCCGCTGGCGATGGGATTGAACGATACGCCGCGCAGCGTCGCATTGCTCCCGAAGCTGCCGCCGGGGCTGAGGGTCAGTCCTGGCACTACCGAGGCGACGTCGGTGAAAGTCCGCAGGTTGAGCTTCTCGACCTGCGCCGATGTGACAACGTTCACGGTCTGCGGCACGTCCTGCACCGATTCCTGGCGGCGGCGAGCGCTGACGATAATCTCATTGGTTGGCGCAAGCTGCCCGCTGTCATCCAGGGCATCCGCAGCCTGCGGCGAGGCCTGCGGTGGCGAAGCCTGACCATAAGCGGGCGCCGCAAGGGCGAGTAGGCTGGCGCTCGTTAGCGCTATGGTGGCCACCTTGTTCATGTTGCATCCCCGTGTTGTTATTCGTTTTTGATTGAGAGCGGCTAGCCGGCAGTCAGCTACTCTCGCGCCAATAAGTCCCTGGGTAACCGCCCATTTGCAAGCTACGATCTCGCCGTGGAGCAAATCCAGGGATCCTGTTACAAATGGGCAACACCGCTCGGCCGGCGGCGGACGAAATTGAATTGTGGACTCTGTCTCTCCGCACTACCGGCCCTGTCACCCTCTGGCTTGAAAAGGTTATTGACCTGCTGGTCCGGTCTAACAAACCGGTCTGTCCTGCTGGTGAAGCGCCATGCCAAGGGGTGAGAAGATCATCTGTTGAATGGCTTGACGGTGAGCCGCAAATAAACGGCCCGGCCCGCTTCTGCGTAGCAGCCGACTTCTGCGAACCCGGTTGGGCTCGGAATGGTGTATCCCGTAAGTGATCCACCTAAGATATTGCAGCCTGCATAGTTGCCGGCGGCGCAGTTGGAAGCGATTACCTTGTCGGTTATGTTCTTACCAACCACAGCGATTTCCCAGCGATCGTTGACATCCCGCAGCGCGATGCTGGCGTCGACTTTCACATAACTGGATTGGAAGTTGTCCCGATTGGGGCGATTGAGGGCCAGGAACACCGGATAGCTCGACGAGTACTGATTGTTGTTGGTGAACCGCAGCTTGAGGTTCGCGCTCACCGGCAACTCATAGTCGAAACCAAAGTTCGCCGCCCATTCCGGCGAGCGGATCAAACGCTGACCGGAGATGTCCTGCGCGCTATAGCGACCGTACTGCCCGTTGACGAGAACGGCGCCGACGCCGGGCGCGGCCTGTGAACGCGTGCCGGCCGGCGCGGTCGCGGGGAAAGGCACAAAGCCCAGGTTGCAGCCCTGCTGAACTGTCTGAGATTCGTAACAGGGGATGTTGTTGAGCTGCAGGTACTTTCCGTTGTTCCAGTTCAGCGAACCGTTGATGGAGAGACCCTCGATGGCCGCGGGACGGAAGGCGACATCAAAATCGATGCCATAGGTCCGCGCGCGACCTGCGTTTACGGTGCGGATGATCGGGCTGCCGCCGACGTTGGGCTCGATGCCGCCCACCTGCAGGCCGCGATACCGGTAGTCATACCAAGCGAGGTTGGCGGTGATCGCCCTATCGGCAAGGCGCGCCTTGATGCCAGCTTCATACCCTTGGACCTTCTCGTCGTCGAAGGCTGGGTTGTTGGTGCCAATGACTTGGCCGGCGGCATTGCGGATGGCGTTGGCAGGAACGGCGATGGCAAACGAACCCGACTTATAGCCCTTCTTGTACGAGGCGAAGAGAGTCAGGTCGTCGCTGGGGGTATAGGTGATCGTCGCTTCGGGTGACCAAGTCGACGAATGAACGCGAGGGCGCGGCAGGAACGGCGTAAGGTCAAAGCTATTTTGAAAATCGTATACCGACAGCTTGCGCTCCTCGTCTGACCAACGCACACCGCCGGCGAGCTCGAGCTGTTCTGCGAGCTTGTAGCGAAGTTGGCCGAACAGCGAGTACGTCTTGATGTCGACGGTGGAAGCGCGATCATCGTTCAGCAGGTTGACGCCGTTGTTGAATGCCGGGCTAAGAAAGCCATACGCGGTGTTGCGCAAGAAACGTACGCGATCGAAGATGCGTCCGTCCTCGTAGAAGGCACCCAAGGTGAAGTTCAGGGGCGAGCTGCGGAAGTCGCTTTCCAGACGGAGTTCCTGTGTGAACTCACGGCGCTGGAAGCGATTCCCGACGGCCAGGAACACGCCGGCGTTGGTCGCCTGATTGGCGTTCACAAGGCTGCTCGAATTCAGCTTGTAATAGGCCGTCGTCGAGTTCAGCGAGATTTCGGGGGTCAAATTGTAATTGAGTTCGAGCGTGCCGAAGTTCTGACGATTCTTGAGAAACGGAACGCCGCCGTTGGTGATCCCGGGAAAATTCGCGGGGTTCATGTAGACATGGTGGACATAGCGGTTGAGCTTGCAGTCGTCGCCGCCGAGAAACGGTATGGGGTCGACGGGGCTGAGCCCCAGCGATGGTCCGAAGCCTCCAAAGCCGAACGCCTGGAACCCGTCGGGGCAGCCGTCATTGCCCAGCCGCAGGCGGCGCCCAGGCGCAAAGCAATGGCGATCTTAGATCCTTTCATTAACAGTCCTTCCCATTGTGTTCTTAACGGTGGGCACCCGCACGACTGCTCATGCTCCCCGGGGTTGTATACACTCCCATGCTAAGGGGTTGGTCAGCAATCGCAAGATTGTTTCTGACGGGTTGCATTCAGCGCCAACGGCGAGCGCCACGGCGCCAACCGGAAATTCTGTACACTCCAACCGACCGGCTCCGCCGTCAGATTGGTGCTGACGCGGGGAGGACGTGGCCAACTCGCCACATAGCGGCCCTTCAGGGCAGGAGAGCCGCTCCTTCAAATCATCTGCTCGGTGGCTTTGCCGAGTGACTGAAAGTTTGTTCAACGCGACGTAACGACCATGCACGACAAGGACTCGTCGGCGAAAAGCCGGAGGGCGGGTCAGCCCAGCTCCTCCAGTGCGCCACGCGTGTCGTTGTCAATCATTGCCGCACTGAAGCAGGCGGTGCAGTCGGTGTTGATCGCTTCGGGTTGCCATTCTGCAGCGTTCACCATGAAGATGCAGAACCCGAAGGACAGCAAGGCGCATACGTGCGCATCGCCTCATCTCCGCGTGCGGCGTTGTAATCGTCAAGGGTGTCGCAGCGAATATGGCTCCATGGCGCCGAGCCTACTCTCGTTTTGCCGAGCGAACCACTGGCAACGTCGGCGACGGCAGGGGAGGGCGATGCCTCGCCCCCGCAAACCCGACAGCCCGGGTGTAACTTTGTGCTAGCTCGCGAGGATGGTGTCGAGCGCGCATGGAATTCGCGGCTCGCTCCGCGAGGGCGAGCTGTCGGGCGGCACCTAGATTGGGATGCCGCCGGACGATGAGGGCTCAAGCATCATTGTCCGTGTGAGGCAAGCCCAAAGGCCAGTTGGGGAAGTGCGGCAGTGGCGCCGACGCCGCCGTCAACTGGGACTATCACGCCCGTGATATGGGCTGCCATGTCGGACGCCAGAAACAGGAGGGCAGAAGCAATCTTGCTGGGTGCCGCGGCGCGGCCGGGCGGCACAATGCTGTCGATTCGCGACCAGGCACCTTGATCGAGCAAAGTCTTTGGTATGAAGCGGCTGCTTCATCCGGACCCGCAGTTCGGCTGGGAGTACGTTGCGAGATCCGGACCCCGAGCTTCGCGAACGCGTCGGCGTCAAGCGCGCCGCGGCAATCATCGTAAGGCACGGAATGAGCGCCGACTTCGCGGGCTTCGACAACCCGCACGGGGAGTCATGTGGAATGTCGGGACGCGCCGACACAGCCGATCTTCGGGGTCTCTAGGCGCTTCGTTGAAAGCGCCTCTGGTTCATGCGGCTTTACCGGCTCGCCGTGGTGAGTCCTGAGCGAATGGATCGATATGCGTGCAGGGTACAGCTGGCGGAGCATCGCGATCGTACAGGGCGAAGGGAGAGAGTGATGATCCGGCCACGACCTGCTTTTCGATTGAAATTGACATGTCAAATCATATGCCACAGGCGCCTCGTAAGGTGGCTCACTGGAAACGTGCCCGCGACAATGGCATGACCCTGCGATGACGGAACTTTTTCCACGGCTTAATCTGGACAGATCGATACCCGTGTTGCTGACATTCGCTGCGAACCGCCTGAATTCGACGGGGTCGGCTGCATATCGCAATCGGCTTGGGATCGGCATAATCGAAGCGCGGTTGCTGATGATGCTGGCGGTCGAACCTGATATTCATGCCGCGCGGATAAGAGAAGTGATGGGAATAGATCTAGGCGCTCCCAGCCGTACCCTGCGGGACCTGGAAGGAAGGGCACTGGTACGGTATCGGCCCGATAATCAGAATAGGGCATACCGTCGCTGGTCTTTGACAGACGCAGGAGAGTTGCTTGACCGTAAGGCAGTTGGGATCGCGCGAGAGCGCGCAAAAGTTCTGAAGGATGCACTGACCGCGGACGAGCGCAATATACTACTGCGCCTGCTGAAGCGGATCATCGGGGAGACGCCGCAGCTGGAAACTCTGAACAAATCAGATCGACAATGACGGCACGTCGGGGGCGCACATGAGGTATATTCGAGAGCGCAATGTTCGTAAACTCGACTTTAAACTGCTCGAGCTTTTTCAGGCGATACGACAATGCCGTTCCGTCTCCCAGGCGGCGTTGCTACTCGAAATCCCGCAACCCACGGCCAGCAGGGGGTTGTCGAGACTACGTGAGGCTTTGGACGACGAGCTCTTCGTGCGCACGGCCAACGGTATGGAGGCAACGGCGAAAGGCGTAGAGGCGGGAGAACTCATAGAGCACCTTCTCGCCTTGGCGAACAAGCTTGAAGTGGAGGCGCGAGGGTTCCGGCCCGAGAGCTCGGATCGCGAATTCGTGGTTGCTGGCTCCGACGTGGGGCAGTGGACGATCATGCCCGCATTCTACAATCTGGTAAGCCAATGCCCTGGAATTCGGTTGCGCGCCATCGCTGTGCCTGGCGGTGACCTGGCACAGGGACTGGAGAACGGCGACATCGACCTTGCGTTTGGTCCTTATCCAAGCCTGCTCGGCAATATCAAGGAACAGAGCCTATACACCGAACACTACAGATGCTTCTGTCGCAAGGATCATCCGTTTGCGCTTGATCCGAGCCTGGAAACGTACGTCGCCAGCAATCATCTGCTGACATTGGGCCGGGCGACTGCCCACGCACATCGCAACACGGAAACCTTGTTGCGAAAAATTGTGTCGCCTCACCAAATTCGCGTCATCGGTGAGAGTTACTTCGTTGCCCTTGCAACGCTGATGGAATCCGATTTGCTGTTGACCTCTCCGGGAACGAGCTTGGCGAAAATCGCCAACAAATTCGGGATCGCCAGCGTCATGCCGCCGATCGACCTGCAGCCACTCACTATCAAGCAATATTGGCACAATCGCTCTGATGACGACGATGGGCACAAGTGGCTGAGGTCTATCGTTTACAAAGCGACGGCGGAGCTTCGTCGGCTATCCCCTTAGACCTCCAACTCCCAAGGGCGCATTGACGCGATACCCAATCGTCGCTGGAGGGGTGACTGCCACCCTCATTGCGCATCGTCCGGATTGCCGACACTCATCTTCACTCACGCAACCGCGGTATGCTCAGCTTCACCGGCCAGCACTCAGCATCTTCCCCCCAATGCGCTGTTTCTCGCGCATGTATTCAATTATCGAATACTCCCAATTCAGTATCGCGCCTTCTCACCCAACCTGCTGCCCCGTACGTACGCTCAATCTCCGACAAGGGTGCCATGCAAGCGCTCGGTTGAGGTTTAGGAAACAGGGCGTCGCGGCCCTGTGAGATCCGAAAAGAAGGCCGAGCGCATGAGGCCGGCTGAAGGGTAAGGGGGGCGGGTGCATGAAACGAGTCAATTTGAGCCTTGGCGTGGCATTTCTGACGCTGCAGGCAAGCGGTGCGCTCGCGCAAACGCCGGCGACGCCCGTTGCTGGCCAGCGGAGTGTCGAAAGCGAAGGCGCACAATCGACCGGACTTGAGGAAATCGTCGTTACCGCACAGCGGCGCAGCGAAAATCTGCAGAAAGCGGCCGTCGCCATCTCAGCGGTGTCGGGTGACGATCTTCGCAGTGCGGGTATTTCAAGGCCGACGGAACTGACTGCGATCGTCCCCGCATTGCAGGTCGCGGCTGCGTCCGGGCCGTTCAGCATCTTTTATCTGCGTGGTGTCGGCAACTTCAACAGCAATGCGCTGTCCGACGCGGCCGTTGCCTTCAACTTCAATGGCGTGGTTATCGGTCGCCCATCCTCCACCACCGGTTTCTTCTACGACCTTCAGCGGGTCGAAGTGCTGAAGGGGCCGCAGGGCACGCTCTATGGCCGCAATGCTACCGGCGGCGCAATCAACGTCATCGCGAAGGCGCCGGACCTAGATACCCTCGGCGGTCAATTTTCGGCCGAGTATGGAAACTACGATGCCATTCGCCTCGACGGAGCGATCAACGCGCCGATCGGCGCCGACACTGCCATTCGGGCCGCCGCGGTTTATGTAAAGCATGACGGATACATGAAGGATGGTACAGACGATCAGAACGATGTCGGCTTGCGCCTTTCCTTCAAGACTGCTGCGATCCAGGATCTGACGATCTCGGTGGTCGCCGACTATTTCGACCAGGGTGGCCGCGGCCCCGGTTCGACACCGCTGGCACTTGGGATCGACAATCGCGATGGAGTGTCTTCGTTGCGTGGCCAGCAATATTATCGCAGCCAACCGGTCTCGATCGCCGGGCGCAACTTCAATGGTATCCCCAACGTCCAGTCTTTGAACAACCATTATTGGGGCATTTCTTCGACTCTGGAATGGGCTGCACCGTTCGGAACGGTCACCATCATTCCGGCATATCGCAAGTCATCCCTCAACTACGTTGGCACCAGCCCGGGCTTCTTCGTATCATTGAAGGAAAAGGACGATCAGTTCACAGTTGAGGCGCGAATTGCGTCGGACGACAGCAAGCCCCTGCGTTATGTGGCTGGCCTGTTCTATTACGATGAGACGAACAAGGCTCCGGAATATCTGGTCAATGCGCAGTACAACATCTCGACTCAGGTATTCGAGACGGGCACCGAAAGCGTCGCCGCCTTCGGGCGACTGACCTATGAGTTGACGGATACGTTCCGGCTTACTGCGGGCGGTCGATACACGATTGACGACAAGATTTTCAAAGGGACCCTGTCGAGCTTCAACAAGCTGTGCCTGCCGATTCCCACCGCCCGTTGTCCCGCAGCTCAGCAGTTTCCGTATAATGCCGGACTGCCGACCTTCACTCGGGTCGGGTCGGCAGCGGTGCCGCAAGCCAATCCAGCCGAAGGCACGCTGGTGGTCGGTACGTTCATCGACAGCAACGACAGCGCCAAGTTCAAGCGCTTCACCTGGCGCGCGGGTGTGGAATGGGACATTGCGCCGCAGAGCCTGTTCTACGCCAGCTACGAAACCGGCTTCAAATCGGGCGGCTTCTTCTTTTCGAACGACGCGCGCGTCTATCGACCGGAGACGATCAAAGCCTTCACGGTCGGATCGAAGAACCGTTTTCTCGACAATCGGCTTCAGCTGAACTTGGAACTGTTCCATTGGCGCTACACAGATCAGCAGATCAGCCACACGACACAGGACAGCACCGGAACCATCGTATTCGCGACGGAGAATGTCGGTCGCGCGACAATGAAGGGTGCCGAAATCGAAACACGTTTTCTTTTGACGCCGCACACGACGTTGAGCGCGGACGTCCAGTATCTTGACGCAAAGTACAACAATTTCACCTACAATGTTCCCCGGTCATATCCCCTATCGATCACAGGATGCGCTCAGGGCCCGGCTACGCCAACGTTGCTCACGCTCAACTGTTCCGGTTTCCGGCCGCCCAATGCGCCGGAGTGGACGATCAATTTGAGTGCGCAGCAAGCTATCCCGGTCGGCGACGGCGAGCTCGTTCTTGCGGCGCGGACCCACTTCCAGTCGCGAACGCTGACCGGTCTCGAGTTCAGTGCGATCGAGAACCAGCCGAGCTACTGGATGCATGATGCGTCGATTACCTACTCTGCGGCTCAGGACCGCTTCTACGTGACGGCGTTCATCAACAACATCAGCGATGAAGCCGTGCTGGGCAACACTTTCCCTGCTACGCTTTCCTCGTTCATTGTAGGGTCGATCCGGCCGCCCCGTACGTACGGCCTGCGCGCGGGCTTCAACTTCTGACCGAGGCATTCGGCGAGGTCGTCAGCCGCCCAGACTCTCGTTCGAATCATTGAGGTAAGCTCTTGCAAGAGTACTGGCATGGGGCAGGATAGGTTCTCCCGACGTTCAGTCCTGGGCGGCCTAGCGTCGTTTGCCACCGGATCGTTCGCGACACAGGGCGGCTTGCCGCGCCCTGCAGCTTGGGCGATCGATGTGCACCACCATTTCCTGCCGCCGGACTATGCACGGCTGGCCAGCGCCTGGCTGACGGGTATCGAAGCCAACAGCCCTGCAGTGGGCGCCTGGTCACCCGCCCGTTCGTTGGCGGCGATGGATGCTGGGCGGATCGACCATGCCGTCCTGTCTCTTTCCGCGCCGGGAGTGTCTTTCGCTGGCGGGGGAAACGCCAGGGCGCTTGCGCGGCATTGCAACGATTACGCGACAGCTCTGGCACGGGAACATCCTGGCCGCTTTAGCTTCTTCGCCGCACTGGCGATGCCGAACGTCGAAGAATCAATCGCAGAGGCCGAGCGTGCTTTGGCGTTGCCAGGTTGCCGGGGACTGGGTCTGCTTTCCAGCTATGACGGACACTATTTGGGAGCTGCGCAATTCCGGCCCTTGTTCGACTGGGCAGAACGTCGGGGCCGACCGCTGATTTACGTGCATCCGACCGTTGCCGCGTGCTGCCTTAACCTGTCCGACATTCCGACACCGCTGATTGAATTTCCGGTGGATACGGCCCGCACCATTTCCAGCCTTTTATGGGCGGGCTTGTTGAATGCGGAAAAAGGGCTGCGATTCATCTTCTCTCATGGAGGTGGCGCGCTTCCCATGCTGTTGCAAAGAGTGGCGGCCGCAGGCATGCAGCGGCCCGAATTGGCAAAGCGTGTTCCGGAAGGTCCCGCATCGGCTTTATCTCGGATATGGGTAGACAGCGCCAGCGTCCTCACGGCGCCCGCAATGGCGGCGGTCGATCGCTGGTTGCCGGAAGCGAACCTGCTATTCGGAACCGACTATCCGTGGGGCGATCCGGCGCGAGCGCGAGACGAACTTCGCCGTCTCGATCTGTCACCTCACAGGCTGGCTGGCATCGAAAGACTCAATGCCGTTGCGATTGGCATCGGCGACTGATGCAACATCCGGTCGATCAATTTGTCCGATCGCACTTGAGGCAGTGCCGGAACATTTCGGCCAAATGCGTGCCGGCAATTCGAAAACTGAATATGACGCATCCATTCTCGCCACTTTTGAGCGTGGTTCGGCTTGGCTATGCTTTGGCGATAACAATTCGGCTTAAGCCGGGGTTTCCAAGGGAGACGGTGCTCGCGGGCATGCCCCGAAAATCGATGTGGTAAAATGCGCGTGCCGGTACGTCCGATCGGGTGCCGAGCAGCGCCTCGCCAATCAGTTGACCTTCGAATGTTTCGAGGCGTCTCGCTGCGCCGCTAACCGCACCAATTCCCTTTACGATCCGATGAGCGAGTGTTGATGATGGACGATCCTGTAGAGCGCGTGTACCGAACAGCTATTGATCCGCGTACAAGAAAGCATCCTGGTTTCGGCTATCGTGTCGAGGAGAAAGAGGGTGTAAGGATCGAGCGCGACGTCGCGGTGCCGGTGCGCGGTGGCCTGACCCTGTACGCAGATGTGTTCCGCCCGGCCGGCCAGACAGATCTACCCGCTATCATTTGCTATGCCCCTTTCGGGAAGCATCCGCATCTGGAGTTGGGCGAGCGTTGGGCCGGCTGTGACATCCCGTTCGACACGCTGTCCCCAGAGACTACCTTCGAAATCTTCGACCCCATGCGTTGGGCGAAGGAAGGGTTTGCTGTGTGTGTCGTCGATGCGGCGGGCAACTGGTTTTCCGAGGGCAAAGCCCGATATTTCAGCCAGGAAGAAGCCGAATACGGTTATGATGTAGTCGAATGGTTTGCCGAACAGCCGTGGTGCAACGGCAAGATCGGCTGGGGCGGGGTGTCGTATTTTGCGATGACCGCATGGTCGGTTGCCGCACTACGCCCGCCTCACCTCGCCGCGATTCTCCCGTGGGACGCAGCGAGTGATTCCTATCGCGAATGTTTCTTCAAGGGTGGCATTCCGTCCGGGCCGCTCACCCACAATTGGATGCTGGTGACCGGGGTCGGTCTCGATGAGGTCGAGGACATGGAGGCGGGGCTGAAGAACCACCCGCTATTCGATCACTACTGGTCGTCACGTGTCGCCGATTGGTCAAAGATCGAAATCCCAGTCTACACGGCCACCGAATGGGGCAACAACCTGCACCTGCGTGGCACCGTTGAAGCTTGGAAGAACCTTTCCTCGCCGCTCAAATTTCTCGAGATCAACGGCGGCAAGGAGTGGGCGAGTTTCTACAGCGAATGGGCCTATGAGCGGCAACGTGCCTTTTTCGGTCAGTTTCTCAAGGGTGAAGCCAATGGCGTGGAAGGCTGGTCGCCCGTACGCATAGCCGTGCGGGAAAACGGCCAGGATTGGGAATTCCGCGACGAGCAGAGTTGGCCGTTGGAACGGGTCGACTATCGGCCATACTATCTGGACACGAACGGCGGGTCACTGGCTGCTGCTAGCCCGGCAAGTGTTGCTGATCGCAGCTACAGTTCTCTAGATTCTGAAGCACGGTTGAATTTCGACCTGACATTCGCTGAGCGAACCGAAATCACCGGCAACGCCAAGCTTAAATTGTGGATCAGCACCGATTTGGCGAACGATGCCGACATCTTTGTCGGTATTGAAAAACTGGACAGGGATGGGCGGATCGTGCCGTTCATCTACAGCCAGATGTACAATGATGGGCCAGCCGCGTTCGGATGGCTTCGGGCATCGCACCGTGCGCTCGACCCCGACCGTTCTACACCGGAGCAGCCTTGGCATTCTCATCAGCGCCGCGATTGGCTGGTTCACGGGGAGCCGGTTCCGGTTGAAGTCGAAATCTGGCCGACGAACATCGTCTTCGATGCCGGTGAAACGCTGCGGCTCGTTGTGAAGGGCAGCGAGGTGCATGTCGTTCCCGGCGCCGAGTTCGCCATCCGCATGTGGCCACTACACAATGACGGACGGCACGTAATCCATAGCGGCGGTCAGTACGATAGCCATCTGCTGCTGCCCGTCGTGAAGCCGGCCTGACGCGTACCGACTGTATTGCTGCCTGAGCCATCCCCGAAACGATTTCTCGCGATGAGAAGGACATGACATGATCCGATTCTGGTTGGCTTCGAAGCCTGCTCCGGGCGACTCGCTCGACAACTTCGACTACCAATGGGGTGTCGTACATGTTGCTCTGATGCTGACGACCAGGTCGGTGATGAGCAATTTCCGACGGTACGTGCAGCACCGGGTTCCTCCGGCGCTCGACGTTCAACCGAGCCAATATGCTCGGTCTGAACGGGCATGGTATTCGATCAGCGATCACATCGTCGACGGGGTCGACAACATCACCCATATCTTCAGGGAAGGGGAGTATTCCCGTCGGATGCAGCCACATAAGTTTGGTTCGACGGAATTTGCGATCGAATTGACCGATCTGGGTGAAACCATGTTCGAGCGCGACGTTGCCCCACCGGGCACGGGCCAGGTGAAATTGGTCAATTTCATCCGAAAGGCCGAAGGTGTCGGCCACGACGAGTTCGTGGCATGGTGGCATGAGAAATACGCCGCTGAAACGGTGGGATATGCCGAGAGGAGCGGCATGATCCAGCGGTATATCCAGTCGTCGCAGCTGCCGCTCGATGCTCAAGTATTTCAGGGCACACTATTCGAAGCGGGAGGGGTTCAGACCTATTCCGGCATCGAGGAAATCTATTTCGACTCGGTAGAAGCGTATCAACGTTACGCGCAGGAAAATCGCCCTGAGGGCGGCAACCGCGATGTCGATCTGATCGATACTGTGCGCAGCTTTTCTATGCCTACTGTAGAGCGGGTCGTCTTCGACTTCCTGAGTGATGGTCCCGCGCCGAGCGTAGTGGATCCATCATCACTTGAGTATCGGGTTTCGACCCATGAGCCTTGGCCCGGACGTTGGAACGAGGTGTAGCTCCTACTCAGAAGAAATGGTTGCCGATGCGGCTGTATCGGTAACCCCGCAGGACAGAGCAATGCGGAAACGTTCAACCGCGGTTGTGTCGACCGCGTGCTGGAGGCGCGTGTCATGATCGGACGCAAAGCCCCAGCCCGACCTGAAACAAATCGGCGATGATCGCCTCAACCCACTTGGACGGAGCACGAATGATGACGGATACCGGATTGCCGACGGCGGGTCCGAACCAGCGGCAGGATCGGACACCGGATTGGATCGCGGCGATCGATCCTGTCGAACTCGAGGCCGAGCTTACTCGCGATCCTTATCCTTTGTACGCCCGGCTACGGCGGGACGATCCGATGGCGTGGATACCATCCATGCGGATGTGGATGGCGACCTCCTGGAATCTGGTCCGCGAAATCGCGTTCGATGCCAAGTCGTTTCACGGTGCGTCCGATCCAGCGCATATGCGGTTGTTTGGCGACGGAAATGTCTTGTCGGCCGAAGGGCCGGGACATGCCGAGTTGCGATCCTTCATTGACCCGAACCTGCGGCGGCACCGGGTGCCGGTGTATATCGATGATCTGGTCCGACCAATCGCCCGAAACTATCTTGCGGGACTTGGTTCGAAGGACTCGGTAGACATCGTCACCGAATATTTCGAGCCGTTAAGCGTTCGCTCGCTTGGGGATTATCTTGGTTTCACCGCAGTGGAATCGTCGACCCTGCAGCGCTGGTTTCACGGCTTGGGTGCTGCCCTCGTCAACAAGGGGCTTGACGAGGATGGCAATTTTCTAGCGCCGGAAGCTCAGGCACACGCCGACATTATAAAGGCGGAAATTCGCGATGTGGTGATTCCGATCTGCGAACGGGTGGCGCGCCATCCGGATAATTCCGGCCTTTCCCACTGGCTGCACGATCGCATGCCGGAAGGCACGGTCCGCACGGTCGAGCAGATACTACCCACCCTGTATGTCATCCTGTTGGGCGGCATGCAGGAACCGGGGCACGGAGCGGGCAACACGCTTTACGGCCTTTTCACCCGGCCCGATCAGTTTGCCAGGGTCAAATCCGATTACACCTTGCTTGACGCCGCCATTCATGAAGGATTGCGATGGATTTCACCGATCGGAATCTTCACGCGCCGTGTGGCGAAAGAAACGGAAGTCGGCGGCGTAAGACTCCTGGAGGGTGAAATCGTGGCAGGTTCGCTTGCGTCGGCGAACCATGACGAGATCCAATTCCAGAATGGCGCGGAGTTCGACCTGGATCGGGTCGGTAAACCGCACATCGCATTCAACGTCGGCGCGCATGCCTGTGCCGGGCGCTATTTCGGCGCGGCGGTGGAGCGCATCGCCCTCGAGGAGTTGCTTTCCGCCTATCCCAATATTGCCCCGCATCCGGAAAAACACGCTCGCCTGTCGGGCTGGTTCTTTCGCGCGGTCGTCAATCTGCCGGTCCAGCTAGAGGGGCGGCGTGGATGGTGACGACGGTGAAAGACGTGGCGCCCGTCGCAATGATCACGCGAGATGGATCTCGGATCATCATCGATGATGCATTGCTTGGTGAAACGATCATGCAGGTTGCAACGCGCCACGGTGTCGCCGGCATAGCTGGCGAATGCGGCGGAGCGATGATGTGCGCCACATGTCATATCTACGACCTGTCGACTGCGGGGACGTTTAGTTCGCCTAGCGATGTGGAAGAAGAGGTTCTGGAGGGCGTCACGGGAGAACGGCGCGCCAATAGCCGTTTGTCGTGCCAGCTGGTCGTCGGTGCGACGGCAAGTGCTATCGAACTGCAGATTCCGGTGGAGTGATGCCGCGTGACCACGGGATCGATCTGTGTCTGCAGCCACCCCCATGCGATGCGCCATATCCGTCGAGAGTGAGAGCATGAACGCCTTCACCTACACCGCACATCCTGCGCGAGTAATTTTCGGCCCGGCGGAACGCGTCGCGGATGAGGCAGAACGGCTGGGCCTTTCACGCGTGCTGATACTGTGCGGGCCCCTGCTGCAGGAAGCCGCCGCCACGATCGCTGCTTCGTTGGGTGACAGGTGTGCGGGAATATTCGCTGGGGCTGCGATGCACACTCCGGTCGCAGTTACCGAGCAGGCTATGCGCATTGTTCAGGACCGTCGGGTCGACGGCTTAGTTGCGGTGGGCGGCGGATCGGCGATCGGACTGAGCAAGGCCATCGCGCTGCGGACCGACCTGATCCAGATAGCCATACCTACAACCTATGCTGGATCGGAAATGACGCCAATCCTGGGGGAAACGGCGAACGGCAAGAAGGATACGCGCAGCACACCCCGTGTTCTTCCCGAGGTTGTCGTCTACGATGTTACGCTGACTATGGAGCTGCCAACCGAGCTCTCGCTGGCAAGCGGCTTCAACGCGATCGCGCACGCGGTCGAGGCATTATACGCGAAAGAAGCAAACCCGATCGTCGATATGCTTGCCGCAGAAGGGGTGAGATCGCTGGTTCGCGGTTTGCCTGGGATTGCGATTGAGCCGGCGAATGTCGTTGCGCGGTCCGACGCACTGTACGGCGCCTGGCTGTGCGGAACCTGCCTTGGATTAGTTGGCATGTCGCTGCATCACAAGCTGTGTCATGCCATTGGCGGCACATTCGATCTGCCGCATGCGGAAACGCACTGCGCGATCCTGCCGCACGCGTTGCAGTACAACGCACCAGCGGCTCCCGGAGCAATGGCGATCCTGGCAGGGATCTTAGACGATCCGATGCCTGCGCGCGCGCTTTATGATCTGGCCGGCGCACTACGTGTACCGCGTGCTCTCAGGGACCTTGGCATGCCCGAGGAAGGGATCGATCGGGCGACCGATCTGGCGATGGCAAACGCCTACTGGAATCCCCGCCCGTTGGAGCGAGCTTCGGTGCGGGACTGTATCGCAGCCGCCTGGTCGGGAACGCCGCCACGCCCGTGATAGCTTCCTTTGTACCCTTTGAAAGAGAAGATTGACCATGGCCGTTGGCGCAGCTTCCCACACCGATCTCGCTTTCTTCGACAGCGAGAGGTCCGCCGAAATAGTCAATGCCCGGATGGGGGCGAATGTCTCGCCGCGCCTGCGGGACGTCATGACGATCCTAGTCAAACATCTTCACGCTGCGGTTAGGGAAGCACGTCTCACACCAGACGAATGGACCGCCGGGATCGTCTTCCTGACTGCGACGGGCCAGACTTGCACCGATTGGCGGCAGGAATTTATCCTGCTTTCGGATGTGCTTGGGGTTTCGATGCTGGTCGATGCGATCAACCATCGCCGTCCAGATGGCGCGACCGAGAACACCGTGCTGGGGCCATTCTATAGCGCAGAAACGCAGCACTACGAAAACGGCGCAAATCTGTGCCTCGACGGCAAGGGAGAGCCGTTGTTGGTTCGCGGTCGAGTCACTGACGGCGACGGCAATCCCGTTGCTAACGCAACGGTGGAGGTATGGTCCGCCAACGATGACGGTTTCTACGATGTTCAACAAAACGACGTACAGCCAGCCGGAAATCTGCGGGGCACATTTACCACCGATGCAGATGGTCGCTATTGGTTCCACACCGTCAAGCCGCGCTTCTATGCCATTCCTGCCGATGGGCCGGTCGGACAATTGCTCGCCAAGATCGGTCGACATCCCAATCGCGCGGCTCACCTTCATTTCATTGTCAAGTCACCGGGATTCGATACGGTCGTCACGCATATCTTCACTCCAGACTGCCCGTATCTCGTTGAAGATGCCGTTTTCGGCGTGAAAAGGTCGCTAATCGCCAATTTCCAGCGTATCGTTGAAACCGGCGACGCCGAGCCGCCGGGACCATTTTGGAGCGTTGACCAGGATTTCGTCCTAGCGGCATTTGCGCCGTGATCGTAACGGGGTAGCACGCTACCGACGTTGGATGCGACGTTCAGACAACACCCTGCGGTGTTGTTCATACGGGAAGCGATGCTCGGCTTGCCTGAAGCGACTACGATCAACGGTTTTGCTGATGCTCCCGCCGAAACCGCCATAACCGCTGAGAACCGACCCGGCTCACCTCGCGAGGCGCCGGTCGGGCGGTGCGCCCACGCTAGTGGCTTCGAACCGGATGGCGGGATGGCGGTCAGTCATCAGGCCGGCATCATCTCCGGAACCTGCGCGAGAACATGTTCTTCGAGGCCGAGCTTGCCCAATGGGTCGCCGACCAGGCCGCTGACCATGGCGGCCTGGATCGCGGTGGCGGGCCAGAGCTTTGAAATGGGGCCGACTAGCCGGTCGCGAACGAAGGGAAGCACCCGGCTGTCTGACTGATAGACGGGAGTGAAGAGCCAGGTGAGCCATTGGTAGAGTCTGACATGACGCCGACGCAGCGCGACGGCTTCGTTCAGCGCTTGCGAGAGATCGTCGTGCCGCGACAGCGCGGCCGCGAGCGCCCAGGCGTCGAGCAGAGCCATGTTCGCCCCCTGGCCCAGCTGCGGGCTGGCTGAATGCCAGGCGTCGCCGATGTGGATCAGTCGATCCTCGACCGGATGGGCCAGGGTGCGATGAGCGTAACGGGCGAAGGTCAGCTGATCGCGATCGATGATCTGATCGAGGAATGGGGCGCATTCGGGCCAAAGCGACAAAACCTCCTGCTTCCACGATCGCAAGCCGTTCGCCTGCCAGAGGGTCAGGTCCGCGCCCTTGAGAGACCAGAAGAATGCGGCGCGACCATGCGAACCGCGGCCGAGGCCCAACGGCAGGACCCCAGCCATTGTGCTTGAACGGCGGTAGCGCTGCGACAGCGTATGGGGATCGAGCGAACCGTCCAGGGGCCAGTCGAGACTGGCCCACAGCGCGCCATAGGCTAGCTCGTAGCCAGCGGCCGGGGCGAGCGCCGAGCGGGTTCCCAAGGCGTCCACCACGAGATCGAAGTGTTCGCTGGCTTTGCCATTCGCGAAACACAGGGAGCGTCCGCAGCTGACCTGCTGGGAGCCCACGATCGTGTGACCGGTACGAATGTCGATGCCCTGGGCGATGACCGCATCGTGCAATGCGGCGAAAAGGCCGGCGCGGTGAATGCCGATGCCGAAGCGCTCGCCTTGGTCCATCGCAGCGTAGCCGACGTCTAGCACCACGCGCGAGCCGGCCATCCCATATAACCGATCGATCCGGGCGCCCTCGCGCCGGATCTGCTCGGCCAAGCCCATCTGCGCGAGTACGGCCAGCCCAGTCGGCTGGATCATCAGCCCCGAACCGATCGGCTGCGGAACCTCGAAGCGCTCGAATAGCACCACGTGTTCGCCGGCCCGCGCGAGGAGAAGCGCGGCTGCCAGTCCGCCCACGCCGCATCCGGCAACTGCGATCGACCGCTGTCTCATGCCGCGTGTCCTAACGCGGAAAAGTATCGAAAAACAAACCTGCGGGGTTAACTTGCCTCAGCGCTGGCGGTGAAGCCAACATGCCCGCCACTCGATCACCAGCGATCGGTAGCATGTCTCGGCTGTAACGAGTGTATAGGTTAGCCTATTTCCCCCGCCAAAGCGGCGTTTGGGTCACCTTCCGAGCGACCTGACAGGGGCCGTTTGTTCACTTGGACCAGCGACGTGACTATGGCGCATTCGTCCCGGGCTCAGCATTGGTCGGACCTCTCACATGTGGAGCCAAGGGTTCATCGGCACCCTGCAACCAAAGATTGGACGATCTTCAAATTTCTCGGTAGGTGTTAGCGATTGCGCCCTCGCCGGAATGGCGCTTTCACCAGCGCTTCTGGGCGCTTTAGGGATAGTCTGCGGTGCCCGAAACGAACGCTGGTACCGTGATTGAAGACGAGTGGCATGTCGTCAGCAGTCTTCGTCAATATAACCGTCAGCTCTGCGAGGCATTCGGGGAACCAGGGGAGTGGTCGGTTCCACTGAGGATGGCGGCCAATCTTTGTCTCACGACCACTACTCCTACTGCGATTTACTGGGGTCCCGAGCTTCGGCTGATCTACAACGACGCTTGGGCTCCGATCGCAGGCGAGAAGCACCCGTGGGCGATCGGTAAGCGTGCGAGCGACGTCTGGAGCGACATATGGCATGTCATCGAGCCACAACTCCGATCAGTGATGGAGACCGGCAGGGCCTTCGCCGTAACGGACCAGCTCCTACCGATGCAGCGGGGGGGAAGAATCCAGCAGACGCACTGGGATTATAGCTTTGCGCCCATCTGGGGCGAAGACGGGCGCGTTGCGGGCATATTCAATCAGGGCAATGAGACAACGGCGCGGCAGCAGGCCGAACGGGCCCTGCGGGCGAGCGAGCAACGTCTCGAATACGCTTTGGGCGCGGCCGACACGGTGGGGACATGGGACTGGGACGTTCCCAACGATCTTGTAACCTCCGACGCTCGGTTTGCGAGGCTTTATGGAATCGATCCGGAGCTTGCGGCCCACGGCGTTCCCGTGTCGGAGTTCATGCGCAACATTCATCCCGCCGACCAGGCGCACGCTGAGGCGGCGATCGATCGTGCTGTCCAAAGCGGTGAGAAGCTGAACCTCGAGTACCGGCTTCTGCAGTCTAGCGGCGAGCCCCTTTGGGTCGCGGCACAGGGCCGATGTATCCACGCGTCAGATGGGAGGCCGCTCCGGTTTCCGGGAGTTAGCTTTGACATCACGGCGCGCAAGAGCGTGGAAGCAGCGCTGCGGGAAAGCGAAGAGCGGTTCAGGGCCATTACCAACTCGGTGGATCAGATGATCTGGTCGACCAGGCCCGACGGCTTCCACGACTTCTATAACCAGCGCTGGTATGACTACACGGGAGTTCCGGTCGGCTCTACCGATGGTGAAGGCTGGAACGACATGTTCCATCCCGACGATCAGGCGCGCGCTTGGCAGGTCTGGAACAAAAGCCTCCGCACGGGAGAGACTTACCACATCGAGTACAGGTTGCGGCATCACTCGGGTCAATATCGCTGGGTCTTGGGACGCGCGCAGCCGGTCCGGAATGCCGAGGGCGTTATAACGCGCTGGTTCGGTACTTGCACAGACATCCAGGACATCGTCGATGCTCGAGACGTATTGGCGCGTTCGCGCGAGGATCTGGAACGAGAGGTCGAGGAGCGTACGGCCAAACTGCTGCGCGCCGAGGAGGATCTCCGTCAAGCGCAGAAAATGGAAGCCATCGGACAACTGTCAGGAGGCATCGCTCACGATTTCAACAATATGCTCGCCGTGGTTTTGGGGAGCCTGTCGCTCGTGGAGCGCCGGCGAGCCAAAGGTGACGAGGATCTGGATCGCTTCATCAACGCCGCGAAAGACGGGGCCACGCGTGCAGCCGAACTGACGCAGCGCCTCCTCGCGTTCTCACGCAAGCAGCCCCTCGAACCGACGGCGATCCAACCCGCGCAGCTCGTCGTCGGCATGACCGATCTGCTGTCACGAACCATCAGCGAGAGCATCCAGATTGTCATCAACGCGACGGGTTCGAACTGGTATGTGCATGCCGATCCAAGTCAGCTCGAAAATTCGATCTTGAATCTCGCTGTCAATGCGCGCGACGCCATGCCCGATGGGGGTGTATTGACGATTACGGTGGAGGACGCCTCCGCTATTGAGTGCGATGACGATGCGAAAACTCAACTGGACCAGTATGTAGCGCTCACGGTCGCCGACCAAGGGGGCGGCATGCCTGAAAACGTCGCAGCGCAGGCTTTCGAGCCGTTCTTTACGACTAAGGGCGTCGGCAAAGGAACAGGACTTGGGCTAAGTCAGGTTTTCGGATTTGTGCAGCAATCTGGGGGTGAGATTAAGCTCGAATCCGCGCCCGGTGCCGGGACCTCAGTCCGCATCCTACTTCCCCGCTTCCTAGGCGACGCCGACGCGCATCAAGCATCCGCGCCAGCGCCCGCCCCGGAGACAATGGCTGCGGAGACAGTTCTAATCGTCGAGGACGACGATCGTGTCAGAACTTTTTCGCGTGAGGCATTCACAGAGCTTGGACATCGCGTGATCGAAGCGCGGGGCGGCGCGGACGCGCTCAAAGCTCTGGAGGATAATCCCGAGGTTTCGCTCCTCTTCACAGATCTTGTAATGCCCGGCATGAGCGGCGCGCAGCTAGCCGAATTGGCGCACGATCGGTTCTCATCATTGAAGATTATATGCACCACTGGATTTGAAAAGGAACTCAACGAGGGACGGCGTTCCTTGCCGGCAGGTTCTATAGTGCTGGCCAAGCCCTTCGATGTGGAACGGCTGGCTGCCTGTGTGCGAGCGATCCAATCGAAGGATTAAGGATGACGCCTATCGCAGGAACGAGCGATCATCGTCACAGTTCGTGTTCGCCTGACCGGTGTCATCGTTTTAAACCGCCGGTGGTGAAACGCTATCTGTCGGCTCGTCTGAGTTGGACACCAGTCCTTTATCAGCGAATTTTCAGCTGCGACCGCGCCTACAGATCGGCCCAGCTTGCCGCAAAAGAGGGAGAGGCCAAGAAGCTTGTCGGCTGCGGGGAGGTCGGCGGTGGGTCGCAAACACCTTCGGCAATGTATCGCATGGCCGACATCAGCCCATTCCTCGAGAATGGTTTTGCGATCACTCCGTGTGCGCCGCAAAAATCTTCAGGAATCTTGGCTGGATTGGCAGTGACGAACACGATGAACGCATTGGACCAGCGAGCACGGATTAGGCGGCAGACATCGAGGCCGTTCGTTCCTCGAGCGAGTTGGATGTCGACGAAGGCTAGATCGGGCCGGGCTCTCTCGTCGAGTGCTTCAACATCGTACAACGAAGCCGCCTCGGCAACGACATTATGACCGGAATCCTCGACCATCGCCTCCATGTCCATGGCGAGCAGCGCTTCATCCTCGACAATGAGGATACGCAGAGGGGGCTTGGGCCGGCGCATCAGACTTCCACCGGGAAGGAGATAGTTACGCGCGTTCCTGGCTCAGCGTTCTCCCAATCCACAGAAGCGCCCACCTGTTTGGAAAGTCGCTTGATCAGGCTGGCACCCAGCCCGCCAGCGCTGGGTGAACTCCCTCCAAGTCCGGAGCCGTCATCCCGGATCACGATAAGCGCGGCGCCTCGATCACGTTTGGCGGAGACATGCAGTGTTCCGGCCCGACCGTGGGAAAAGCCATGCTTTATTGCGTTGGTGAGGACCTCGTTGAGCACGAGCCCAAGTGCCGATGCCTTAGCGGATGGAACGTCGATCCGTTCGATCTCCGACCGCACGGAAATCTCCGAGCGACCGCTCGCCCCGACCACGTCCGACACGAGATTTTCGGTGAAGGCGCCGACATCGAAGTGCGTTACGTCCTTTGACTGATAAAGCCGGCGGTGCACCGTCGCCAAGGCGTCGATACGCTCCAGCATGGCTTCGAGCTTCGCGGATACGGCAGGATCGCCGATCGTTCGCGCCTGCAATCGCAGCAGCGAGCCGATCATCGTGAGGTTGTTCTTGACGCGGTGATCCACCTCGTGAAGCAACAACGTCCGCGCCTCGAGCGCTGCTTGCAGTTCGGCTGTCCGTCGCAGGACCTCGCGCTCGACCTCGGCCTTTTGTTCGGCGGCGATCGCCTGCTGCTGAACCCGTTCGGTGACGTCCACTTGCGACGCGAAAAAGAATTGAATTGCGCCGCCATCGCCGCGCACGGGGCTCAGATAGAGCGCATTCCAAAATGTCGTGCCATCCTTGCGATAGTTCAGCAACTCAATGTCGATGTCTTCGCCAGAAGCGATCGCATCGTGGATACGCCGAACGGCCGCACGGTCTGTATCTGGCCCCTGAAGGAAGCGGCAGTTCCTGCCGATGATCTCTTGGCGAGAGTAACCCGTCAGCCTTTGGAAAGCCTCGTTGCAGAACACGATCGGATTGTCTGTCTGCAGCGGGTCAGTGATGACCATTGGCATCCGCGTCGCCCGCACGGCCGCAGCGAAAGGATCGCCGGACCCCGATTCATGCTTGATGTCGTCAGTGAGATGCCAGTCATCCCGCTCCTTCATGTTTCCTCCGACGAAGCGCAACGCCCCAGCGCGCACGGATCAAAGAACCTCCGGGCAAACCAGGCGTTCCCAAAAGTCTCCGTCGGATTACGTGATGGCCGCTGTGCCTTCGTTGGTACTCGAAGGCGCGACGACGCCTCTTGCCGGGATCACGATCAACCAGGCTGCGAAAGGCCGCCGACATAGCCTACGCACGCTCGGCCAGTTCATCTTCCTGAAAGCGGTCGTGCGGTGTATCGCGCAATGGCTGAGGCGCCTCCAGGGCGCGTCGAGCAGTATCTCGGAGCGCGCCATGACGTCAGAACGACTGGAAACTCGTCCACGAATTTCGTGGCGATCCGTGTTGTGGGGTGCTGTCGCCGGATGCCTGCTGCTTCCCCTACTGGCGATGCAAGTCACCGACGAGATCAATTGGACAGGTTTTGATTTCATCGCTGCCGCCGTCTTACTCATTGGCGCAGCCTTGGCATTCGAGCTGGCGGCTCGCTTGCCGCTCTCGCGCAGGTTGCGGGCTATCGTCGTGCTCGTGATTGCGGCGGCCGTCACGTTGTTGTGGGCTCACGGTGCTGTTGGGGTCTTCTGACGCCGACATTGCTGCCGTTCGGCGTTGTCTTGCGGAGCACCATTAGCTGACGTTGGCTGATGTCAGGTCGTGGTACGTGGTTGGCGGTCAAGCTGAGCATTGAACCGCACCCCCTGCATTCCCACGTCCCCTCCTAGGAAGATGTGAGGACGCTGATATGGCCGGCGGATGGTCACGCGACGGTGCAGTGCAGGATCAGATTGATGACACCGTAAATGATGCCGTTCGCGGCGCTCGCGCACGGATGCCCGCGGGCGAGGGGCTCGAACATTGCGAAGAATGTGGCGAGGTTATCCCTGTTCGTCGGCGAGAAGCACTGCCGGGCGTGCGCACCTGCGTAGTATGCCAGGGGCAACGCGATAAGGCGGTAGTACACTCCCAGATCAACCGCCGCGGCAGCAAAGACAGTCAACTTCGGTGAGGACGGGCCCCGCCGACCTAACCGTCATTGGAGGCGAGCGGCACGGTAACCCATAATGGTCTTTCGTTCACCGGACGGTAGTTGGTGACTACCATGGTGAGCTGGCGGGGGAGCAGGTTCGTGGGTGCCTTGAGAGAGAGCTTCACAAGCTGCGTCGAGGCATCACCGGTCGGCGATGAGTTGCTCTATGCAGCCATACCAGCCGAGGCCTTCGTAGGTCTCGTAACCGGGTGTCAGCGCATAGGAGACGAGGCTCGGACCCGCCTGATAGTAGCCGCGCTTACCGCTCGCCTGGAGCGGGTAGACTTCGCCCTCGGCGAAGGGCGTTGACGATGCAATGATCCGCTGCCGGGCATCGAGCAGCATGACGCGCGTCCTCTTCTGCTCCTCGTCATCAAGCGGCACGCCCTTCACGATGGCCGCCGACTGCGGCTCCCAGTCGAAGAAGATGCCGAGGACGCCAAGCGGCTTGCCATACTCCGAGCCGCCCCGGCGGATAGCCGTTGCATAGGTTGCGACTTCCGCACGCTGCAGCGCTTCACTGCGCACGATGTCGCAGACGACGAAATCGTCGCCGCTGTTCGTCGCCATACCGCGGCGAAACCAATCGGCCGAGGCGACATTGCGGCCGACGACGCCTGGGTAGCGATCGGGCCGGCCATTGGCGATGACCTTGCCCTTACCGTCGGCAATCCAGAGATCGAGATAGACCGTGTAGGACCGCAGGATGGTCGCAAGCCTTTGGCCGGCATAGGCGATGGCTTCTGCGGAGGGCTGCTCCGCCGCATCGACCACGGCCTGGTCGGTCGCCCACCAGCGCACGTCGCAGGAGCGCTCGTAAAGGTTGCGGTCGATGATCTCGACGGCATTGTGCGCCATGTCGGCGAAGCGCTTGCCGTTGGCGTCGAGCAGCAGCTGCCGCCCGGCCTCCTCGATCCGGCCGGTATTGTCCATTATCGCAGTGCGCAGCCCGGCGGAGAGTGCGCCAACCTCCTTGGTCACTTCGGTCATTTCCTGAGCGACGACAGCAAAGCTCTTACCCGCTTCGCCAGCCCGGGCCGCCTCGAGCCGGGCATTCATCGACAGCATCTGGGTCTTGACCATGATCATGTCGATCGAACTGATCTTCTCGGCCGTGTGCTTCGACAGATCGAGGGCCAAAGTAAGAATGTCGTTTTGCATGTCATGTCCCGTGCGGCGAGTTACTCGCCTTCAGGACAATCCCACCCCGGACTCGGCTTTTGCAGCCTGACGGGGCTTTATCGGGAAGAACAGTTACTCGCTCGTTAAGGGCGCGTTATCCATCGAAACGCCGAGCATTCCTTGGGTTCTGCGGTGCCGGGTCCTCGACTCGGACGGAATTTTCACTCGGGGTGAGTTGAGGAAACAATCGCCGACATTGCGGTCATTGAAGCTTTCCGCTGTGCGACCTAAAAGCGGACGCACCAAAACGACGGTCGAGACTAGGGCTTATGTCTTGATTCTGCTCGCGTTAGTTGCGAACAGCTATTTCGGTTGTCAGCTGATCGGAAGTTATGATCGTCAGGCATCATGGCTCTGGACTAGCACAGGCGTAGTGCTCTTTTATCCGGTTTATACCGAGGGCGCGCCGAAAAGACTGATTGCAGTCGACGACTTGCGAGATTTGCCAAGAAGGGCCGCTGCACCCAAAGGCGGACCTAAGCCACTCAACGGTCTCCAGCCTTCAACTCACCCGAGTATTCAAGCTGATATGCCGATCGACCACTTCTGATAATCTGGCAAGCCTGCCGCATGGTAGTGGCCCGACCTTCCATCTGCGTGAGAGCACTTTTACCCTTGAATGAAAACCGGTGTCGTGGCGCAGATCGAGCTATGTCGACCGCCCTTCGGTATCCTATATCATTTTGTGGGAGACCGTTTTCTGCCATGATCATGTCGATTAGACGGCCTGCATACACGCACTTATGCTCATAACCGCCTCGATCTTTGCTAGGCACCTCGATCTGAACTATATGATATCGGCCCCAGTCCATCACTAACGCCGCGTCGAATTGTTTTTGCGACTGAACGTCACTGCAATCACAGCCGGACATTGTAAGCGCGCAAAACGCTAATGCACTTAGTCCATAGCCCCTCATCGCCAAAAACCTAACGCGCTATCCCGGCACTCGCAATGCGTCTGCTGGCAACCTAGCGCTTGTGAGGGCAACAACCTGTAATTCGGCCTCAGCTAATCCGCATCTGCGTTCAATACCGGCCTGTCCGGATCCCCCAACACGGCTGACACCAGTCTTGGTCACGCGGCCCGAGCGCCACCCTTCCGGGCCTACTGATCGGTCCCTGACTTGAGTAAGTTGCGTCAGCGAGGCGCGGGAAACGAAGGGTGACCACAGTCATCGGTCACCCTGGCGCTTCAGCACTTCTTGAAGCGGCCTTTCGCGTCCCTGCAAGGAGTATGGCGGGCCGCCGAGCCGGTCACTGCGTGCTGAGGAGCCGTAGCATTGTGAGCGGCAGATGTAGCGCCCGTCCCGGCGCACTTGACGAAATGGCCTTTCGCATCCCGGCAAGCGGCAGCATGAGCTGCAGCCGGGGCTACCATCATCGCGATAGCGGTCATAACGATTGCGAGCTTTTTCATGGGTTATCCCCTTGCTCGCCCTGTCGTCTCCCAACCTGAGAGATGCACCTGCTCCTTCCGGAACGCAATCGACGATCAGCTTCGACGTCCCCCTGCAGCTGGACCAAGGTGAGAGGCTCGCCTCGGGCTCCGGGCACGGCCTGGTCACCGAACACGCCGCGCGACCTCACCTTGGAGTTACTTTCAGCGCTGCGTGGCTATCAGACTCGCACTGGCGCTGATCGGATTCGCTTTGCCGCAGGACAAAATTCACGCGGGAACATGGTGCGGGGTGAAGCGACTAAGCGGTTATGTCCGTTCGGCGACCGGGTGGCGCGCCGCCAGTGCCTCACAGGCACGTAGATCGGATCCACCCCACCCGGCAGGCGTTTGATGACGACAGGAGAGCACAGTGTCAGATGATAAAGCGCAACAAGGTCGCGACCGCGCGCGCGTGGCTGGCGGCGAGGAGTACGAGGTCCGCTATTTTGCCGAGAAGCACGGCATCACCGTCGAGCAGGCAGAGCAGCTGATCCGCGAACACGGCAACAGCCGCGAAGTGCTGGACGGCGCCGCCGCAAAACTCCGAGGCGACTAGCTGTTCTGAGCCGGTGTGATTCAGTTGAGCAGGGTGGCGCTCAACAGGATGATCGCCGCCCAAGACGCGACGATAAAGGTGGTCAGCAACAGTTGCTCGATGCGTCGTGGTTGAACCCTGTGCTCCGCGGCGAAGTGCGAGAGTCGCGTCGACCTCCTCATTACAGCAGGTTTCCCATCGCTTCGGCAGGGCTGCGCTGGACCCAAGGTACCGAGGTCCGATCGACCGCCAGCGTGTCGTCGCATGTTTGGACGAGGGCAAGCGCATCGGTCGCCGGTCCCTCGGTCCAGAGCTGATAGTGCTCCGACTTCAGGATCACCGGCATGCGGTCATGCACGTCGGCCATCTGCGTGCAGCCATCGACCATGACCATCGAGTAGACGTCGCCCCATTCCTCCGACCAGCGCCAGATGCCGGCGACGGCGAACAGGCCGACGCCATGCAGTGAATACCAGGTCCGGGTCATCTTGCCCTTTGGCCCTTCTGCCTCGGCCCACTGGCTCACCGGGATTAGGCAACGGCGCTTCTCGAAGCTCGTGCGCCACATCGGCGTCATCAGTTTGTCGTCGCGGGCGTTGTTCACTGCCTTGGGCTTCGATGTCGGCTTCATGGTCTTGAGCCGTAGCGGAAAACCCCAGGTCATCGGCCGCGCGACGCCCTCGGCAACCACCAAGCCAGGATAGCTGGGATAGACCTCCTCGCCGAAGTTGGCCCCCGACGTCACCTCGGCGCGGAACAAGTTCGCGATCTCCTCGTCGCGTCCTTTCATGCGGTAAAGGTTGCACATTGGGGCATGCTAACATTCCCCAGACGCCAACGCACGCTCGCCTTTGTTCTCCCATTGTTCTATGGCTGCCTTCTGCCGAGTCGTGGAGATCAGCCGTGGACATTCAGGGAAAGTGGTGGATCCTCTATGAGGACGAACCCCTCGATATGGGTTGCAGCCGCCTCTACGCGTTGCAGCAAGGCGAGGTCCGCAATGGTCGCACAGGTGAGATCGTCGGCTCCTATGAGGCCTTGGCGTTCGCCACTGTCATCACGCTCAACGATGAACCGGGGGACAGTACGATTTACAAGCTGCCCATCGGTACCGTGTCGCAAGAAGCCGAAACCTGCCAGGTGGACTGGAGCACGACAGGCTTCGAACTTTACCGTGCCAACTGGCCGATCCCCGTGAGCGAAACTGAAGCCGAGGAATGGGAGCGCGAGGATTGGGAGAACGAGCACTTCGGCATGCGCGTGACCAATGGGTCCGCCGTGCGTGACGGAGCGCGCGTCCATGAGCTTTACAGCATCAACGAGACTGAGCGTGCGCAGGTTGCGCCATGAGCCGGTTCGAACCTGCGCAGATCGCCGAGGCGCTTCTCGCGGCCCCAGGTTGGGCCCGCCTCGGGATCACTGCGCCGGCGCCAAGGTTGCGCGAGGAGGCTGCGCTTGAACTAGCAAGAGCAGTGCTCGGCGATCGCGAGGACCCCGAGCACTCGCCGGATCAGCTTACGCTGTCGCTCTGAGACGCCGATCATTAGACATTTTGCCGAGAATTGCGGGCGCCATGCGTGTTGCACGCGAGAGATTGATCATGCTCGCCCTGTCCGTGCTGATGCGGTGGAGCGACCGGGCGGCCGAGGGACCGGCGAAGCCTGACGTAACGGTCCGCTTGGCCTTGGCCGTGCTATACACGTGCGGAAGCTCTGGCGAGCGCCGCTGCTATGACGAATTCTGGCGGCTGCTAAGCGATCCCGGTCTCGAAAGTCAGCACAAGGAACAGAGAGACCATATCCGCCGGTCCTACTGCGACACATGCATCAAAGGCATCGTCACGGACGTCGGAGCACCTCACACGCCAGATTTTTGGGCGTCCATCAGCAATATGGCCGAGCGGGACGACCAAGAGCCGGACGGGGAGCGGTGAACCGGGCGAGGCCGTGAGTGGAGCATGCGGGCAGGGTCACCCCAGATCGCAGACCCTCGCCCAAGGCTGGACCACAGCTCAGAGGTGGTCGACGCTCTCGTCGCTTCGATCACGCGGGGCCGGAGCAGGCGCCGGCTCGCGGCTGTCCCACCGATCGTCCTGGCCCTCGTCGGTATCCCCACGCTGGTATGTGGGCGCGAGGCTAGGTCGCCGCTCGTCCCCGGCCGTCGGCTCGCCGAACGTGCGCGCGCGAACGTCGAGGAGCTGCGTCTCGATTTCGCGTAGATCACGGATATAATCGTCAGCTTCCCTTGGCGAGATGCGGCCCTCGCGATCCGCGGCATCAATGCTGTCGCCGAGTTCGCGTAACTGCCTTTCGATGTCCGGCGTATCGCGAGAGCTGCGATCGTCATAGGACGGTCGCTCGGGCTGGCGCTGCGCCAATGCGGGCTGCGCCAACATGGCGGTGCAGCTGACGGCCAAGTACGCTATTCTTCTCATTTTCGAACTCCGGCGCTGCACTGGGCCAACACTGGCTGACCACCGATGTAGGCCTGATGAACGTGCCAATCTCAAAGCCTCGGCGCCAACGACAGCCGTCGAGTTCCAGCCGCTTTGGGTTGCTCGGTCTCCTGGGGGGGGCTGCCGATGCACTGGCGTTGAGGTGATGAGCCATGCGCAGGGGAACATGCTGCAGCGCAGCACGTTAGATTTCCTCAGCTACACGGGCGGGCCGCATGAGCACCGATAAACTTGAGCACTTCAGCGATGCCGGATTGTGGATCGCCATCGGCGCGGTCCGCCAACCAGACGTCTCGTGCATCGAGGTCGATGGGCGTTGCCTGCGGGTAGCGCGGTGGAAAGGGAAGTCGGAATCGTACCGGCCGCTTCTGTTCTTCAGCGGGATAGGGTCGAACCTGGAGATCCTCGCGCCGTTCATGGAGCGGCTTACGGGCCGCGATGTCGTCACCTTCGACATGCCTGGGATCGGCGGTTCTGCTAAATCCGGCGGCGCCTATCGTATGTCGACCATCGCTGCGACTTCGACCCGGATCATGGACGTATTAGACTATGCACAGTTCGACGTGATGGGCGTCAGCTGGGGCGGCATGGTGGCTCAGCAAATCGCGCATCGATATCCTGACCGCATCGGACGACTTGTGCTTGCCGCTACGAGCGCTGGCGTGCTCATGGTGCCCGGCCGTCTCACCGCATTGGCAATGATGCTCAATTTGAGGCGGTTCAAAGATGCCGGCTTTCTGAGGCGCCACTTCGATACCCTCTATGGCGGCGGGGATTGCGGCTGGCAGAAGTACGCACAGGGCGTGCAAGCGCCGAGTGCGACCGGGTACCTCTATCAGCTGGGAGCGCTCGTCGGCTGGACCAGCGCAGCATTTCTGCACAAGATCACCTCGGAGACCCTCATCCTCGGAGGTACGGACGATAGCTTGGTGCGCCCTGTGAACCTCAGATTCTTGAACGACCTGCTGCCGAAAGCGAGACTCCACTTCATCAAGGGGGCTGGTCATATGCTTCTGCTGTCACATCTCCGGGAAGCGGCATGCTTGGTCGAGGCGTTCTTGGAGGGGACCGATTTAGAGCCGACTACGGAAATCTCGTGAAACGGCCAATGCCAGCGTCGTGTCATAGAGCGGGCGATGGTGGGATTTCGCCGACGTAGCCGCCGTACAGCGTTCTATCTCGGCACCCTGAAAGCGGTCATCCGCTTTTGCCTTAGAAATCGTAGTTCACGCCCATCTCGCGCAGCAGTTCGAGCCCCGGCCGGCATGGCCTCAAATCTGTACGCGAAGTGCTCGCGAGAGGCGAGACGGAGCAGTGAGTGCCGTACGCGGCCAACATGTCGCACATCCCTGCGGGTCACGACGTGCGTGCCGTATTTGGTTAGCATCGTCCCAAACCGCGTTTCCGAGCTGGCAGTCATGCCTCGACTTCCTCCACGGGGGTTACCGTGAGACGCAGACCCATCGCCTTCAGAATTTTGGTCAGCGTCTCCAGAGTGGGATTACCCTCCTCGCCCAGGGCCTTGTAGAGCGCCGTCCGGGCAATTCCGGAGCCAGAAGCGATGTTCGCCATACCGATCGCGCGCGCGACATCGCCCAGAGCCTTCGGCAGGAGGGACGTGTCCCCCTCTTCAAGAACTGCCTCGAGATAGGCCGCCAGCATTTCCGGGCTGTCGAGATGCTCAGCCACGTCAAACGGCTTTGTTTCGATACCCATCACTCGATCTCCTTTGCGATCTTCTTCGCCCGCTCGATAGTCCCGGACCTGCGTGCTCTTGTCGCCACCACAGAGCAGAATGGTCACTGTCTCACCTTGCATGGTGTAATAGACCCTGCGCCGGGCCCGAATTGCAGCCGTAACTCACTGACGCCGCCGCCGACTGGCTTGGCGTCGCCAAAATTGCCTGAGTCAATCCGACCGATCCGAACGAGGATCCGCGCCCGACCTTTGATGTCGCGAAGATCGCGAAGCCACTCGTTGAATTCGTCAGTGGTGCGGACCTCGATCATGTCATCTAAATATGACAAACCGGAATTATTGTCAATTAAAAATGACAGATGGGGAGACCACTCTCGCGGCGGCGCAGTCAGCTTGCTGCGAACCAGGAGGGCCGACAACCTCAACCTGTGAACATCGCGGCTCCTTAGCCTCGCGCCCGATTGTGGTGTCGCATCGGTGTTCATACGATAGCGGCATGCAAAGACCCTTCCGGGCCATCGTCGAACTTGGTTGCCGGTGCGGCGAGCGGCTCGAGTTACCTATCGAAGAAGCCCGGGCCTCATTCGTCTGCTCGTACTGCGAACACGAGCACCTGCTCGATGAAGTGCAGATCGAAGCGATCGAGGAGGCTTTTGGCAGGGCCCTTATCGAAGCGCATCGCCTTCAGTTGTCGGGAGGCGATACGTCGCCTGCCGCGTTGTTACGGCACTGACCGCCAACATAGCCGCCGCTTCACGGTCCCGATCCGCTTCCTAAAAGCGGTCCTTCGTTTACCGAGTTAGAGGGAGGGGAGAGCGACTGGCTGCTGGGACTTTGCTGCCGTCCGGCGGCGACTTGCCGAACGGCAGGTTTCGCCAAGAGCCGACGCGCAGCGCTTTGCCAACCCTACCCGCATTCAGGCAACAGCTGGGCCGACAGTAGGCAGACAGCTTCCAGGAGCCGAGCACGCTATAGCCGACGTTTCTTCGCCGCGATCGCGTGTCCGGGAGGCGCCCATGCGGGCCGTTCAGCGGGCCGCGTCTGAATGGCTGCTTCGTGCCCTATTCGGGTCGTTGAGTGCATTTCAACGATTGCCTGCAAGCGGACAGGTATATCTAGATCAGGAACGGTGGTGTCCGGCTCGTGGCCGCGAGTGGCAGCTATACGAATTAGAGCGGGTCGGGCACTAAGCCGCCGAGGTGCCGACACCGTCTTTCTAGTATTCGTGACGACCAATAGAACCGGAATTGCCAGTGACGAAACCCAAGCGCCACCATTGGTGGCCCCAGCTTCAATCGGGTCATTGGACTGACGCGGACGGGCTCATCAACGTGACCCGGGCGGACGGGAGCACGTTCCGGGCACCGCCGTCGAAGATCGGCGTCGAAGGCGAGCTCTACACGCGCTACGAACTGGCCGGCGAGAAGGACCTCACGATCGAGCACTGGTTCGGCCAGCAGATCGAGACGCCGTTTGTAAAAGCGCTCGAACGGCTCGCCACGATGGAAGGGGTCAAAGTTTCGCCGCTCCCCGCGCGACGAAGCGACAAGGAACAGGAGCTGCGCGAGCTTGGCTTCATCGTGCCGACGAAGGTCGAAGAAATGATCCTCTCGGCCGAGCACCGCGACGCCATCGACCGCTACCTTGCGGCCCTGCTGGTGCGCAGCCCGCGCTACCTCGCAAAGCTCGTCGCCTTCCACGACAGGGAGGGCACGCCCCTGCCGGCAGCGCTCCCGCGTGACGCCGCGATCAAGACGGTCGCGCTCGACAACATGCTGCAGGTGTTCGAAATCTATCGCGATCGGATCGCGCGTGCGCATCTTGGACTGCTGCTGATCGAGGGCACCAACGAGCTGCTGTTCAGCGATGCCGGCATCAGCGCCGAAGAGCCCTGGCGGTCCGGCCCGGTGCCATTCGACATCCATGCGCCGCTCACGCCCAAGATGGCGATCGAGGTGATGCCCGTTCCCGACAGCCATTCCAGGCGGTGCCTGATCATGCGTGCGAACAACCGGGGCGCGGCGAGGATGAATCGCATTGCGCTTCAAAACGCCCAGCAGTTCGTGTTCTCGAGGCAGAAGCCCCCGCTCCAGTTCATCAAGGAGCATTTCGGCAAGCCCGCGCCGAAGTCGATCGGCATCCGCATGCGCAATGGCGAAGTCGAGACGAGGTTCGACCGCTCGCGCGATCGCTGACGGCCCCCCGCGTCAGACGATGACGACGCGGCTCGCATCGTCGATGACGTACCGGATCTTCTTCGCATCGACCGGGGAGACCGCAGCAGTGAGCGGTTTTGGGTTCCAGAGATTCCAGAAAGGCCCGTTTAGTTGGGACCACGTGGCAAAGGGGAGCTGGACGATCAGCTCGGCCAGGCCCGCCGCCGTCGCTTGGACCCAGCTGCGTTCATCGGGCATCGCGTAGACTGCGTCGGCCCGCTTGAGGATCGCCGCCTTGAGCTCGTCCAGGCTCAGGGAGGCGGTGGCGGCGGTGGCGATGTCCACGCCGGCGAGAGCGATGGCCGAGAGCACGGCAATCGACATATGATCGCGGCGCAGGTCGGGGATGAGGCGACCCGCCGTCGGACGATCCTCATATTTCGAGATGATCCGGATGAGCTGCCGATAGTCGCCGTCCCAGACGCCGGCGTTGAGGAAATCCTGCTCCTGGCCGAAGCGCGCGTAGACCTCGGGATCGAAATGCTCCTTACCATAATGGAAGCAGTCGGTCGCGAGCAGTTCAGCCTTCATCGCGTCCCACTCCAGCCCCTTGATCCAGACGAGGTCGAGATGGGTGGCGAAGATATCCTCCGGCAGCGGCAGGCTCACATAGACTTCGGTGACGCCGCCCACATAGACATCATAGGCCGAGACCCACAGCAGGCGGCTGATGACCTTCTCGACCGGCGCCGAGGTCGCGCCGAGCCCGGCGCCAATCAGCGTCTCGACGGCGGTGCGCGACGCAGCGATCGTGTCGACGGAGCACTTTAGCCTGACGATCGCCGCCGGATCGTGCTTGGCGTCATTGTAGAGCTCGCGCAGCGCATGCAGCTGGCGGCGGACCGTCTTGTCGATGCCGATCGCCTCCAGCCGGTTGATCAGGGTGTCGAAGGTGTCGGTGGCGGCGGCGCCCGGGAAGACGGCGGTCTTGAAGAAGCGCTCGACGCGCGAGCCCAGCCGTTCGACGATCAGGCGGATGTCGGCATCTTCATAATGTTCGAGGCGCAGCGCATCGAGCGCGGCGAGCGCGTCCGAGAAGGCTGCCAGTATCTCTTCGCCGCGTGTCACGATGCGTTGCCCCTGCCTGGTTCAATCCCGGTCGGGCTCGCCATCGGCTGCCAGCGTATAGCCCTCAGCGAGCACGGCATCGAAGCGGTCGATCGAGGCGACCCAATGGTGGACGGCCGGAGACAGCCAGCGGGTCAGCTGGAGGATATTGCCGTGATGCTTGGGCAAGTTCCAGTGGAGGATCGGCTCATGATGGGCGGTGCGGTTGCGAAGCAGGCGGATCTGGGTGAGCGGGCGCGAGAAGCTTTTGCGCGGCAGCCGCTTGCCTTCCTCGGTTTCGGCGATGCGATTGAGCGTTGCGCGCCACAGCGTCTCGTAGGCGGGGCTCAGCATCGCGGTCCAGAAACTGAAGGTCAGCGCTGCGACGATGCGGCCGGCGGTCGCTTCCTTGCCGGCTTCCTCGATTTCGGCGACGGCGGTGGTGAGCTGGTCCTTCTGGTGCGGCGCGACGAGCAGTCCATCCGTGTCGAACCAGCGCTCGCCGTTCGCTTCGGTCATGACCGTGTGGATGCGGTTGCGCAGCGCGATCTCCAGGCCGTGGACCGGGATGTACAGAGCTTCCGAGATCCGCGCGTTGAGGCTATACAGCTCGACGGCGGCTCGGCGATCGCCGCCGGTCCAGGCGACGTAGCGGCCAAAGCGTTCGAGCGAGAGAGCAGCCTCGATATCGTCAGGACTGGGCATCAGCGATCCTAGGGACTTGAAAAAGGGTAGGGTCTCTGTTATCTCCACCCTTGGACACCCCGGTTCCGCCTCTGCTTGGCATGCGGCCGGGGTAACTTGTTTCTAGGGCTGCTGCCTCTGGCCCTTTGGCGTCTGCGCCCGCTTCTGCGCCGCCTTGGCCTTCTTCCGCTCTTCCCGCGCAGCTTCGAACTCCGGCACCAGCGCCTTGATGCGCGCGACGAGGCCGTCGAGGTGATAGACGTTGGAATTCCAATCGCCGGCCGCGGTCTTGCGCATCTCGCGGGTGACGAGCTGCGCCTTCTCCAGCGCGCGGATGTTGGTCTGGATGGTCTTGGGCTTGACGCCGATCCGCTCGGCAAGCTCCGCCTTCGACGGGAACGGCGCCCGGCTAGGCTCGCGCCAATAGTCCAGCAGTTGGGCAAGGATGTTGAACTGGAGCGGCGTGATGCCGAGGCGCCGCTGCGCCTGGATCATCACGGAGGGGAGCGCCGTATAGCCGAGCGCGACCACCGGCTTGCTCCAGATGCGCACGTGGGACGCTTCGGCTTTCGCCGGCGCGGCGGCCGGGAAGCTGACGACATTGGTAGGCTGCTTGGTCATCATCATGTCCTTTCGCCACCCAGCTATGCCTGTGCACCTGCCGCGGCAATATGCGGGCGCGTCAGGGGTATGGCCGTTTGGTGACCGACCTGCCTATAGCTCCTTTGCGCTTGTTCGGCATTGCGCTATTTCGGTTATCGCTGCTTAAGTGGCCGTCTGGCGACCGACGAGGGTAAGGATGGTTCCTCACCTCTGGGTCACCATTTTTCCATACCTCGACTGACAAAATCGGACCGGGGTTGGCGTGAACCTGTTCCTGGCACATGTCGGTGACCGCCGGATGGCCCAGACATCCACAGATGACATTCCATCTGCACGGCGTAAGATGGGTTGAAAAGTCTGATCGACCCGGCGCTGCCATAGTGAGCGCCACCATTTGCTTCGACGCCAGAGGAACTCCCTTCTGCCCGCTTGCTTCATCATTGCGCCGACCGGAACCAAACTCGACCCGTTGACGCGTGTCGTGCGCGATGCGGGCTGGCGCGTCCTGAACCTCGAAAGCGTGGAGCGCGGGATGGCCGCTTTCCTCGACACGACAATCGCGCTCATCGCCGGAGCCGACGCCGTCCTCGTCGTTCTCACCGACGAGGACAGTCCGAACACGCTCGTCGAGACAGGGGTGGCGCTGGGGCATGGCCGCCCTGTGCTGTTGATCGCGGAGGATGCTGCCATCAGCGACGGGCTGGTTCCCGACCGGTTGCTGATCGGGCTGCCGCGAGTTCGCGCGACGCTCGCCGACACCGCGGCATTGCGCCTTCATGTCGGCGCCTTTCTCGACGGGGTTCAGAACGACCGTTCCCGCTCCGCCGCCGGATCGCTGAAAGTAGCGTCCGAGCATGGCAAGACACGCTCGAACCGTCCGTCGCATCCCGAAAGTCAGCTCGAGGGGCGGCTACTCGCCGCCTTCGAGCAGGCTGTCGAGATCGAAGCCGTGCATCTCGAACCGCAGCTCGGAGCCGGCCGGCGGTTCCAGCCTGACTTCGCGCTCTGGCTGCGCGACCCGCGCCATGTCATACCGAACCCGTTGATTGTCGAGTTGGTCGGCCAGGACGCGGCTCGCCGCGGCACGGGCAAGCGCCGGCTCGATCAGCTTGAGAAATATGCGTCGGAGAGCGGCGTGGGTGCGGTGATGCTTGTCGAGGATGTCGACCAGCAGCCGTTATCGCTCCTTCGTCTCAGCCCTATGACATTTCGCGTCGGTCTCACGCAGCTCGAGGACCTGCTGACGGCGGAGCAGCTCGTCCCCGAAATGGTGCGCGCGCGAAACCTGCTCGCGCATTCGGCGGGATAGTCCGTTGGATCCGGATCCCGCCTATATCGCCGAGATTGCACAGGCCTGGGCGCAGTCTGATGCCTCCGGCAACGCGAACGAGCGCGGCGCGATACTGGAGGAGCTGGTCAAGTCGCTTTTCGGCGGGTTGCCTGGGTTCTCGCACTGGAAGAGCCGGCATCTTACCAACGATGGAAGCGCGGAATTCGACGTGTGCTTCCATAACGACATCCGCCTGAGCCCGTTTCCGTTCGCCGAGCCCGCGATCGTGGTCGAGTGTAAGAACACCGGCCGTCGCATTGACGCGGCGGCGGTGCGCAACTTCATCGCGAAGCTCGAGGATGTCCAGGTCAGTTGGGGATTCCTGGTCGCCGCCCAGGGAATCACCGGCAGCGGCGGGCGCAATACCCGAGCGCATGCGGCAATCCAGAGCGCGCGCGGCCGCAAGGTCAATCTGCTCGTCGTCACGCGGGCCGAGATCGAAGCACTGCAGAGTGCGGAACACTTTGCCGTGCTGGTCCGGGACAAGATCATGGCGCACAGCCTCAACGCGCCGTTCTTCTAGATCGATGCCCCGATGGGGGCTCGTAACGGCACTGGCGGTAGCAAGGACCGGGGGCAAGGTGAGCGATCTACCCGGGCTGCAGCTAAGCACTTTCCTTGGTCCCCTGGAGCATCTTGCCCGGGCGAGGCACGACGATGGCCCCGACCACCATGTCGAGTTGTTCGAGTCCCGATACCAGCTTGGCGTGATCCTCGGTGCGGGCGCTGTCGTCCCATATGAACGGGATAAGCGATGTCCAGCGCGGGTCGGTCTTGTAGAGACCGACATCGGTCGCGATCTCGTCGATCATCTTCTGCATGGGAATGCCCGGCCGAAGGAATTTCACCTCCACGATGGTTCCGATACTGGGGATGCTCAGATCGAGGCGCGGATTTTTCTGGCCGATCGGGGGAATGGTTTCTTCGTCGTTGAGATCGCCGAACAGCGGCGCAAGGACCGCATAGAGCAGGTTCTGAACATGATATTCGTTCTGGATCTCCCAGCGAACCGCCGTTGACGTCGTCGTGCGGGGTCTGGTTTCCCAAGTCCAGCGGCGAAAGGACCGCGACACCCCTTCCAGCACACGTACTACGTCCGAGGGTTCGAGCTTGCCTGATCGCGCGGGAATGCTGTGCTCGGCAACAAGGTCGAACGCCTTGAGCTTGACGCGCGCGTCCACCTCCCCACCCGGGCGCGCGACCGCCATCCGCAACGCCGACCATGCGGCAGCATAGGTCGCATCGGGCACGGCAATGCCCGCGAGCGCACCGAACACGACCCGCGCTTCCGGCGCGATTTCGCTTGGGTCGAGCTTGCCGGGCGCGTCCATGAGATGGGCCGCCACGATGAAGAGGGAGCGATCGACCGGATCGAGCGGGAGCGTGGACGCCGCCCTTGTCAGAAGATTTGAGAACCATTCCGGACACCGCGGGACCAGGCTTAATAGGGCCAGCGCGATCCCTAGCGCCGCCACGCCATCCGCTTCGAGCGTCATTGGCCGCTGCGGCTGAAACCATGATCGCTGACCGAGCCAGTCGAGCCCCTGCTGCAGGCTTGGCGCCGGCTCGCGACCGTGACTTGCGAAACCGAGCGCCGCAACATCGCGAGCGGAGCGGCGGCCGGCGTTGTCCATGTTTTCGATCGCGGCCGACTCAATGTGGTCCCAGCTGTCGGCGTTCCCGCTCGCGAGCCATTGCGCGAGCGCCCGATGATGAAGCGGCGCGTCCGGCGGCAGGATCGATGCCGCCACCAGGCCGGCGCGGAGTTCGGCTAGGCCGGGTCCCGTCATAGAAACCATGGCCGCCGCATGATGCGGCTGACCGCGGCATCGTCGCTGTCCCACCCGGGCGTCATCTCGAGCCCAGCGAGCTGCTTGGCGATCTCATCGGCATATTGGAGGGTGATCGGGACCCGTGCGGTACCGAAGGTGCGCCACGAATGGCATCCGAAATCGGCGACCTGCTTGGCAAGGGTCCGCATGTCACGAAAGGTCGAGCGATCGTGCAGGCGCAGGAGCACCGGGTCGGGCAGGCCTTGGAACTGGACGTTGATCTGTTCGCGCCCAGTCATCGAAACGAGCCATTCATGGTTGCTGAGCTCGACTGCCTGGCCGCGCTTGGGCCCATAGGCGCCACGTCCCTTGTCCATCGCCTGGTCGAACACGGTGAACGGATGGTCCTCGGCGACGTGAAGGAAGGCCACCGACACTCGGTTGAGGCCGAGCTCTTCGACCGCGTCAATCACCGCATCGGCGGTCTCGCGGCGCATCTGAATGAAGGCATGGAAGACGAGGCGCACGGCGTCGCTCGCGCGCCAGGCTTCGTCACGCCTGACGCGCTCGATCGCCTCAACCAACAGGGTGCGGAGCGCGGTGGGATAGTCATCGAACGCGACGGCGCCAGTTCGAGCATCGAGAAGATAATGCCCCTGACTCGAGAATATGGTGGTGATGCCGACGACCCGTTCGCCGGCACCACGGCGCCCGTCCTTGCGTGTATGGGAGCCCAGACCGAAGACAAGCTCGTGATCGGTGGAGGGACGCGACTGGAGCAGCCAGGGCGTGCCACCAAGCTTCGCGTAGCTGGCGAGGCTCGCATTGGCGAGCGCGCAGGCATATTCGAACTTGCCCATCTCAAGCATCTCGATGGAGACCGCCTGTACCGGCACGTCACGCTTCAGGAAGGCCGCCTTGGCGGTCCAATACGGGCTGTCGGTGGGCAGCCGTTCCTTCCACGAGCGGCGGACCTGAAGGATGGCGAGGTCCCAGGCCTGTCCGCTCTCGGCAGCCGACGCGAGCGCGGCGCGCGCGGCGGCCGTATAGCTGGCCGCGCTATCGGCCGTCGCCTCGAAGAATTCGACCTGTGCTCGCTGGAGCTTGTAGCGGCCCAGAAGGCCGGTCTCATGGGGCTTGAGGCCATTGCGGCTCTCCGCGTCCGGCACGCCGTTGAGCAGATCGGCGATCGCTGCAGAAACATTTCCGCGCTCACGCGCCTCGCAAACGACCGCAATCCGCGGCCGCTTGTTCTCGAAGCTGGAGCTGTCATAGGGGCCATGCCGATCCAGGCCGCCCTGGGGCCAGCTCATGGTGCCCGATCCGCTCGGTTCGAAGGACAGCCTGGCCTTCTCGAAGACCTCGACGAAGGGAAACGGCCTCTCAGAGCCTTGTGCCAGCACCTCGCCAAATTCCAATGGGAGGCCCCATGCGACTTCGAGACGCTGGCGGCTCAACCAGATCAAGGTCTTTTGAATGTCGTCGAGCTGCCGCTTGCCTGTCCGGAGCGCCCCTTCGACCTCCTGAATCTGCCGGAGGCTTCGCTCTGCTCCGTCGAACTTGAGCGCCTCGACCACAGCCCGGAAGTTCCGCAAGCTCGGCTCGAGATACGCGATATCCTTTCGAATTCGGTCGGGACCATCGCCATGGTCGTCGAGCAAAAGGTCGTCGCCGTCGAAGCCCTTGACGCGGCCGGCCAGTCGCAGCTGATCGGCCAGCTGCTGATCGTGGCTCGCCGCCCAAGCCGAGACATACCGACCCAGCAGCGTCACGTTGGCCGCGGCAAGGTCCGCGCAAGTGCGGTCGATCACGGGACGAAATCGTTGGGCGCAGGTGAGCACGACATAGTCGTCACGCTCGTTGGTCGAGAGCGTGCGGGTCTCGAAGATCAGCGTTCGACGCTTCTGCATCCAATCGGGAAGGCCAGCCGAGGCAGGGATGATGTTCCTCTGCTTGATCGACTCGACCGTCGGGGGTCTTCGCCGGGTCACGCGATAGCCGCCGGTGATTGCCTTAAGATGCCGGAAGACCGCTTCGCGCGCGAGGGTTGAAAAGAGGCGGATGTTCGCTCGAGGATCGAGTTGCTCGCGAGGCCCTGGCAGGTCGGCATTCTCTGTTAAGGGTATGACCGCCATGCGGTCGTCATCCAGGCGAGTTGCGTAGATGTCGTGAGGTTCGCGGTCGAGAAGCACGTGCAGCTGAACGCGGTCATAGGGAACGATGGCGACCGGGATCGGCGCTGCAGGTGTCACGAGCGCGATCGCGTTTAACGCGACTGACGGCAGTGGATCGGGATGGTTTCGGAAAGCCATCTAACAGGGCACTCGACGGATGGAGGGTGAGCGCCATAGTATTCCACTGGTCGGCTAAGTCGAGAAGGTTCGGCACATATCAGGAACGCAGGAGATTGTGGACACGCCTCGGTTGGGATGGCCGCTCAGCCTATAAGTGAGCCTCTGTTAACGCACTGCAAGTATCCTGAAGGCGGCCTTTGAGTTGTCTACTAGTTATGTGCTTTGACGCCGCTTGACCAACGTCGGCTTTCGGGATCGCCGCTTCGCTCCGCGAATGACCGACATTCGGCGCAAAGCCGACCGCCGGTTTGTGCTACCCGAATGGCGGGTTTTATCGAAAGCCGACACTCGCGACACCGACGCTGAATGTCTTGAGCTGGTCGTCAGCCGCCGGCCGCCACGCATCGGCTCGAACGGCAGCTTTACGATTTTGCCGGCCGAGACCGGAAAGTCTCCTGTGTCCAACATTGCGGTCATTCCCTGACGCGTGTTCAGGACGGGAACGATTGACCGGCTGGCACATGCGCTGCCGGATTGCCTTCAGCTCCACCTTCCCAGAAGGCAACTGCGAATGCCGCTCGTGACCAATGGCGGAGCGGCTAACGCGCCGCTCCACAACGCCAACCTAGAAGATCAACGCTAAAGCGACTTGGCCATGTTGAGGTGCCCGGTGACGATCGGCACCAGCTCGGTTGCGAACGCCTTGAGCGAGGGCACGTCACCGTTTGCCGAGTAGGCCTTGAGCGCATCGAGCGTCATCTGATGGCCGTCGACCTGCGCCTTTGCGTAAGCGGTGTCGAACTCAGCGCCGGACTTGCCCGCCAGATCGGTGAGGGTCTGCTGCTGCATGGCGGTCATCTGTCCCGCCGGCATGATCGGCGGCGATGCGGCGCCCGCGGCGGCCTTGAGCTTCGCGGTCGAGTCGGTGTGCGCCTTGATCATCTGCTCGGCAAAGCGCTTCACTTTCGCCGATTGCGACTTGCTGGTGGCAAGCTTCGAGGTCTCGATCTCGAACATGTCGCTGGCCGCAGCGGTATCTGCGAACGTCTGGCCGGCCGTGGCCGCCGGGGATGCACTTGCCATCGCAGCGTTGTCTGCTGGCGTCGCGGTTCCGGCCGCTTCGTTCGTGGATGCGGCGTCCTTCTTGCAGCCAGCCAGGCTGAGTGCTGCGAGCGAGACGGCGATAAGGATGTGAGGCTTCATGGCAGTGCCCTCTTTCTGGATCGATTGGTAGGCACTGCCTCAACCCCTCACGGCTTGCCGCGTTCCCCGCGGACCTTTCCTAATCCCAAGCGTTTACAGGCTCGGGCCGCGCCTTGCCGGCCGTTGGAGCAGGAGTTTGAGTGATGAGCATCTTTGGCAACATCCTGGGCAAGATCTTCCACCACGACACCGCCAAGGCCACGCCCAGCCCAGCTCCCGCCGCGGCTCGCCCAGCCACCGCGCCCGCACAGGCTGCGCCTAGCCCCTCGCCGACACCTGCCGCTACTCCCGCCACGACAGCTTCGACGCAGGCTGCCCAGGTCGACGTCGGCGCTGTGCTGCAGGCGATGGCAGACATGAAGCCTGATCATGGTGGCAACTACCAGGCGTCGATTGTCGATCTGCTGAAGCTGCTCGACCTCGATTCCAGCCTGACGGCGCGCAAGGAGCTCGCCGACGAGCTCAACGTCCACGCGGGCGACCACGGGTCGGCTGAGCAGAACATCGCTCTTCATCGCGCGGTGATGGACAAGCTCGCGGAGAACGGCGGGGTTGTCCCCGATAGCTTGCGGAACTGAAGGCGGGGCCGATCCGGCACTCCGGCGCGATAGGGCGGCGCCGTAAGGATGAGCTTCGCTCCTGACCTAGACGAGCACCATTGGTGCTCCGCAACGAATGAGCTTTCCTACAATGTACCAGATTGGTTAGATCATCGACAAAGGAGTCGCTCGATGATCAACCTCGTTCCCGCCTGGCTTGTTGCCCTGTCCGCTCTGATCACCAGCGTGTCCTCGCTGGTGTGGGCGATCCGCCGCCGGCCGTGAGACTTCCTCCGATACCGAACGGCGCCGCCACCAGTTTCGATCGGACACCGCGTGTCGGATGAATGAAAGGCAGCAATCAACTGCTTCCTCCGGTGCGCGAATGGTGCGCCTGTCCAACGGAGCCGCCATTCGCCCCCAGCGGTCTACCTCCGAGAAAGCTCGGCGATCCTCACCTCGCAGAGCTTGGCCACGATGTCGCGCAGCCGCTTCACAGAGGCGTAGAGCGCGTCGAGATCCTCGATGCTGATGGTATAGTTGGGCGAGTACCGCGCCTCGACATAGGCGCGCTTGAGCAGTTCGAACCGCCGCCGATCGATCTTCGTCGCGCGCGGCCAAGCCTCGATCAGCCGCGGCTCCTTGTCCTCCGCAAGCGAGCGCAGGAACTTGATGTTGTGGGAGCGCGGGAAATAGAAGGTCCAGGTGAGTAGGTAGCAGGCGTACGCCGTCTCCGCCGCTTGGTGCAGATTGAACGCTGCTGTCTTCAACCAATCAGGGTCTTCGTCCCGTTGATCCAGGGAGACCTGCGACAGCTTCAGCCACCGTTCGGTCGCGCGACGTTGTTCATCAAAATAGCGCTCTGCCGTCCGCAAGGCTTCCGCTTGGGTTACCGGCACTGGCGTGGCCAGTGGATGGTTGGGCAGTTCGTAGAGCACGATGCCGTCGCGCACGATGTCGGCCCAGAAGTACTCGCCGCGCTTGAGCGCCTGGTTCACCTCGTCGAGGTCGTGGACGATGATGTTGACCTGCCGCTCGATGGCGGGATCGTGGAGAATGCGGTCCTCGGCGACGTACCAGTATTCGGCGATGTCGGTCAGCTTCTCGTGGCTGACGACAATGAGCAGGTCGAAGTCCGACTGATAGCCGTTGTCCGGATCATCGACCCAGTCGTTGCGCGCGTAGGAGCCGAACAGGACGATCTTGAGGATGCGCCCGCCGCGCTTCCACGCCTGGTTGCCGAGGCTGGTCGCCTTGTCGAACTCCTCCATGAGGATGCGCTTGGCGCGCTCGAGCTCGGCCTGCTGCTTGTCCGGCAAGTGGCTCAGGTCGTCACGCATGCGCGGCGCTCGCCAGGCTGGCGCTGGTGACCATCCAACGAGGGCAGGGCATGCGGCTGGCCGGGTTCATGCTTTATTCTCGTCTGGCCCGCGGCGAAAATCAATGTCTTCCGCGCTCTGGTTGCGCGGGGTTTGGATTTCGTTGCGAGGACATCCGGGGCGCAATCGTGGGTTTGCGGATGGATGCACGCTCGCCCATTTCGTCATGTCCAGCCGTTGTGATTTGTCCAGCTTGCGCCTCACGCCGGCGGCGTGACCAGGCTCTACTTCGCTAGGCGCGCGGGCGCGCGCCTAGCTCCGCCGGGCCGCGGAGCGCGTCCCGGCCCAAGGTGACGATCCTGTGGCGCGGGGCCGGAGCCAGGGCTCCGGCCTGCGGACGCGCGCGGGCGCTTCGGCCCGCGGCGGCGTGGTTGGTGGCCGTTCCCCGGTCGAGGCGGGTGCGCGGCGCTCCCTTCTGGCCGCGCCTCGGCGTCCCGCAAGCCGGCGTGCCGCCGGCTCCTCCGCTGCGCTGCGGTCCTCGCGGATGCAGGCCGCCTCGCCGGGCGCGGCCGGCCGGTCGCAGTCGCCGCCCACCCCCTCTCCCGGGGGCAGGCCCATCGGTTTTTTGGGGCGGCGTCAGGAGGAAGCCAATGCGCCAAGCCCCAACCCGTTCCGCCAGCCGCCAGCCTTGCCGCGCGTCGGGCGTGGACTCCGCCAGCCTCTACGACGAGGTCACGACACGCATTCTCGACCAGCTCAGCGAAGGGCGGCTGCCCTGGGTGCAGCCCTGGGGCCTCGAGGGCGCGGCATGCGCCGCGCTGCCGCGCAATGCCCTGACCCGGCGGCGCTATTCAGGCATCAACGTCCTCATCCTCTGGGGCGCGGTGATCGAAGGCGGTTTCCCCAGCCAGAACTGGCTGACCTTCCGCCAGGCGCGCGAGGCCGGCGGATCGGTGCGCCGGGGCGAAAAAGGCACATCGGTCGTCTATGCCGACCGCTTCATCCCCGAGGCCGAGAAAGCCCGCGCCCGCGAAAGCGGCGAGGACCCCAAGGCCATTGCCTTCCTCAAGCGCTTCACCGTCTTCAATGCGGCCCAATGCGACGGGCTTGCCTCCGATCTCGCGCATGAGCCAGCGCCGCTTCCCGCCTGCGCGGTGGTGCCCGCCGCCGAGGACCTGGTCGCCGCCTCGGGCGTCGATTTCCGGATCGGCGGAGACAAGGCCTTCTACGCGCCCGACGGCGATTACGTGCAGGTCCCGCCGCAGCCCGCGTTCTTCGACCAGATCAATTACTATCGCACCGCGCTCCACGAGCTCAGCCATGCGACAGGCCATCCCGCGCGGCTCGGCCGCGATCTGTCGCATCCCTTCGGTTCGGCCGGCTATGCCCGCGAGGAACTCGTCGCCGAACTGGGCAGCGCCTTCCTTTGTGCCGCGCTCGGCATCGTGCCGACCGTTCGCCATGCCGACTACATCGGCGCCTGGTTCGAAGTCCTCGCCGAGGACAACCGCGCGATCTTCCGCGCGGCAAGCCAGGCCAGCAAAGCCGCCGACTGGCTGCTCGCGCGCCGCGAAACCGCGCGCCACGCGGGGAGGGCGGCGGCATGACCCTCCTTCCTGCGCAACTGCACACCGCGCTGCGCGCCAACGCGATTAACCGCCAGGCGCTCGCAGCGCAGGGAAAGCCCTTCGATCCCGTGCCGCTGCTCAAGCTGTTCAATCCCGTCGGTGCGGCCAGGTGGCTCGCGACCGAACTCGACACCGACTGCGACACGCTCTTCGGCCTCGCCGACCTCGGCTTCGGCTGCCCGGACCTCGGCTATTTCAGCCTCGCCGAGATCGCCTCGGTGCGCCTGCCGTTCGGCCTGCGCGTCGAGCGCGACATCGCCTTCGACACGCCGTTTGCCCTGTCCCGCTGGGCCCGAACCGCGCGCCGCGCCGGTTCGATCCTCAGCGCCGAAATCCTGCTGCGCCGCGCCGCAGCCGACGAGCTTCCGCCCGCCTCCGCGTGAGGATCGGCCGGATGACGCCGGCGGCCGTTTGCCGCCGACCCCCCAAGCCGGTCCGCACGAAGGGATCAACCAGATGCGGACCGGCACTCACAAGGAGCAAGGCCATGAAACTCGAATTCATCGACATCGGCAAGATCGACGACAGCGCCGTGAACATGCGGGCCAGCCGAAAGGCCCCCGACGTGTCCGACATCCTGCCGACCGTGCGCAAGCGCGGCATCATCGTCCCCGTCGTGCTGCGCCCCGGCGAGGCGGAGGCTGCAGTTCCCGCCGAGCGCCTATACCAGGCGCGGCGGTGTCGGCACCATCGCGGCCCATGCCAAGGTCATCGCCGCGCGCGACATGCGCGCCGCACCCGATCCCGACGCGCCGAGCGAGCCGTTCGCCCACGCCGCGTGACGCCAGGCGGGCGGCGGGCAACCCGCCCGTCATTTCGGGCGGGAGCTTGTACACGGAGGGCGCCGGCAAAAGGCAGCGCCCGCCGGTCATCTTGCGCGCAAGCAGATCACCGTCTTGTCGTTGCCGCAGATCGCGCAGGTGTCGTTCCGGCGCTCGAACCCGCGCGTGCCGGCGAGCTCGCGCGTCGTGTGCGTGGCGTGCTGGCCTAAGGAGAGCCCCAGCCGCTCGCTGATGCAGTCGTCGCAGATCGGCTCCGGCGACAGCCGCTCGATCAGCGCGCGAACCTGGTCCAGTACCGTCATCTTGCCCCCCATGGCCAACGTCTAGCCTGCGAGGACGCGAAGGCCAACGACCCATCGTCTGAGTGTGGTTTTCGCCTCCAGATGCGCGGCCATCACCCGTGATGACTGGCCGCAATCGTGCGCACGATCCGCCTCGTCCTTGGTCTCTGCCGCCCCAGCCGCCTCGATCGATCGCGGTTTGCCGCAAGCCTTCCTCGAGCGCGCAACGGCTTCGCCGACCTTCTTCCCCGGCGCGGGTATCCCGCGCCTTCCTCGCGAGACAAGAAGCCCGGCTCCGGCCGTCCTTCGCTGACGCTACGGCCTGGCGGTGCGCGCCGTCAGGCCCGCGGCCGGACAACCGCATCGAGGCCGCATGGGGCGGCATCGACCCACGAGAATGGAGGTTATCATGGCACAGATCGGCACTTTCACCCGCGGCGAGGGCGGCGTCTACAATGGTGAAATCCGCACCCTGACGCTGCGCGTGAAGGCCACCATCCGGCCGGTCGAGCGCGAGCACGACAAGGCGCCGGACCACCGGGTCAGCGCCGGCGGCGTCGAGTTCGGTGCGGGCTGGACCAAGGCGGCGCGCGAAACCGGCGCCGAATATCTCAGCCTCAAGCTCGACGATCCGTCCTTCCCGGCGCCCATCTACGCCACGCTGACGCAAGGCGAAGACGGCGAGCACAAGCTCATCTGGTCGCGCTGAATACGAGGCCCCGCGCGCTCCGGCGCGCGGGGCCCTGCTCGCGTTCGCTTTGCGTCGGATCGGGCCTCGGACCCGTGCACCCGGCCTCACCCGCATCGCTCGCCTTCCGCAAAGGGTGTCGAATTTCGCAGCCCGGCTTTCGACACTGCCCGGCCGGTGTTCCGGGCGGCATGCCCAGTGCCGCGACCGCATGGTCGCGGTTCTGCCAAGGATGCCGATCCCCATGGACCCCGACGATGATATCGCCAGGGCCAACCGCGCTAAGCGCGGCTCGCCCTTCCTCAATACCGACCAGGCCGCCGCCTATCTCAAGCTCTCGAGCCGGTTGCTCAAGCGCCTGCGCCGCGCGGGCAAGGGGCCGGTGTTCCGCCGCCACAGCCGCTTCGTCCAATGCCATATCGACGACCTCGATGCCTGGTCGGGCGAGCAGGCGGCGCGGGCGATCGGGCGATGACGGGCCGCCGCAACCGCGCGGGCGATGCTCCGCTTCTCGCCTGGGGCGAGGCGCTCCGCGCCGCCCAGACGCGGCGCACGCGGCTGCGCCGGCGGATGGCGATCACCGGCGGCGGCATCGCCGTCCTGCTCGCCAGCGCGGCCGTTCCACCCGCGCCGCGGCTCGTCTGGAACGCCAGCGCCAGCGCGCCGATCGGGCTCTATGCGGTCAGGCCCGGTGCAACGGTCGAGCCTGGCGACATGGTCGTCGCACGCATTCCCGGCCGCTTCCGTGCGTTCGCGGCCGAGCGCCGCTACCTGCCGATGAACGTGCCGCTGGTGAAGCGTGTGGTGGCCTATGCCGGCGACGAGGTCTGCGCTCTCGGGCGGGAGATCTTCGTCAACGGCGGCCGGGCTGCCGCGCGCCGGCTCGCCGATCGACAGGGCCGTCCGCTGCCGGCCTGGTCGGGCTGCCTCCGCCTGCATGGCCGCCAGCTCTTCCTGCTCACGGACGATCCGGCTTCGTTCGACGGGCGGTATTTCGGGGTGACCGAGGAGCGCGACATTATCGGCAAGGCGCGGTTGCTGTGGCGCGGCTGAGGCTCTGCATCGCCGCCGCCTCGCTGACAGTCGCCGGCCCGGCCCAGACCGAAACCGTCGCTGACTGCCCGATGCCACCTTCGCGAACCGTCGCTTCCAAGCATAAAGCGAGTGCGGGCTGACGCCGAGCCGCTGCGAAACCTCTGCTATCGGATAACCACGCTCGGTGATCTGGGCCACCGCGTCACGCTTGAACTCATCACTGAAGTCGGGCTTCCCTATCGTCGCCTCCTGTCCTCAAAATCAGGATCGACGGCGTCCAGAAATCTAGGGGCTACTCAAACCTCTGGAGGCGGAAGCAGAGGCTTTACTGCCACCCGGGTGCACTTATGCCATTGCCGCGACGGGAAGGCGGAAAGGCGCACCTAGACGGTTAAATGCGTTCATTGCCGCGATCACAAGCGTGAGATCAACGAGATCTTTTTCTGAGAACGCGGTGGCAGCGGCCGCATAGGCATCGTCCGAGGCGTGGCTAACGCTGACGTTGGTCACTTCCTCCGTCCACGCGAGTGCCGCGCGATATTGATCAGGGAACAGATGCGGCACCTCGGGCCAGACGGGGATCAGCGCGGCCTTGTCGATCGGCATGGTCTTGAGCAGGTCGCGTGTGTGCATGTCGATGCAATGAGCGCAGCCGTTGATTTGCGAGACGCGAAGGAAGATCAAATGGATCAGCTCTTTGGGAAGATCCGTTTTCCTCGTCACATAATGGTGGACACCGGAAAGCGCTTCGGCCCCTTCAGGGGCGATTTCAGACCAGCTCAAACGCTTTATCTCGGCCATGCCGCTTACCTCATCGATCGCGCCGACCATCGGCGCTTACAGCAATGACGAGGCAGGGCAGGGGCGCGTGACATTGGCGCGCACATTTATTCGAGCCTGACACCGTCCATGTCACACTGGCCGCGGCCACGTCGTCATCCAGCCAGGCACTTGCATGGGAAACATCGGCATAAGATCGCTGTTCATTGGCGGCACGGGATTGATTGGCCGCTCACTCGCTGGCCTTCTGCAGACCACGGGCCATGATGTGATCGCCGCTGCACCGAGTACGGCACCGATGCCGAGACCGGCAGGGGCTGGCATCGGAGGGGAAGCACTGGTCCCCAGGGCCCAAGGTGCGCCCTAGCTGGCGGCAGAACCCAGCCGCGTGCCGACAACGCGCTGGTCGCCGAAGGTCGGCTTGACTTCTTCGAAGAGGTCGCTGACCCTGCTTGGGGAGGGCGATCAGGCTGCCGTCGAAAGCTAAAGGCATAGAAATGGGTCAACAGTCAGCGGTGCGCCGGCGAAGTGCGGCCGATAGAGGGCGCATGTCTCGCCCGAATGACGCCCGCGCTCTCCGCTCGCGCGAAGCCCTGAAGGCAGCTCTGATGCATCTGCTGCAAGACAGGTCGCTCGACCAAATTTCTATCCGAGACATCACAACCGCCGCGGACGTAAGCTATCCGGTTTTTTTCCGCCGCTACGGAACGAAAGAAGAGCTACTTGACGATATTGCCGCCACCGAGGTGCAAGACCTCTTCAATCTGACTTTGCCGATTTTCAATGTGACGCATCACGACGAGTCTCTCCACGCTCTCTGCTCCTTTGTGGATGAGCATCGTTCGCTTTGGCGCGGTCTCCTGACTGGCGGCGCAGGTCCAGCCATGCACCAGGAGTTTAGACGTATGGCGCGTCAGATAGGAAGAACACGCGAACACGTTAATCCGTGGCTCCCGGAAGATTTAGGTGCGGCATTTGTTGGAAGCGGCCTGTTCGAAGTGCTTTCATGGTGGCTGCATCAGCCTGACGACTATCCTATGGAAAACGTGATAAAGCTTTTGAACGTCTTAGTTGTGCGCTCGGCTGCACGGCCCGTTGCGGTGACGCTCGTCCCTTACGAAGCAAAGGTGGATGGCGCTTAGCCCATAGGGGTACCTGCGTGTCGAAGCCGGTGGAAGCGCGTAAGTCGTTAGCCTGCGCGGCTCGCATAGTTAAGCCCGAATAAAAGCGGGGCAATCGGCAAAAACCCTGTATTGCGCCCGGCGAGTGCTATTTTGCTTGACTCTCTGTAGTGGCGATATACGTTCGTCGATGTAACGCATAACAACAGAATCAATAGTCTTTTGGGGGCGGAGCGAGACGCGTCGTGTGCGACGCGCATTCCCTTTGCCGTGGCCTTTTGCACTCCTTCGCGAGGAGGGCAGTTCTGCAACGAAAAAAGGGAGACGCTGTCATGAAACGTGCAAGTTCTTCTCGCGGGCGCAGGCCGCTTAGCGGTCTAGGTTTGGCCTTTGCCGTTGCGTTGACCATCCCGACAACGATGTTGTCAGCAGGTCCGGCCAAAGCACAATCATCGGCCATTACATTCGATGGCGAAGTCGCGCTGTCGCCCCGCCTTCGCGAACTAACGCTGCGAACGGCCGCAATGGCCACGCCAACCGGGTTCGTGCTTGGCGCCAATCCGACAGGCACGACAAAAGTGCGGATTTTGCTTCCTGCAGGCTATGATCCCAGCGGTTCGACGCGGTATCCGGTTCTATATCTTCTCCACGGTGGCGCCGGCAACCAAACGGACTGGACCACTCCTGCCAGCAAGGGCAAGGCTGAGGAGCTCACCGCGAATTTGCCGATTATAGTCGTCATGCCGGAGGGCGGACTGTCTGGAGCTTACACAGACTGGTACAACGGCGGGGCGTTTGGTCCACCGCAATGGAAAACCTATCACCTCAATCAGTTGCTTCCGTGGATCGACGCGCACTACAAAACCATTGCGAACAGGACGGGTCGTGCCATTGCGGGTCTATCGATGGGCGGCGGCGGTCTACGTTACGCGCAGCAGCGGCCGGAGTTATTCGGGATTACGGCGGGGTTTTCGGGTGACGTGGACCCCGCTCAGCCCCAGGGCGGCCTGAGGGTTGGGCCAGGTGCCTTCCTGGGCACTCTGATTTGGGGCGATTTTGCCACGCAGGAAGTCCGGTGGCGCGGCATCTCTGCTCCCGAGGTGGCAAAGAACTTGAGCAATACCGACGTAGCTTTGTACCTGGGCGACAGGGGGGCTCCGGAGAGTACTTATATCGCGGGGGGCAATCAAAGGCTACGCGATCGCCTGACGGCGCTTGGGATTCCGCATCAATATACTGTTTATCCTGGCTTGAGCCACTCGTGGGCGAACTGGAATCGCGCGCTGGGCGAATGGTTGCCGCGGCTCATGCAACAGTTCCAGGACGCACAGGCGGGAAAAGGGGTGCCGCTCCTGCCCACGTCCTTCAGCTATTCCTCGATAGACACGAGCTATTCGGCTTTCGGCTGGACCGTTCAGATGGACCGTTCGGCCGTCGAATTTAGCGCTCTTGAGGTTGCCGACGGCCGTACCTTCCAGGTATTCGGAAGCGGCAAGGCGATGGTGCAGACGCCTTCGATGAGCGCGCCCAATATCGAGTTCAAGGCCACAATCACCAATCTAAGCAATTCTCAATTAAATGGTTCCGTTCTCCTGAAAACGAATGCTCAAGGTCAACTCGTCGTTCCGGTCGAGCTAGGGACTGCAAATGCATTCCAGCAATTCTCCGCCCAAGCCGATGCTGCCAGTACTGGCAACAGCACCGACGACACCCCGTTTCTCACGCGTGGCAACGGGTCGCGCTTTTACCGGGCCCGTGTGACCATCTCGGCGACGCCGAACGGGCTATGCCAGGCCGTGCAGTCGTTCCAAACCGACGTTGCGACGACTACCTTGATCTGTCGCTTGGCCGAAGCGATCAAGTCCGGATCGACCACCTCGCGCGAAGTACTTGTCCGGGTCCTTAAGACCGCAGTCGACAGACGCGAGGGCAAGTCGCTGACGGAAGACCAGGCCAATGCCCTGATTGGCTGGGCAAATACGTTGTGATGATGCAGTTGGGTGGGGGAGCAATCCCTCACCCCATGCATGCAGGTGAATTGCTGCGCTAGCGGTGAAGGCGTAAAGAAGTTGGGGCGAACGCCCCGTGACTCACGAAAGCTGAGGGATCACAGAGGTTGGCGATAGTCGTGAACAGAACAAAGTTCGTCAAGGTTGAGAATCTGCGGCGTGCAAGCAAGTCTTTGCACATCTCAAAAGAGGCATGGGTCGGCCGAAGTCCAACACCGGCGATTTGCTGGGGCGCTTTGAGTGCCGTGCGCCGACTGTGCTACATGCTTCCTGCACTTTGCTTCGGGAGTTCCGCGTACGGACAGTCAACCCTCGATCCTGAAGGGTCGGGCGTCATCGTTTCGGCTGTCAACTGGTTGCAAGGCACTCTCCTGGGGACCGTCGCCACGGTTGTTGCGGTGATCGCCGTGGCATCGGTCGGTTTCCTCATGCTGACCGGCCGGATTAACTGGCGGCACGGGGCAGTCGTCATTCTAGGCTGCTTCATCCTGTTCGGAGCAGCGAGCATCGTCGCAGGCATCCGTTCTGCCGCCATGACGGGTGGATGAGATGGCGACACCGCTCCAGCGCAAAACCGTATTCGTGGCGCTGACCCGCCCGCAGATGTTTGCAGGCGTCACCTACAATTTTTTCGTTCTCAATGGAATCGCATCGGCCGAGCTATTTCTGATTTTTAAGGCCAGTTGGGTGCTTATCGCAGCTTTTTTAATACATGGAGCGGGAATGCTGCTCAGCATTCGCGAACCACGCTTTCTCGATTTGTGGATCCTGCGCGTCAGGCATTGTCCCCGCGTGCGTAATCATGCCTTGTGGCGATGCAATTCATACCGTCCCTGACTTGGGATCCACGTGCTGCAGCACGCGAGAAAGCGGTAGGAGCGCACCTGCCCTATGCACGGCACGTCGACAGCTCGACGATCGAGACGCACGACGGGCTGTTGCTGCAAACCATTCGGCTCGGTGGACTTCTCTTCGAAACAGCCGACAGCGAGGAGTTGAACTACCGCGCTGAAATGCGCGACGTAATGCTGCGTGCGATCGGCAATTCCCGCTTCGCGCTATACCATCACGTGTTGCGTAGGCGGGCGGACATCGCGCTCGACGGCGATTTCGCGGATGCCTTCTCGCGAAAACTCGGCGAGCAGTGGAACGATCGGCTGCAATCGCGGCGTTTGTACGTCAACGAACTCATGCTTACACTGGTCAGGCGCCCATTGAGAGGTCGGACAGGGCTGGCCGATCGGGTTCGAGGCATGTTCTCGCGCGCCGGCGAAAGTGCAGATGCGCTACTTGCCAGCGAACGACGGCAGCTCGATGTTGCGCGAGAGGCGCTGATGGCGGCCCTGTCTCACTACGGTCCCCAGTTGCTGCAGGTCTATTCTACTTCTGACGGGGCGTTTTCCGAGCCGCTCGAATTCCTTTCCTATCTCCTCAACGGCGACATGCGGCCGGTATTACTGCCGCGCGGTGACATCGCCGAATACCTGCCGTCTAGGCGGATCAGCTTCGGCCAGGAATCCGTAGAGCTCGGCCGCGCGGGCGCCTTGCCGCGACGGTTCACCGCGATGATCTCTGTCAAGGACTATCCCGAGCAAACCCTGCCCGGCATGTTCGACGAACTCTATCGGGTGCCGACGGAGCTTACGGTCACCCAATCCTTCGCGTTCGTCGAGCGCAAGGCGGCGCTCGGTCGCATGAACCTTGCGATCCGCCGCATGCGTTCCGCGGAGGACGAAGCCGTTAGCCTGCGCGATGAGCTCCTCCTTGCCAAAGACGATGTCGCGGCTGGACGCGCCATGTTCGGGGAGCACCACACGACCGTGGCGGTTCATGCGGCCACCCCGGCGGAGCTCGACGGGGCCGTCGCCGAAGTGACCGCTATCCTCGCCGATCTCGGCATAATGTCCGTGCGAGAAGACATCGCGGCCGAACCGGCGTTCTGGGCTCAGTTTCCTGCCAACTTCAAGTATATCGGACGTCGTGGCCTCGTGTCTGCCGCGAATTTTGCCGGGCTGGCCAGCTTGCACAACTTCCCAGTGGGCAAGGCCCACGGCAACCATTGGGGTGAAGCCGTGACTCTCTTCGAGACGACGGCGGCCGGTCCTTACTTCTTCAACTTCCATAATGGAGACCTCGGTAACTTCACGGTGATCGGACCATCGGGATCCGGAAAAACCGTGGTTCTCAACTTTCTGCTTGCGCAGGCGCGTAAGTTCCGGCCGCGAATCATCTTCTTCGACAAGGACCGGGGCGCCGAGCTGTTCATCCGCGCGATTGGCGGGCAGTATGATCGACTGCGTCCGGATGAGCCGTCGGGTCTAAATCCGCTTCAGCTCGATGACAATCCGACCAACCGGCAGTTCGTGATCGACTGGCTTGCGCTCCTAGTCGGCGGCGCCGGGGTCGAGGAAATGGAGCAGATCAAGGACGCGGTCGACGCGAACTTCGAGCAGCCAGTCGAGCGCCGTCAGTTGCGCTATTTGGCGGAGCTGTTTCGCGGCTACGCGCGGCCGCATGCCGGTGACCTATGGTCGCGCCTACGACCTTGGTGGGGCGAGGGCGAACGCGCTTGGCTCTTCGACAATGCTCGGGACATGACCGACCTTGCAGCCGAAACGGTGGGCTTTGACATGACCGCCGTGCTTGATGACCCGGTCGCCCGGACGCCGGCTCTGTTCTACTTCTTCCATCGCGTCGAGCAACGGCTCGACGGAACGCCGGCGATCATTGTCGTGGACGAGGGCTGGAAAGCTCTCGATGACGATGTCTTCGTGCGGCGGATAAAGGATTGGGAGAAGACGATCCGCAAGCGCAACGGCATTGTCGGCTTTGCTACGCAAAGCGCGCAGGATGCGCTGGAGAGCCGCATTGCTAACGCCATCATCGAACAGGCGGCGACGCAGATTTTCATGGTGAATGCCAAGGCACGGCCGCAGGACTATATCGACGGTTTTGGCCTCACCCAACATGAGTTCGAACTCGTGCGAAGCTTGCCGGACAGCGCGCATTGCTTCCTGATCAAGAACGGCAACGACAGCGTCGTCGCGCGTCTGGACCTGAGCGGCGAGAAGGAGCTGCTGACGATCTTGTCCGGACGCGAGAAGACGGTGCGCATATTCGATGACCTGCGCCGGACGGTGGGCGAGGATCCAGCCGCCTGGCTGCCGCCGCTGCTGGAGCGCGCCTGACATGGCGTGTCCAGCGATCCAGACCGGCATCGACTTTCTCGGCACGACACTGGCGCACATTGATTGCCAGGCGCAGTCGCTTGGCGCTTTCGGCTATCAGGCGCTCGGGGCATCCGGCTCGTCGGCGGGAGCGATGCTGAGTGGATTGCTGACCTTGCTGGTCGCACTGTTCGGCTACCGATTGATACTCGGTCACCAAACCACGGCACGCGACATCATCTCCGGGGTGCTGCTGATCGGCATAGCTTTAACGCTGGCGACGAGTTGGATAGCCTTTCGCACCGTCGTCTACGACACGGTGCTCTATGGTCCCGCGGAGGTGGCTGGCGAGATCACCGGCCGCAGCGGCCTTTCATCGCCTGGCGAGCTGGTCGGGCGACTGCAGGCCGTCGATAATGCCATCGTCGCAGTGACGGCCTTGGGAACGGGCCGTCCTCCCAAACCGAGCAATGCCGCTCAGCCATCCGCTCCACTCGACCCCGCTTTCAATGCGATCGCGCTGGAGGATGAGTTCGGCATGGGTTTCGTGCGGATCGGCTATCTCGCGGGTACGGTCGCCCCGCTGGCATTCCTGCGGCTTGCAGCGGGCGTACTCTTGGCGCTCGCACCGATGTTTGCCGGGCTGCTCTTCTTCGAAAGCACACGAGCAATCTTTTTTGGCTGGCTCAGGGCCTTGCTGGCCACCGCGCTCGGCTCGCTGGCGATGATCGTCAGCCTCAATGTCGAACTGGCGCTGCTGGAGCCGCTGCTTACCGACATTCTCACCTTGCGCGGGTCGCGCTACATCACGCCATCGGCTCCGACCGAACTGGTCGTGATCACTACCAGCTTCGCCGTCGTCACTATCGGCCTGATCGCCCTGTCGTCGCGGCTTGCCTTCAATCCGCATATGACCGCGTCATCCGTTAATCGGCCGGATGTGTCTCAAGCCAAAGGCGGACCAGGGCACTTGCCAGCCTATGGCGAGCGCCTTACGCCGCCGCAGCTTCCGCGCGCCGCGCAGGTCGGTGAGCGCCTGACCGCCCTTTACAGAGGTGAACGACGTCCTGCGGCAGCCGACGGCTCGGCGGCGCCGTCTCCCGCCGTACCGTCGGCTGTCGGCTCGGCCGATATCGGACTGAGCGAGGTCGGCCGAACGCCCTCTCGTGACCAGCGTGAGCCGCTCGGCGGCAGCTCTCGACGCACATCGCGGAGGACTTCAGTACTTGGTACCAGACGGGATGGGCGGGCGTGAAACAGGACAAGAATACGGATCTGGATGCCTACTACGCAGATGCCGCGTCGTGGGCCGCCGATCGCCAGCGCCAGGCGCATCGGCACCAGCGGCTGGCCTGGGGCTTGGCCGCGGTTGCGACATTCGTCGCGCTGGCGGAAGCCGCCGCCTTGGTGGCTTTGACGCCGCTGAAGACGATTGTGCCCTACACCCTGCTGGTCGATAGACAGACCGGTTACGTCCAGGCACTCGATCCCATAAGAGGTGAGAAGCTCACGCCGGACGCGGCGCTCACGCGCTCGTTTCTCGTTCAGTACGTGATCGCGCGCGAGTCCTTCACCCGCGACACGGTCCAGCAGAACTATCGCAAGGCGGTGCTCTGGTCCGACGGCGACGTTCGTGCAGGCTATATCGCTCTGATGCAGGCGTCCAACCCGCTGAGCCCGCTCGCCGCCTACCCGCGTGGCACGGTGATCGACGTCCAGGTTAAGAGCGTTTCCATGCTCGACCGCGACACCGCGCTGATTAGGTTCCAGACGACGCGGTACGATCGTAGCGCACAGCCGCGCCCGGACGGTTCGTGGATCGCGACCGTCAGTTTCCGCTATTCGGGCGAGCCGATGTCGGCAGAGAACCGCTTGTTAAATCCACTGGGCTTCCGCGTGACCCGCTATCACAAGGATATCGAGATCGTGCCGGAGCCGGTCACTTCGCAGGAAGGATCAGTCCCGCTGCGCGTGCAACGGGAAGCCTCGATCCCCTACGAAAAGCATGCCTCTCGGCAGCGTTCGTCGGGTGCGGCGCAAACCGAATGAAGACGGTGGTCCTTTTGGCCGCGCTGGTGGCCGCATCGCCCGCATTGGGACAGGATGCGGGCGAGCCGCTTGCTACAAGCGACCACCGGCTGCGTACGGTGATCTACGACGCCAATGCGGTGGTCACCTTGAGTGTCGCGCCCAGCTATCAATTGACCGTGCTATTCGCGGGCGGGGAAAAGATCGGCAGTGTTGCGGTGGGCGACAGCAACGCTTGGCAGGTGACTGCGAGCAAGTCTGGCGACAGCCTGTTCATCAAGCCAATCAGTTCGTTCGTACGGACCAACATGACCGTCATCACCGATACACGCGTCTATCTGTTCGATCTTGTACCCGGATCGTCCGTGGACTCCGCGTATATCGTGCGGTTCGTCTATCCGACCATGTCCACGCAGATCGACGTACCTTCCGCTCAGGCCCCTGGGACCTACCGCTTGGGCGGGCGCCGCTCTCTACGCCCGGCGTCGATCGAGGACGACGGACGTCGGACGTTCATCAATTGGTCCGACGCCAGCGCCATGCCGGCCGTGTTTGGTATAGGGCCTAGCGGCGAGGAAACGCTCGTCGATGGCTATATGCGCGCCGGCCGCTTCACGATCGATCGGGTGTACCGGCGCCTGGTATTCCGCTTGGATCGCCAATCCGCCTCGGCGACGCGCAAATGACTTCGCGTCCTCCAACAGATGACTCCGATGCCGACGTCCGCCCCGTGGTCGGCAGACCACAGAGCGCCATGCCGCTGTACCTGTTCCTGGGGGGATTGATCGCGGTCGCAATCCTCCTGTTCATCGCACTAGACGCGAGGCGCCGGGCCCTCATCGCCCCCGAAACCCGGGTCGCGGTGGCCGACCGCGGCATCGGCGATCAGGCCGTCCCGGCGCTTTACATTCCGTCCTCCCCGCCAGAATCGCTCTACGTTCGCGCGCTCCCGCCGCGCGAAGCACCCTCGCTACCGCGCCAGCTCACCCCGGAGCCTCTGCCAGCTGCAGCGGCGCGGGTCCTTCCCGCGCAACCAACGGCCGTCCCGCAGTTCCTGCCTCCGCCGGCTGCAGACACCAGCTTGCGAGGAAACTCCAGCCCGGTGCTGGTAATCGACAGCGCCGGCGAAACGGCAGGGGCGGTGGTTGGCGCACCGCCCGTGGCGATAGCTGCCGGACAAGGCGGCGACCGGCCAGTGCCCGCGGTCATGCCCGGACCGGCCCGCGTGCGCGCAGGACGCCTCGCAAACCCCAGCACTACAGTTCCGCAGGGAACGTCTATTCCCGCAGTGCTCGAGACCGCGCTCGATTCTACTCGCCCCGGCCAGGCGCGCGCCATCGTTTCGCTCGATGTGCGCGGTTTCGACGGCGAGCAGGTTCTGATCCCCCGCGGCAGCAGGCTATACGGCGAATACCTTGCCGATCTCCAGGCGGGGCAGAACCGCGCGCTGATCCAGTGGACCAAGCTGTTGCGGCCCGACGGCACAACCATCGCGCTTGCCTCGCCCGCGGCGGATCGGCTGGGTCGCGCAGGCGTGCGAGGACGCGTTAACTCTCACTTCTTCGAGCGCTTTACATCTGCGATCCTGCAATCGAGTGTAGACATCGGGATAGCTGTGGCGAGCCGCTCGATCGGCGACGGCGGCGGCGTGGTCCTGCTTCCGGGGGGCTTCGGTCAGGTGGGCCAACAGCAGCCGATGCAGCAGATTCAGCCGACGCTGACCGTCCGGCACGGCACCAGCGTTGCTGTCATCGTCGCCCGCGACCTGGATTTCACCGGCGTGATGGCCGGTCGCTGACGCGCCAAATGACGACGATCTATCTCGAAAGCTATCTCGCGCCACTTGCCGGTTTCCTAGGGCGACCGGATGTCACGGACATCTACGTCAATGCCCCGGAGATCGTTTGGGTGGAAACGCTGGGCGGTGACAGCGAAAGGCATTTGGCGCCCGGCCTCACGCGCGAGGTCCTCCTCCGTCTCTCCCGGCAGATCGCCGCGACGTCGCATCAAGGCATCAGTCGCGAACATCCGATCCTGTCGGCTTCCCTGCCAAGCGGCGCGCGCGTCCAAATCGTCGCGCCGCCGGCCACCCGAGGCGAGGTCGCGATAGCTATCCGCAAGCAGGTAACCGCCGGATTCGGCCTGGCTGATCTAAAAGAAGCGGGCGCGTTCGCTTTGGTCAACGCGGTGCTTGACGCCGAGAGTGAGGCGCCATCGATCGACGGTTCAAGGGATCATGCCGGCCGTCTGGCGCGTGCAGTGCGCGAGCGTCTCAATATCTTGGTCTCCGGTGGCACTTCGAGCGGCAAAACGACGCTGCTGAATGCCCTGATCAAGGAAATTCCAGACGATGAGCGGCTGATCGTCATCGAGGACGCGCAGGAGGTCGAGATCGTCCACGACAATGCCGTGGGATTGCTCGCCGCGAGAAGTTCACTGCGCGAGGCTTCGGTCACCACTGAGGACCTTCTCGGCGCTGCGCTGCGCATGCGACCCGATCGTATCATCATGGGCGAGATTCGCGGCAACGAGGCGTTCACCTTCCTCCGCGCAATCAACACTGGCCATCCAGGGTCGCTGACCACTATCCACGCCGATTCGCCTGAGCGCGCTGTTGACCAACTGGCCCTCCTGGTTCTGCAATCGGGCGCAAGGCTTAGCTGGCAAGACGTACTGCGATACGTCAAATCGACTATCGATCTGTACGTGCATGTTGAGCGCGCCGCAGGCATGCGGCGGATCTCCAAGATCAGCGACAAGATGACCGTATGAACGCCTGCTCGCGCAGTCACGCGCCGCGGGAGATGTCGACCTTGACCTGGTAGAAACGCGAGCCGTTGTCGAATAGGGGAAAAGGCGTGTCGTCCGGGCTCGGTCCCGTGGCCTGTGCTTTGGCCTCGGGCGAGTACTGCTGAAAGGCGTTGGCGCGCCCCAGATCGATCGGAACCGAGAGTCGACCCGATCGATCGGCGCGAAGCGTCATCGTTCTCGCCGCAGCCGGTTTTTGCGGGTCTGTGAGGGTGACGCGGTAGCGTGCATTCGCACGCCCAATCGCGCTCGATCGCACCGTGGCGCTCCCGCTGCCGATGAGAATGAACTGGCGCGGGTTCACGACTTCGAGAGTGCTGAATTCTAGTGCCTTGCGGTTCATCGCGACTTGCCAACCATACAACGAATAGGACGAGCTGATCGTCGAATAGGTAAAGCTCGGTGGAACTGGACTGGCGCTTTCAGCTCCCCGGAAGTGCGCCATCAGGCTGGGGAGCCAGGCCGCGAGCGCGCGGTTCCAAGTCGGCCAGCTGTGCGTCATGCCGCTGTAGAGCGTGAAGCGATTGGCGATCCCGAAACCATCAAGCGCTTCGTGGACCGCTTTGGCGCCTTGGATGATGTAGGTACCTTCCGGCTGCCGCGTGTCTCCCGTGAAGATCGCTACGTCGGTGTTGACCAGATTCTTTGCTCGATCGACGCCATTTGCGCCGCGCCACCGAACCTCCTGAGTCTTCAGATCGCCCCAGATCATGCGGCTGATCGGCGCGCCCATCTTGTGCCAGTCGCTGGCGGGCTGGAGAATGTCGATGTCACCTGAGAACGAGGCCGTTGCACCAATCAAATCCGGCCGCTGTTCGGCATAGCGCAAACCGCCACCGCCCATCGACAAGCCTGCGGTGGCGCGGCCGTTGCGGTTTGCGATGGTGCGATAGTGCGCATCGATCCAGGGGATCAGCTGTTCGAGGTGATAAGTCTGCCACTTGGGCGACCCGGCCGGTCCGCCGTCGTACCAATCGGAATAGGCTCCCGCGACGCCACCATCGGGCATGACGACGATCAACGGCAGGCCGACCGTTAATTCCTCTGCCTTCCCTTTGTCGGCCGGGGATGTCCACGCCGTCTGGTTCTCCCCGCCGCCATGGAACAGGTACAGCACCGGGTAGCGGCGGGCGCCCTTGGGATCATAGCCGGCCGGAAGGAGCACGCGGACTTTTGTCTGTCCAGTTGGGTTGGCGCCCAGCAGGAAGCCCTTGTGCGTGATCAGCGCATCGGTGGTCAATGTGATTTCATTCAGGCGCGGCGATAACTGCGTATCGCCAATGCAAGTCACGCCTGAATGCGCAGGCATCTCCGCTGCCGCGGGTGGGGCGACGGCAATGACGCTCGTCACGGCAAGCAGGCCTGCAGCCCTCAAGCAAGCGTTCATCACGTCGCCCCTTTCCCTCAATCCGACGCCTCCTTTTACCGCGAACCGAAGGCGTAGCGCACCTGGAGGCCGAATTCGCGCCGCGGCGTATAGGCGATCGACTGGTAGCCCGACGCCGGTCGACTGAACACGGCGGCAGCGTTGCCCGAGGACACCGGCGCCACGGGATTGATCGCTAGAACCTGTTGCGTGTTCAAGATGTTGTTGGCGAACAGCGATACTTCCCAAGCGTTATCGGATGACCGCACGCCGGCGAACAGGTTGAGGAGGCTGTAATTGTCGATGACCCCGACACCGGCGTTGGGATTTTCCGGGTAGTAATTGAAGTTGCCCCGGATGAAACCGTCGACCGCATTCGAGATCGGGGCGCTGTATTCCGATTGCGCTGTAAGGTTCCAACGCGGCACGCGCGCGATCGATTGGCTCGAGCGGCACCGGGCGACGAGCACCCCTGCGTTGATGAAACCCTGAACAGTGGGAATAATCGCATCGGGCGTCCCGTCGAAGTTGCCGTCATTGCAGGGGATCAACGCATTGTCGAGCTGAGCCTTCGACCACGTGAAACCGAGATCGAGATTCCAACGCGGCGTAATCTGGAATCCCAGCTCCACGTCCATGCCCTTTACCTTGGCATCAACGTCTGCCGTGAATTCGGACGACGCCGTTGGGTCGGCGGTTGCCAGATCTGTCTGGACCGACAAGTAACGGGTGGATTGCGTAAGAAAGAAGAAGTTGTTGAACTTCTGCTTAAACAGCGAGACATTGAGTCGCACGCGGCGATCGAAGAAGGTCGATTTGAAACCGATCTCATACGTCGTCGAATCTTCCTGACCGTGGAAAATGAGGTCGTCAAGCGTGCCCAGGTTTGGACCATTAAACTGCGTACAGCAGTTCGTTACGCTGGTGATCCCGATCTGCGGCCCGGCCGAACGGAAGGCAGAACCAACGTTGCCATAGACCATGAAGTCGCGGCTGAACTTGTGGGACAAAGAGACGTTATAGAGCAGCGGCGTAAACTTCGTGCGACGATCGACGTTCTGCAGCTGTGCCGATGCAATCGGAAGGTCGCAGACCAGACTTCCGTAGACCGGGCTGGCAACTGCACCGACAAGTTGGGGGCTGAACACGCCAAGGGCAGAGCAAGGAAGTCGACTCCCGGCTGGGTTGTTGAGCGCGTTGAAGCCGCCAAGCAATCCAAGATTGTAGCGGTCACGTCTCTTGAATTCGATGAAGCGTCCGCCCGCGGATAATTCTGTATTTTCACCCAAGTGGGCGGTCACACTGCCGAAGACCGATTTCTCTTCGGCTATCGGTGCTATGCTGATCGCCGTGCGCAGCGTGTAGCGCGCAAGCGGATCTTGCGCCGCCGGTGCCCCGGGGGGGCCAAACGCGCCGGTCAACAGGCGTGCGACGCCATCAACCGTCGGATGAGAAGTTTCCTTGTCGTAGAACACGCCGACCGTGTAGTCGAAGATGCCTGCGATGCGCTCATCGGAACTTAGGCGCAGCTCCTGCGAGACCTCTTGGGCGGGTGTCTTGGTAAACTGAAAATATTCGACGCCGGGCACGACGTTTGCGGCATCTTGCGGTGAGCGGCCTGTTGAACGCCCATTGCGGTAAGAGCCGACGTAGCTAAGCTTCTGACCTGCAAAGCTCCATTCGAACTGTCCGACTACGAAGTCGGTGCTACCTTGAGATTCGCTCGGCGCATCGGTGATCCCCAGACGGTCGCCACCAGCAATCGCCGGCCCGTTCGTCCCATTGCCCGGTCCCATGAGCTGAGTGAACGAACGAGTTTGGCGCCACAAGCGCTGATACATGAGCGATGCAGTAAAATCCGGGCTGGGCTGGAACAGCACGGAGGCGCGCAGGGCTTCGCTGCGCACAAACGGATCCAGCGCCACATTGGCACTGGTCACGCCATTACCGTCGTTGTGGTCGATCGCGCCGGCTACGCGTACCGCGAGCACGCCGGGGATGATCGGCAGGCCGACAGCGGCTTGGACGTTGATGTTGCCTCTGTTGGTGCCGCTCATGTTCACAAAGCCGCCGACTTCATCAAGATCCGGCCGCCTGGTCGTGATGGTGATGGCGCCTGTCGGCGCAGATCGGCCGCGCAACGTACCCTGAGGGCCCTTGAGAACTTCAATTTGCCCGATATCGAACAGAGCCTGAGTCACCTCGGGGCCGCGGCCGGTCGGTGCATCGTTAAGATAGAACTGCACGACAGGTGTGGCATTGGAATTCAGGAACGTCGGGACACCGCGAATGCCCGAGCTTGCACCAAAACCGCCGCTGCCGGACGAAGCCCCTTCGATTGTGATGCCGGGAACAACCTGCGCGATATCAGACGCGCTGTTGATGCGCAGCTTCTGGATCGTCTCGCTAGACACCGCGTTCACCGTCTGCGGCACATCTTGCAGACTTTCGTTCTTGCGGCGCGCCGTGACGACAATGTCGTTGGCCTCCTCCTGGGGCGCTTCTACACCTGTTTCATCGATTTCTTGCCCGTGGGCAGGAGAGTAGACGGTCAGGAAGGTTGCACCGATGAGTGCCGCCCGGACGTATCGCATTTTGAAATCCTCCCAGAAGCGGCACGCCGGCCGCCCTACATTGCGGTCGCCGGGAATCCGAACGAGGATACCCTTGAACCAATTTGCGTTCTATCATGTAACATATATCCCGGGATCTGCGTCGGTCAACCGGCGACTGCAAGGTCGGCGGAAGTCGAAGGGCCGAGCTCGCCCGCGCTGAGGTATTGCCTACGTCGACGTTACCCTCTTTGTTTTGCCCCTTGCTCCAGAAATGTCACCCCGATCGGTGTATTGTGCTGCTCCAGGCGTTGCGATAGCGTAATCGCGAGCCGTTTCATGGGGCGCCGTGGGACCTGAAGTGGCGTAAATCCCGGGTGCGGTCGGCGGAGGGAGGCGGATGGACGAGGTCTTCGATTTCGTGGTGGTTGGCAGCGGTGGTGGATCGATGTGTGCCGCGCTTAAGCTGCGAGCTGCCGGCAAGAGCGTGGCGATACTCGAGAAGACCGGACTGGTCGGAGGCTGCACCGCGATGTCGGGCGGCGTGATGTGGATTCCGAACAACCGGTTCATGCGCGAAGCGGGTATAGAGGACAGCGAGGTCAAGGCGCTGTCCTATCTCAACGCGCTGGTCGCAGGTGACCCGCCGAAGCCAGGCGCGGACGAGAACCGCCGGCGCACCTATGTGCACGAAGCGCCGAAAATGATCGACTTTCTTCTTGATCAGGGCATCAAGCTGCGCCGGATATCGTGGTACCCGGATTATTACGATGCGTTGCCCGGCGGCCAGCCGCAGGGACGCACGGTGGTGGCCGACCTGTTCGACATCAATGAGCTCGGTGTGTGGAAGAACCTCCTACGCCCGGCCTCGTTCCCGCTCCAGGCATACATGGAAGAGCTCGCCCAATTGCCCTTCCTGAAGCGCTCGTGGCGCGCCAAGCGGACGCTGTTGCGGATCGGACTGCGTTCGGTACTGGCGAAGCTCACCGGGCGGCACTGAATCACCGCTGGAGCCGCGTTGCAGGGCCGGATGCTTCAGGCCGCGCTGCGGGCCGGAACCGAGGTGCGGATCGAGTGTCCGGTGAGTAGGCTTATCGTGGAGAATGGCCGCTGTGTGGGCGTCGTCAGCCAGCGCGATGGCCGCGACTGGCGTGTGGGCGCGCGGCTGGGTGTGCTCGTCAACGCCGGCGGCTTCGCGCGCAACCAAGCAATGCGGGATCGGTTCTGTCCTGGCACTTCGATTGCATGGACCAATGCACCCGCCGCCGATACCGGCGAGATGATCCTGGAAGGCGAGCGCATCGGCGCGGCGCTGGGGCAGATGGACGAGCGGGTCGGCAACCCGATGAGCATTCCGCCCGGTACCGAGGCGAAGCCGCCGTCGATGCAGATGGACATGGCCAAGCCCCATGCGATCGTCGTCGACCAGGCCGGCGTGCGCTACATGAGCGAGGCGGGGTCCTACATGGAGCTGTGCAAGACCATGCTACGGCACGACAAGAGGGCCCCTGCCGTGCCGAGCTGGATGGTGTTCGACAGCCAATATGTGCGCAAATACATGCTCGCCGGCACCATGCCTGGCGCCGCCAAGCCGCGGGCATGGCTGGATTCCGGGTATCTGCGCAAAGCTGACAGTATCGAGGGGCTCGCAGAGGTTTGCCAGATCGACCCGGCACAGTTGCGGTCCACCCTCCATCGCTTCAACACCTTCGCGCGCAACAATCGCGACGAGGACTTCCACCGCGGCGAATGCGATTATCACCGGTGGAGCGGCGATTGGATCGATCGGGTCGCACCCTCGTTGGGTACGGTGCAGGAGGCGCCGTTCTACGCCGTGCCGATTGTCCCCGGCGATCTTGGCACGTTAGGCGGGCTCGTGACCGATTGCGACGCACGTGTCCTGCGTGGCGATGGGTCCCCGATAGAGGGGCTCTATGCGACCGGCAATTCATCGGCGACGGTCATGGGTGGGTATTATCCCGGGGCTGGCGCCAGCGTCGGGCCCTCGTTCACCTGGGGCTATGTGGCCGCGAAGCATGTGCTGGCAACGCAGGTTAGCGACGCCTGACGCGGCGCGGTCGACGCCCGCCGATCCGCAGCGGCTGGCGTCAGCGCGGCCATTTCCCAAGCGGCCCCGCGAACTGTGCGTCTGACTGAACGATTGACAGCAGTCCCCCGCAAGAGTCAATGCTACCGCTAAGGTGCTAATACATTGCGACTCGGGCGGGGATCTACGAGGAGGCGGCGTGGCGAGGATAGTGGTCAACGGCCTGCGGATCGAATACGATCTGCTCGGGCCCGAAGGCGCGCCCGCAGTGGCGATCACGCCGGGCGGGCGGTTCGCAAAGGACGCTCCGGGGCTGCCCGAACTCGGCGAGAAGCTGGCGGCCCGGGGCAAGCGGGTGCTGCTGTGGGACCGGCCGAATTGCGGGCTTTCCGACGTCAGCTTCAACGCGCCCACGGAATCGCAGCTTCATGCGCGCACGCTGATGGATCTCATCGCCGGGCTGGGGCTTGGCCCGACAGCGCTGGTTGGTGGGTCGGCGGGTTCGCGCGTGTCGATGATTGCCGCCGCGCTTGCGCCCCAGAGCGTCTCGCATCTCATCATGTGGTGGATCAGCGGCGGCACGATCGGCTTGATGCAGCTGTCCGCCTTCTATTGCGGTGACGCGGCGACCCGGGCGGGCGTCGGCGGGATGGAGGCCGTGCTCGACTCCCCGTCCTGGGCCGAGCAGGTTGCGCGCAATCCGCGGGCCCGCGAAGCGCTGTTGGCGATGGATCCGGACGAGTTCGTCGCGATCCTCCAGCGCTGGGCGCGGGCCTATATCCCCACCGACCTCTCGCCCGTGCCCGGAATGACCCCCGCCGACTTTGCCGCGCTGAAGATGCCGGTGCTGATGTTCCGCAACGGGCTGCGCGACGTCAGCCACCCGCGCGAGACGAGCGACAGCGTGCACGATCTCATCGCGCAGTCGCGGATGATCGACCCGCCGTGGCGCGAAGACGAGTGGAATCTCAACCGCGGAGAGCTCGCGCGCGGCCAGTCGCAGGGGCTGTTCGTCAGCTGGCCGCAGGCGGCCGACATCGTGGCCAACTTCATGGACGAGACCTGACGATCGAGAGGAGGGAGACGATCATGCCGGACATCAAGGTTCGCCCGCTGTCGGAGCAGTATTCGTGGGGCTCGGTGGTCGAAGGGCTCGACTGGCAGGGCCTGTCGCGCGAGGCCGTGCGCCAGCAATTGCGCGATCTGTTCGAGGAGCGGGGCTTCATCGTGTTCGAGGGCGTCGAGCCATCGGCCAGGATGCAGGTGGCGATCAGCGAGGTCTTCGGCCCGCTCAAGGACCATCCGACCAAGACCGTGGCGCGCGTCGACGACCCCGATGCGGCGATCGGCGTGATCGACATGCATTCGCTGCCGCGCGACATCTCCGACGGCAACCTCGCCGGGCTGATCGAGAAGCAGGGCAAGGTGCTCACGCGCTATTCGCCGTGGCACTTCGACCATTGCTACAACGACGAGCTGAACCTCGCGGGCGTGCTGCGGGTGGTGAAGAACTCCCCTACGGGTGGCCGCACGGGTTTCGCGGACGGGATCGAGCTCTATCGCCAGCTTTCGCCGCATCTGCGCGACCGGATCGAAGGGCTCAACATCATCTACACGCTCGACACGCGCCTTTCCCGGATGAGATTCGGCCGCGACTTCAAGGACTTCGGGGACCTGATCAAGGAGGGATCGAGCGTCTACGAAGCGCAGGAGTTCCCGCGCGCGCTGCATCCCGCGGTCTGGACGCGGCCCTCGGGCGAGAAGGTCCTGCACCTAGGTCCGTGGATGGCCGTAGGGATCGAGCATCAAGAGGATGCCGAAGGCGACGCGCTGCTCGAGGCCGTGTGCCAGGAGGTCAATGCCAAGGCCAACGCCTATTGGCACGACTGGAAGCCCGACGACATGATCATCTGGGACAACCGCCGCATGCTGCACGCGGTGGAGGGCAACGACCCGATCTACGAGCGCCGGAGCCAGCGCACGACGATCCGCGGCGACTATGGCCTCGGCTATTTCGAAGGGGGCAAAAGGGTGGGCGAAGTCACGCGCGCGATCGCCGATCTCTGAGGGCGCTGCCAGAATATAGCAGTTTGCGGGATTGATTTTGCGCACCCCTCTTGCGTAGGGCCTTGCCGATGATCCTATGATAATAAGCAACATGCTGATTAACATGAAAAATATTGGATACCTCCACTTCCCCGTTTTGCCCTTGCGATCCAGCGCTTTTCGATTATTGTCACACATGAGGTGCCATTGAGCGTCGCTGGGGCGGCGTCCTTGACGGGCCGGGACAATAATAGAGGGAGAGGGGACATGCTGCAGGGCAAGCGGAAGAAGTGCGATCGTCGTTCGAGATCGCCGTCGCGGTACGGAACCACCCTGACCCTTGCTACCTGCCTGGCCGTCTTCGCGCAGGCCGGGGCCGCCGCGGCGGCCGACCAGCCAGCCGCCGCGGGCGAAGCCGTGGCCGAGGACGCGATCATCGTCACGGCGCAGCGCCGGTCCGAGCGGCTAGAGGACGTGCCGATGTCGGTGTCGGTGATTTCGGGCGACGCCGCCGAGAAATCGGGCGCCCTGTCGCTGCACAACATTCAGTCGCTCGCCCCAGGCGTGATGGTGAGCTTCGGGGGCTCGAACACCCAACCGTCCGTGCGCGGCGTGACGACGAACATCGCGGGCAGCGGAGCGGAGAACAACGTCGCGGTCTATGTCGACGGCTTCTACACGGGCAGCCCGACCGCGATCAACATGGACCTCGTCAACCTGGAGAGCATCCAGGTGCTCAAGGGGCCGCAAGGCAGCCTCTATGGCCGCAATGCGACCGGCGGTGCGATCCTGATCACGACCCTGCCCGCGTCCGACAGGCTGACCGGAAAGCTCGAGGCGGGCTATGCGTCGTTCGACGAGAAGACCTTCAGCGGCTATCTGTCCGGGCCGCTCAGCGATCACGTCCGCTTCAGCATCGCCGGCTATTCGCGGACGGGGGACGGCTACCTCGAGCTGGTAAGCCCCGTGAACGGCCTGCCCAGCGGTCGGCCAGCCGCGCCCACTCAGTCGCAATCGGTGCGCGTGAAGCTCGAAGCCGACCTGACGCCCGATCTCACCGCGACGCTGGCCTACAACTATGCTTACGTCGACGATTACCGCACGCTGATCTTCACGCCGTTCCAATATATCTCTCCGGCAATCCCGGCGTCGTCGCTTCCTGCCCGGCGGGATCCGGATCTTAAGGCGTACAACGGGCAGTCGACCTATCTCGACCGATCGCATCAGGGGACGCTCACGCTGGCGTGGCGGACCGGGCTCGGCATGCTGAAGCTCTATGGCGGCTATGCCCACACCGACAATCCGAGCAGCTTCGACACCGACGGATCGTTCTCGCAGTTGGCCTACAACCCGGCGACAACCTGGTTCGACACCTATCAGGGCACCGTGGACTACGCGATCGATGCGATCGCCAACCTCGATCTGATCGTCGGCGCCACCTATTACGACGACCACCGGATCTCGGACCCGATCCTCACGCTGATCGGTGGCACGCTGTCGGCGCGCGCGACCTCGGATACCCGGCGCCGTGCCTATGCCGGCTACGTCGATGCCAGCTATCACCTGAACGACAAGCTGACCCTCAGCCTGGGTGGCCGCTATTCGCACGAGAAGGTGGATACCGTGACATCGTCGCAGACGGCGGCGCAGATCGGCACGAGCAACTATACGGTGGCGCCGAGGCCGGTGTCTGCGGGCTTCGGCAAGTTCACGCCGCGCGCCTCGATCCGCTATGAGCTCGCGCCGCAGGCCAGTGTCTATGCCTCGTTCTCGCAAGGGTTCAAGTCGGGCGGATGGTCGGGAACTCCGGCTACCGTGGTCCGCCCGGAGACGATCACCGCCTACGAAGTCGGCTTCAAGATCGCGCGTCCGACCTTCCGCTTCGAGGCGGCGGGCTTCTATTACGACTACAAGGATATTCAGCTTTCGGTGAACGTGCGCGATCCGCTCTGCACGACGACGATCTGCACGCTGCGCCCACTGGTGACGAACGGCCCGAAGTCGGAGATCTACGGTGTCGACGGGCAATTGACCCTGATGCCGGTGGATCGGCTCAACGTCCGGATCGGACTTGCCTATCTGCACGCCCGCTACAAGAGCTTTCCCAACGCGGCGGCGAACGGCCTGAACATCCTGGCGAACACGAACATCAGCAACCAGAACCAGGACTGGACGGGCCGGCCGATGCCGCGCTCGCCCAACTTCTCGGGCAACGTGAACGTCGACTATACCATCCCGTCGTCGATCGGCGAGTTCGCGCTTTCGGCCAACGCGACCTTCAGCACGTCCTACGTCGTCTCCAACCCGTCGCTGTACGGCCCTGCCGCCGGCGCGCTCGCCAACGTGCAGCGCTATGTCGAGAACGGCTACGTCATGGCCAATGCCCAGATTTCCTGGACCGATCGCAGCGATCACGTGACGATCACCGCCTTCGTGCGCAATCTCAACAACGCGCGCTTCTGGGCAAGCTACACCGGCTTCGCCTTCGGCGATTACGGGATCCTGTCGTCGCCGCGGGTGATCGGCGGGAAGGTCGGCTTCAAGTTCTGAACCGTCCGGATCGGCGGGCGTCGCGACGGAGGGCAAGTCATGCGTGCATTCCAGCAGGTCCGATCGGCGCTAGCCCTCCTGGCCCTGGCGATCGCCTGGCCGGCCACGGCTGCGCCTGCGGGCTATAGCGGCGGTCCGGCGATCGTCTCG
>JADMIO013010583.1_pt1 | contig 74954 bp, 61 predicted proteins | sample 8958161 | NCBI WGS metagenome assembly JADMIO01 (sample SAMN16585339, study PRJNA669376) | soil metagenome | isolation source: Crop rotation soil | place: USA: Cullars Rotation, Alabama | collected 2011 | reverse complement strand
CGCGACAACTTGTCCACGTGGAATTCTAAGCTTAGGATCCCAATGTGCTGGAAAGGTCGTCGGCTTCACCATCACTTCGCCGAGAGACAGTGCCGGCAGCTCCACCGGGAAGCCGCCCGCCTGCCAGACACCGCGGCGGACGGCGTCGGCGCGCTCGCGCAGGTGCTTGTGGCACGGCGACATCTCGCTCCACGTATTGACGATCGCGATGACGGGCCGGTTGGAGAATTCCTCGCGGCGGAATCCCATCGCCAGCGTCCGCTGGCGGTGCGCCGAGGCGCGCATGCTGTTGGGCGCATACCACCGCGCTGAACGAAGTCTTGAAGGATCGTGCGTGGTCATGATCGAATGGAGGTCTGTAGCGTCTATCCTTGGTCGCCGCCGGCTTCACACCGAATGCCGGGCGAGAGGACGAGAGCGGAGTCAACATGGTACCCCCAGAGCCTGGTAGTCCCGGCGGATTCGGCAGCACCAGTCCCACGTGGGCGTCGACTTCAACGTCGCCACCCTTGCCGCCACCCCCGCCGCCGGGCCCGAAACCGATCCCGGGCGGACGCACGGTCGCGCTCGGGCGCGGCATCTCGTGGCTGGGCGAAGGCTGGGCGATGTTCAAGGAAGCGCCCGGCTCGTGGGTCGCGTGCTTCCTGATCTTCATGATCATCATGATCGTGCTGGCGATCATCCCGGTGCTCGGCAACATCGCCGGCGCGCTGATCTCGCCGCTGCTGATCGGCGGGATGATGGCGGGATGCCGCGCGCTCGAGCGCAACGACGAGCTGGAGGTGTCGCACCTGTTCTCCGGATTCCAGGAGAAGGGCGGACCGCTGTTCATCCTCGGGCTGCTCGAGTTCGCGATCTCGCTCGTCGTGATGCTGATCGCCGCGGCGATCATCTTCATCACCGTCGGCGCGATGTTCCTCGGCCTCCTGACCGGCAAGGCGCCGGACCCGTCGTTGACCCTCGACATGCAGTACATCGTGAGCGCGCTGATCGTGCTGCTGGTGCTGGTCGCGCTGTTCATCCCGGTGACGATGGCAGTGTGGTTCGCGCCCGCGCTGGTGATGCTCGACGACGTCGAGCCATGGGTCGCGCTCAAGTCGAGCTTCTTCGCGTGCCTGAAGAACGTCGGCGCGTTCCTGCTGTACGGCATCGTGTGGATCGTGCTCGGCATCATCGCGACGATTCCGCTGGGGCTCGGGTGGCTGGTGCTCGGTCCGGTGACCATCGCGTCGGTGTACACGGCGTACCGCGACATCTACTTCGAGCGCCGGACGGGCTGAGCCGGGGCGTCCGATGGTGTGCGCGCGCTGCCAGGCCGTTGACCGATGACGCTGCGCGTCCGCAAGCCGGGATTCCCGCTGGGCCACTTCGTCGACGCGCTCATCTACTACGACAGCGCCGATCCTGCGTACGATCTCGTCCGCTTCCTCCCGGACGGCAACACCGAGCTGATCATCAACCTGACCGAGGCTCCGCAGCAGATCCACGACAACGCAAGCCTGCGGCCGGTGCAGACCTGCCGCGAGGTATGGGTGAGCGGCGTGCGGATGCGCCCCATCACGATTCCGTCGGGCAGGGGCAGCCGGATGCTGATCGTGGCGTTTGGCAAGGGCAGGGGCCATCCGTTCTATCCGATGCCGATGAGCGAGCTCTCCGATGTCGTCGTCGAGGCCGACTGCATCTTCCGCCAGGCGATCGCCGATCTCAGGGACCAGCTCCTGGCTGCCCGGTCGATCGACGCGATGTTCGCCCGCGTCGAGGCATTCCTGCTGCGGCAGGCGAAGGCCGCGGGCGACGGTCTGCCGTCGGACACGGCGACCCGGTGCGTCGAGCATGCGGTCACGTCGATCATGCGGCAGCCGGGACACGTCGGGCTTCGTGCGTTGAGCGACGAGATCGGGTACTCGCAGAAGCACCTGATCGACCTCTTCCGGAAGCACGTCGGCGTCACTCCGAAGCAGTACAGCAGGATCCTTCGCTTCCAGGCCGCGATTGCGGACATCGAGCGCATCCCGGCTGCGGCCGGGGCCGCGCGTCCGGCCGCGCCCGGGAGCGCACATCCGCCGGCGCAGTGGGCCGACATCGCGCGCCGCGCCGGATACTACGACCAGTCGCACTTCATCCACGAGTTCAGCGAGCTCTCGGGTTTCACGCCGGTCGAATACGTCGCGCGGAAGGCGGACATGCTCAACTACGTCCCCGTGCTGTGAGGTGAATTTTTTCCAATACGCGCGCAATCGGTCTTCATTAGGATCGGCTTTCCACAACAAGCGGAGACCGGAATGAGCACCCTCGACAAGGCAGCGCAGACCCAGCTTTCGAACATCCAGGCGAAGACCGGCAAGTCGCTCGCCGAGCTCGCGGCGATCGTCGGCAAGAGCGGCCTGGTCAAGCATGGAGAGCTCCGCGACATGCTGAAGGAGAAGCTGGGGCTGGGTCACGGCGACGCCAACATGCTGGTCCACCACGTGCTGAAGTCCGACGGGGGCTCCGCCGCCCAGGGCAAGCCGCTGGACGCTGTGCTCGACGAGATCTACACGGGCCCGAAGGCCGCGTTCCGCCCGATCCACGACAAGCTGGTCAGCGCGATCGACCGCTTCGGCGAATACGAGGTCGCGCCGAAGAAGGGGTACGTGAGCCTCAGGCGGAAGAAGCAGTTCGCGATGATCGGGCCGAAGACGAACACGCGCTTCGAGGTGGGGATCAACGGCCGCGACCTCGGCGCTTCGCCGCGCCTCGACGAACAGCCGAAGGGCCAGATGTGCAACTACATCGTCAAGCTGACCGACGCCGGCCAGGTCGACGCCGAGCTCGTCGGCTGGCTCAAGTCGGCTTTCGAGCAGGCCGGCTGAAACGCGGTGCTAGAATCCCCGGATCATAACCGTCGCGCACGCTGTCGAAGGCCGCCAGCTCCCGTCGCGCGAGCTCCGAGGAGGATGTCATGAAAACCGCGCAGTCACGCCCGCTGTTCCCCGCTGTAGCAACGGTGTCGTCGCTGGCACTGGCCGCCGCACTTGCGAGCGGCGCCGCATCCGCCGCCGACATCCGCGTGATGTGCTACCAGGACGGCAACGAGTGCGACGTGACCAGGGATCTCGCCAAGCGCTTCGAGGCCCAGAACCCGGACGTCAAGGTCATCATCGACACGGTGCCGTACAAGGCGATCGTCGAGCAGCTCCCGGTGCAGCTGGGCGCGGGAGAAGGTCCGGACATCGCGCGGGTCACCGACCTGGGCGGGCTCAATCGCTACTACCTCGACATTACGCCCCACGTGAAGGATCCGAAGGCGTGGGAGGCGAACTACGGCAAGTCGCTTGCGTGGCTGCGCGCCAACGCGGCCGACAAGGGCATCTACGGATTGCAGACGCAGCTGACGATCACCGGGCCGTTCGTCAACAAGACGCTGTTCGAGCAGGCGAAGGTCCCGATGCCGGGTCCGAAGGCGACGTGGGACGAATGGGTGACGGCGACCAAGGCGGTGGCCAAGGCGACGCAGACGCCGTTCGCGATGGCATGGGACCGGAGCGGCCATCGCTTCGCCGGTCCGGCGATCAGCTACGGCGCGAAGCTCTTCGATGCGAAGGGCGACCTGGTGATCGACGACGGCTTCAAGACGATCTCGAAGAAGTTCGTCGACTGGAACAAGGACGGGACGATGCCGAAGGAAGTGTGGGGCGGCACCGGCGGCTCGTCGTATCGCGATGCGTTCGAGGAGTTCAAGAACGGCCGCATCGTGATGTACCTGTCGGGATCGTGGCAGATCAAGCGGATGGAGGCCCAGATCGGCAAGTCGTTCGACTGGGTCGTCGTGCCGAATCCGTGCGGTCCGGCGGCCTGCACCGGAATCCCCGGCGGCGCCGCATACGTCGCGCTGAAGCGGACCAAGTCGCCGAAGGAAGTCGGCCGCTTCCTCGACTTCCTCGCGCAGGACGCCAACTATGGCGAGATGATGGCGAAGACCGAGAACCTTCCGGCCAACTCCGCGGTTGCGCTGAAGGGCGTCACCTATTCGGTCGGGCCGGCCGCGAACGCCGCGCTCACGACGTTCGTCTCCGAGGTGCCGAAGCTCTCGCCCGCGGCGTACCAGATCCAGGGCTACCGGCTCAACCGGGCGCTGTTCCTGAACTCGGTAACGCGGCTGTCGCAATCGATCGTCGGCGAGATGAGCACCGACGATGCGTTGAACCGGCTGGTCAAGGATATCGACGAAGCGGTGAAGGCTTCGGCCAAGTAGGATCTCTCCCGTGGCGCACGCCGCGCCCGATGCGCACGCCGGCCCAGGCGGATCCCCTTCGGCGGGGTCCACCCCCGGCGGCGCGCTCACCCAGGCGCTGGGCTTCATCCCGGCGCTGCTCGAGCCGTTGATGCGGGGAGCGCAGCGCGTGCTCGGCACCGGCCGGATGCCGTGGCTGTTCCTGTTTCCGAACCTGCTGATCTTCGGCACGTTCACGTTCCTGCCGATCGTCATCAACTTCTATTACGCGTTTACCGGCGGGGTGAAGCTGTTTCCGTCGGAGCGCCCTTTCGTCGGCCTCGAGAACCTCGAGATCCTGTTCGAGTGCAGGAACTACCTCGATCCGTCGACGTGCCGGAAGGATATCTTCTGGCAGGCGGTCTTCAACACCGCGAAGTTCTCGGTGCTGCAGGTCGGGCTGATGGTGTTCTTCAGCGTGCTCACCGCGCTCGTCCTCAACCGCAAGATCATCGGACGCGGCTTCTGGCGCGGCGTCTTTTTCTATCCGGTGCTGCTGTCGCCGGTCGTCGTCGCGCTGATCTGGAAGTGGATCCTGCAGAGCCAGGGCGTGCTGAATGGGGTGCTCGTCGGCATCGGCTCGTCGCCGACCGAATGGCTCACGTCGGCATCGTGGATGTTCTTCTGGGTGATCCTGGTCAGCATCTGGGCGCACATGGGCTTCTACACGCTGATCGTCCTGGCCGGATTGCAGGCGATCCCCGCCGACCTCTACGACGCGGCGCAGATGGACTCGGCGCCGCCGTGGCGCGTGCTGACGCGTATCACCCTGCCGCTCCTGATGCCGAACCTGCTGGTGGTGATCGTGCTGGCGCTGATCAAGGCGGTGCAGACCTTCGACGAGGTGTTCGTCCTCACCGGCGGCGGCCCGGGAACGGCGACGACATTCATCGTCCAGTTCATCTACCAGACCGGCTTCGCCTCCGAGATCCACCTGTACGGACTCGCGGCTGCCGCGTCGCTGGTGCTGGCGATCGCGCTGCTCGGGTTGACGCTGGTGCAGTTGAGGATCACCAAAGGCGCGGACGTCAAGGATTCGCGGGGCGACAAATGAAACGGCCGATGATGGAGCACACGCATGGCTGATCGGGTTCGCCTGCCGTTGCGGTTCCTGACCCGCACGCGCGGCCACGGCCGGATGGACTGGACCGACTGGCTGTCGTACGTCTACCTCGTCCTCGGGCTGTTCCTGATGTTCGGTCCGGTGCTATGGATCGTGATGAGCTCGTTCAAGACGCAGGCCGCGCTGTCCGAATTCCCGCCGACTTTCCTCCCGTTCGGACAGAAGACGGTGCAGGTGACGGTCGACGGCGAGAGCAAGCGCCTGCCTGTGTTCCGTGCGAAGACGCCCGACGGCTCGATGAAGGAGATGGCCGAGCTCCGCCGGATCGGGATCATGGCGACGATGGTCGATCCTGCGAAGCCGTCAGATGAGGTTCAGGTCAACATCCGCGATCGCGAGAAGGTCACCGAGCTCAGGATCGCGACCGAGAACTACACCGAGCTCTTCGGCAAGATGGCGTTCGGCCGCTACCTCTGGAACAGCGTGTTCATCACCGTCGTTGCCACGCTGATCACGCTGCTCTTCAACTCGATGGCCGCGTTCGCGCTGTCGAAGTATCGCTTCACCGGCCAGAAGACCGTGTTCCTGCTGATCATCGCGACGCTGATGATTCCGCCGACGATCGTGCTGGTGCCGAACTTCCTCGTCGTCTCGAACCTCGGATTGCTCAACAGCCTATGGGGCGTGATCTGGCCCGCGGTGGCGACGCCGACCGGCGTGTTCCTGCTGCGCCAGTACATGCTGACGATCCCCGACGAGCTGCTCGACGCGGCGCGGATGGACCATGCGAGCGAATGGCAGATCTACTGGCGTATCGTGCTGCCGCTGACGGCGCCGGCGCTCGCGGTGCTGGCGATCTTCTCGGTGATGTGGCGCTGGAACGACTTCCTGTGGCCGTTGATCGTGCTCTCGCGCAGCGAATTGTTCACGCTGCAGCTCGCGCTCAACTCGTTCCAGGGCGAGCTGCAGACCGAGTGGAATTACCTGCTGGCGATGACGGTGATCACGATCATCCCGGTAACGCTGGTGTTCGCGTTCCTGCAGAAGCACATCACCACGGGCATCGCCTCCAGCGGCGTCAAGTAAATCCGGGGTCAGAGTCGCGATTCGGCAAACAAATCAGGGTCAGACTCGAAACGGCAACTCTGACCCCCAATCAGGACACGCATCATGTCGACACTCGAGCTCAAGTCCATCGAAAAGCGCTTCGGCGATACCGTCGTGCTGCACGGCATCGACATGGCGGCCGGCGAAGGGGAGTTCGTCGCGCTGGTCGGCCCGTCGGGATGCGGAAAGTCGACGCTGCTGCGGATCATCTCGGGACTGGAGCCGGCGACGTCCGGCGACATCATCCTCGACGGACAGCGCGTCAACGACGTGTCGGCGGCGCAGCGCGGACTCGCGATGGTGTTCCAGTCGTATGCGCTGTACCCGCACATGACGGTGTACCAGAACATGGCGTTCGGCCTCGAGAACGTGCGCACGCCGAAGGCCGAGATCCAGAGCAAGATCGCGGCCGCCGCGAAGATGCTGCAGCTCGACCAGTTGCTGCAGCGGCGTCCGACGCAGCTCTCGGGCGGACAGCGGCAGCGCGTCGCGATCGGACGCGCGATCGTTCGCAATCCGAAGCTGTTCCTGTTCGACGAGCCGCTATCCAACCTCGATGCCGAGCTCCGTGTCGCGATGCGGGCCGAGATCATCGCGCTGCACCAGCGGCTCGAGACCGGGATGATCTACGTCACGCACGACCAGGTCGAGGCGATGACGATGGCCGACAAGATCGTCGTGCTGCGCGCCGGGCGCGTCGAGCAGACGGGAACGCCGCTCGAGCTGTACAACCGCCCGCAGAACCGCTTCGTCGCCGGATTCATCGGGTCGCCGCGGATGAACTTCATCGACGCGAAGGTGACCGGCCGCCGCGACCGCGCGCTCGACGTCGCGCTGAACGGCTTCGACGGCGAGAAGCGGGTGACCGTCCACGCCGATCCGTCGATGGTGAACGAGGGGGAATCCGTCGTGCTCGGCATCCGTCCGGAGCATGCGAGCGTGGTCTCGAACGGCGATGCGGCGCCGTCGATCCGCCTCAAGGTCGAGCAGGTCGAGCAGCTCGGCGGCCATGGGTTCATCCATTGCAAGCTGCCCGATTCGCCGGCGACGATGGTCGTCCAGTTCGAAGGCCAGAACCTGATCCACGCGGGCGAGGACGTCCGCGTCGCGATTCCACCGTCGTCGGCGCATTTGTTCCGATCGAGTGTCGAAGGCCCGGTGATCCCGCCGGCCCGCTAACTCTTTTTTCTCCAGACCATGTTCTATCTCGTCAATGGCCGGCGGGCCGCCGGCGCGTCGCCCGGCGCGCTCGAATTCGAACTCGACCGCGGATGGCGCTGCACGATCGAAGCCCTCGACGCCAGCATCGTCCGCGTCCGCTTCACGCCGCCTGAAGGGTTGCGCGAGCCGCGGACGTGGTGCGTGGCGCCGGGGGCGGATGGGCAAATGAGCGACGTGCCGTGGGAGGGTCGCGCGCGGACCGATCGCTCGGGGTTCGCGAATCCTTCGCCGCGCATCGAATCGAGCGAGAACGGCATCAGCGTCGCCACCGGCGCGGTGCGCGTCGACGTCAGCCTGCAGCCGTTCCGGCTCACGTGGCGCGACGCGGACGGCCGCATCTTCGCCGCCGATCGCGAGACGCAGGGCTACCAGGCGAGCGAGCGCGTGACGACGCTCAGGCACTGGATGGCGCGCGAGAACGAGCGGCGCTACTACGGGCTCGGCGACAAGACCGGTCCGCTCGACCTGCAGGGCCGTCGCCTGCGCACGTTGCAGATGGACGCGCTCGGCTACAACGGCGAGTCGAGCGATCCGCTGTACAAGCACTGGCCGTTCTACATCGGACAGGACCCGTCGAGCGGCATCGCGTACGGCATCTACTACGACACGCAGTCGACGTGCACGTTCGACTTCGGCGCCGAGTACGACAACTATCACGGGTTCTACAGCACCTGCGAGATCGAGAACGGCGACCTCGACTACTACGTGCTGTACGGGCCGCGTATCCGCGACGTCGTCGCGCGCTTTGCAGCCCTGACCGGAAGGATGGCGTTCGGTCCGCGCTGGACGCTCGGCTACGCGAACACCGCGATGGGCCTGACCGACGCGGCCGACGGCCAGAACCAGCTGTCGAGCTTCATCGACCGGGCGCTCGAGTCGCAGGTGCCGGTCAGCGCGTTCCACTACGGCTCGGGCTACAGCAGCCGCGGCAAGCGCCGCTACGTGTTCACGTGGAATTCGAGCAAGTTCCCCGACGCGAAGACGTTGAACCGGAAGTTCCACGACGCGGGGATGCACATCGTCGCCAATCTCAAGCCGTGCCTGCTCGACGACCATCCGGCGTACGCGGCGGTCGGCGCGCAGGGCGCGTTCGTCCACGACGCAACTACGGGCAAGCCCTGCATCGGGCAGTTCTGGGACGGCTACGGCGCCCACGTCGACTTCACGCATCCCGACGGTATCCGCTGGTGGCAAGAGGGGCTCGAGCAGCAGGTCCTGCAGTACGGGATCGACGTCGGCTGGAACGACAACAACGAGTACGAGATCTGGGACGACGACGGCCAGTCGCACGGCTTCGGCCAGCCGATCCCGATCGCCCGGTCGCGCCCGCTGCAGGGACTGCTGATGACGCGCGCGACCTACGAGCAGCAGGCGCGCTCGAAGCCTGGCGAGCGCGTGTTCACGATTACGCGTGCGGGCTGTCCGGGCCTCCAGCGTTACGCGCAGTCGTGGACCGGCGACAACACGACGAGCTGGCACACGATCAAGTGGCAGATCCGGATGGGGCTGACGATGAGCCTGTCCGGGATGTTCAACACCGGACACGACATCGGCGGCTTCGCCGGTCCGGTGCCGGGGCCCGAGATGCTCGTCCGCTGGGTGCAGTCGTGCGCGCTGATCCCCCGCTGCATCATGAACTCCTGGAAGGCCGACGGCACGACCAACGTGCCGTGGCTCCATCCGGAGGTGACGCCGGTCATCCGCGACACGCTGCGGCTGCGCTACCGGCTGCTGCCCTACCTGTACACGCAATACTGGCGCGCCTACGAGTTCGGCGAGCCGATGCTGCGGCCGACGTTCTACGAGTTCGACGACGACCCGCGGAGCTTTGCCGACTGCGACGAGTTCATGGTCGGCAATGCGCTGCTGGTTGCGCCGGTGGTCGAGCCCGGCGCGACGCAGCGGGCGTTGTACCTGCCGGCGTCGAAGGCGGAGAAGACCGAGTGGATCGACTTTCACACCGGCATGCGGTACCACGGCGGGGAGTCCGTCATTGTCGATGCACCGCTCGACCGGTTGCCGATGTTCGTCCGCGCCGGCGCGGTGCTGCCGATGACGGCGGTGGACGTTTCCACCAGGCTGCACGACGAGCCGAGCCGGATGTTGCGGGTCTATCCGCGGCGCGACGATGCGGTCGCGCCGTTCGAGTCGATGCTGTACGAGGATGATGGCGCCAGCCGCGGCCATGTCGACGGCGACTGGGCGCTGCTCGACTTCGCGCTCGACCGTTCGCGACTGCGCGTGTCGCGCAGCGGGCGCTACGCGTTGCCTTACCGCTCGGGAACGGTCGAGATCGTGTCCGGCGCCGGCCCGGACTTCGCGATCGACGCCGATGCTTCGGTCGAGTGGAAGATGCGCGTCCGGTGATCGCGCGTCAGCTCGTCCCCATCCGGACGACTGCCTGCAGCAATTCAGTGGCGCAATCGATCACCGGCCCGCCGAGCGCGTCCTGACGCATCGCGCTGAACGGACCTTCACCGAAGTAGAACCCGTCGGAGACGAGAAACGTGATCCGGATCGAGCCTCCGGGCGGCGGTGCGCGGCGCGGCTCGCTCGACGGTCCGATCGCGTTGACCACGGCGACGCAGGCATCGAACAGATTCGCGACCAGCAGCGACAGCGACGTCGGTCCCTCGACGATCACCACCTTGCCGGTGTGATTGATGTAGCGCGTGCTGCCGTCCGAGTATGCGGCGAGCGTATCGAGGCCGTCGTCGAGCGGGACCTCGACGATGACGCCGAGGAGCTGCTTCGGCTCGACCTCGAAGCCCGCCGAGCGCAATCGCCGGAACGCCAGGTAGCGGACGCGACCGTCCTGCGTAACGTCGTTCGCCAGGTCCTGCAGCGCGTGCTCGTCCGGCGGATCGGCGGCAAGCGCCTGCTGCCACGGCGTCCCGACCATGCCCGCTTCGGCCGCGAACGCCAACGGCTGGTCGCAGAACAGCAGGTTGTAGATCGCGTTGCCGGAATCCAGGCTGTAGGGACGATGCATGAGGTCTGTCGCCCGATCAGGACGTCACGGGCGTCGCTCGAGCGCCAGCCGGACCCCGAGTCCGATCAGCACGGCGCCGCTCGATCGATATACCCACACGAGCACGGCCGGACGCGATCGCAGCCATGCCGACAGGAACCCCGCCGCCAGCCCGACCGGCCCCTTCACCAGGAACGTCAATCCCGCGAAGACGAGTCCGAGCACCAGCACCGACAGCGCCGCGCGCGTGGCCGATGGTTCGACGAACTGCGGCAGGAACGCAAAGTAGAAGATCGCGATCTTCGGATTCGACAAATTGGACAACGCGCCGTCGGCGAACAGGCGCCACAACGGCCGCGGAGCGCCGGCGCCGAGCGCGAGCTCCTGGCTTCGCGTGCGCAGCAGCTGGACGCCGAGCCAGACCAGGTACGCGGCGCCGGCAAGCTTCAGCACCAGGAACAGCACCTCGGACGCGCGGAGGATCGCACCGAGCCCCAGCATCGCCAGGAAGCTTTGGCCGACCAGCCCGACGCTGACCCCGGCGGCCGTCACCACGCCGGCCCGCGCGCCCTGCGCGATCGAGCGCGACATCACGAGCACCATGTCCTGTCCCGGCGTCGCGATCAGGACGAGCGATGCGAGTGTGAAGAGCAGCCAGTTGGCGTCGATCATCGTGTCACCGCGTAAACCCGTGTGTTGCGAGGCGCGCCGCCGAATCCGCCGCACTCGTTTCGCATGACGCCTTCGAGCCGCAGCCCCGCGCGCTCGCACACGCGACAGCTCGCGATGTTGAGATCATCGGGAAACGCCTCGACGCGGCGGGCGTCGAGTTGCTGCAATGCGAACTGGACGAGCGCCCGGACCGCCTCTGTCGCGATTCCCTGGCTCTTGAACGACGTGCGCACCCAGTAGCCGACTTCGAATCGCGGAACGCCCCAATCCGGTCGATGCAGCCCGGTCGCGCCGGCGACGACACCGAACGCGCGATGCCAGATCAGGTACGGCAGGTCGCGCCGCGTGATGAAGTTTGCGTATCCGGTGCGGCAGAACGATTCGGCATTCGCGACCGAAAAGTCCTCCATCGCCCACGACATCGACGCCGGAAACCGGCGCAGGTCCTCGGCCGATTCAACCTCTGCGGCGTAGAGCGCGCGACCATCGCCTGGACGGGGCGAGCGCAGGTCGAGGCGGCGAGTGGCGAGCGAATCGGGGAATTCGAAGAGCAGCGGATCCATGCATCAGGCGAAGATCTTCAGCCGCGGGCCGTCGGCGGCGCTCTTCCAGATGCGCTTCGCATCGGCGCGCAGGTAGCGGCGCGTCGCCTCGATCGTGAAGTCGGGCGTGCCGCAGACGGCGATCTCGGCGATCTCGATCGCGCCCGGCCACGATTGCGCGCGCTCGTGGATGCGAGCATGAGGAACGACGCCGCCGTCGCGGACGAACACCGGGATCCGGTCGAGCGGCAGGTCACGATAGCGGACGACCTGGCCGGCCTTCAGTCGCGCGCCGGTCCAGTAGTCGAACCAGCCGCGATCGCGGTCTTCGCCGATCGGCAGGTACACGTCGACGTTTCCACCCGGACGCACCACCGGCGCCACGAGCAGGCTGTCGCCGAACATGTACTGCATCTCGAAGTTGCGCGCCATCAGGTCGCACGGATACGCGAGCGGCATCGCGCGCTGCACCGGCATTCCCGACTCGCACGCCTGCCGGCAGCAGAACTCGATGTACGGCAGCAGGCACGAGCGCAGCTGCAGCCACCAGCGCACCGCGGCGAGCGCCTGGTCGCCGAAGTCCCACGGCCCGCGATCGCCGATGCCATGGAAACGAAAATGCGATCCGAACACCGACGCCGCGGTCCAGCGGACGAACAGCTCCGGATCCGGCTGGTCTCCATAGAACCCGCCGACATCGGTCGCCCAGTACGGGACGCCCGACATCCCGTACGACAGCCCGCCGCGGATGCTTGCCTCGAGTCCGCCCCAGTCGCTCTGCGGGTCGCCGCCCCACTGCATCGGATGGCGCTGGATGCCGGTCCAGCCGGCGCGCCCCCAGATCATCGGCGGATCGTTCTTCGCACTGGGCGAATACAGCTTCGTCGCCTCGAACACGCACTGGTTGTACAGCAGCGAATACACGTTGTGCAGGCGCCGGCCGCTGTCGCCATTCCACGCGACCACGTCGTCGCTCCACGGCACCTGCTCGCCGAAGTCGACCTTGATCACGTCGACGCCGAGCTCGAACAGCTTCCTGTGCGCATCGCGCCACCAGGCGTACGCGTCCGGGTTGGTGAAGTCGAGGACACCGGATTCGGGCAGCGGCGTCAGCACGCTGCCGAACGGCGAGGTCCCGGGCTTGACGTCCCAGTCGATCACCAGCGGCAGGCTGTCGCGACGGCGGAGCAGGTAGCCCTTGTTCGAGAGCTCCTTGAACAGCGGATGGTGGATCGAGATGTACGGATATTCCCAGACGCACACCTTGAATCCGAGCGCCTTCAGTTGCGCGAGCGCGCCGCGCGGGTCGGGATAGCGCGAGCAGTCGAACTCGAACGCGAAGCGCGTCCGGGTGTCGAGCCATGCGCGGCCGTCGAGCGTGATCACGTCGCCGGGCAGCTTCAGCTCGCGAATGCGCTTCGCATTGGACAGCGCCTCGTCGAAGGTGCGGTAGTACGCCTTCGAATACCACGCGCCGAGACCCCAGCGCGGGACCATCGGCGGCTTGCCTGTCAGGAAGTGGTAGTGCGCGATCAGCTCGCGCGGACCGTCGCCGGCGAGCAGGAACACATCGAGATGCGGCGAGTCGACGACGGCGGAGTAGCTTCGATGCGACCACGCCGGATCGCCGAGCGAATGCACGACGCGGCACGGCGTGTTGAAGAACGCGCCCCAGTGACAGCTCGACCACACGAACGGAACGTTCTTGTACGCGAGCTCGGTGTTGACGCCGAGCGCGTCCTCGACGTGCGAGGTGTAGCGCGACCCGCGGCGGTCGAGCGGACCGAACTTCTCGCCGAGCCCGTACAGCGCTTCGCCCGGCTCGAGCGCGAACGCGATCGTCGATGCATTGCCGTCGTGCGCGATCACCGGCAACCGCGTCCAGTTGCGGAAGTGCCTGTCGGTGATCGCGCGCGTGAGCGGACGCCCGCACCACGCAAGCTCGAAGTCGACCGGCGCCTTGCCGATCGTCAGCGTGAGCTCGCCGGCCGCGATGACGATCGACGCGTCATCCTCGACGATCTCGAGCGTCAGGCCCGGCGACGACCGATCGTACGAGAGGAGCGGATACGTCGCGCCGTCGGGCGATCCGAGCGACAGGCGCAGGATCCCTTCGCGCGGCGACGTGACGACGAGCGACGTGCCGGCATCGGTCGCGAGCGTCGCTGCGTCGGGCTCGATGCCGATCAGCGAGAGCGATTCGATGCGGGTGATCGACGAAGGATGAATCTCGGTCATGAATCTCGCGTCCGGTGCTTTCCGACAGTCAACCCTGCCGCACGCCGGATGTCAACCTGAACCACACGTGGCCGTGCTCTCCCGTATCGCCGGCGCGCGGAAAGGCCTAGAATTATTGGCGACGGGCCGCAAAGAAGTCGAAGAATCGACCGGAAGTCGAAACAATCGACCGCCTCGATCGACGGATCGCTCGCTCGCCGGCCAGGCGTGACCGCGGTCCGGAACCACACCGCATCCGTGACTCTTCGAGGGAGGCTTCGGTGAAAATCCCGACTCGGTTCTCGCGTGTCATCCGCCTGTTCGTCGCGATCGCAATGCTGGCGGTCGCCGTTCCCGCCGCGCTCGGCGTCACGAAGACCTGGAGCGGCGCGACCAGCGACAACTGGAGCCTCAACACCAACTGGCTCGGCAATGTAGCGCCCGTCGACGGCGACGACCTGGTGTTTCCGCAGGGCGCGTCGCGCAAGTCGACGACGTTCAACAACATCGTGGGCGCCTCGTTCAGCTCGATCACCATCGACGGCACCGGCTACACGATCTCGGGGAACGGGATCTTCCTGACGTCGGGGACGAACGGGATCGTCTTCGGCTCGAACGCCGGGCCCACGACGCTGAGCGTCGGCATCAACGTGGCGACAGCGCACGGCTGGATGATCACCCAGCCGCTGGCGATGAGCGGCTCGATCACGCTTGCCGCGCAGCTGACGGTCGATACCACCGCGAACGTCGCATTCACCGGAGTCATCGATGGCGCCTCCTCGCTGAGGAAGGCCGGGACGGGCACGCTGACGCTTTCCGGGAACAATTTCTACGGCGGCCAGACCGCCATCGTCGAGGGCACGGTCGTCGTGCAACACAACAATGCGCTGGGCCTGTCCGGCAGCGTTGCAAGCCGCACCACGGTGAACGACGGGGCGGTGCTGGCGCTCGATGGCGTTTCGCTCAACATCGCGGAGACGCTCAGCCTGAACGGCCAGGGTACGGGAGGTGGCGCCGTGCGCATGCTTTCCGGCTCGTGCAACGCCCCCGCCTGCACGCTCAGCGGACCGATCACGCTGCTCGGCCCGACCAGGATCGAAGCGGCGAACGCGTTGCTCAACCTCAACCTCACCGGACCGATCGCCGAGTCGGGCGGAGCGCGCATGCTGACGCTCAGGCAGGGATCGTTCACCATCGCCAATACGGCGTCGCACACCGGCGGGACCAGGGTCGAGGTCGGAGGGCTGAGCGTGAGCGGAACCATCGGCGACGTGCAGCTGGCCCAGAGCGGCGTCCAAGGCACGGGCACGGTCGGCGGAATCACCATCGAGGGCTCGGCGAACATCGCCCCGGGCGCCAGCGTCGGCACGCTCAACGCCAACGGCAATGTCGACTTCACGACGGGATTTGCGTCCACGGTCCAATTGAAGATCGAGGCCGGCGGAGCGACCCCGGGAACTTACGACCTCCTCAACGTAACGGGCAGCGTCAATCTCGCCGGCAGCACGCTGGCGCTGTCGACCGTCGGCGGTTTCGTGCCGACCGCCGCGCACCAGTTCACCGTGGTCCAGAGCACCGGGCCGATCACCGGCCAGTTCGCGCAGGGCACCAGCGTGACTTTCAACGGCGTCAACTATGCGATCGTGTACAACACCAACAGCGTCGTGCTGAAGGCGGGCAGGACGTGGAGCGGCTTCGGCGCCAACAACATCTGGACGAACGGGCTCAACTGGGTCGGCAACGTCGGCCCGCAGGGCAGCGAAGTGCTCGAATTCCCGGTCAGTGCGAACCGCAAGGACACGATGGACAACAACACGCCCGTGAACAACATTTTCGATTCGTTCCTGTTCACCGGCCGCGGCTATGTGTTGAGCGGCCTGCCAGTCCAGCTCATCACCGGCATCACCGAGAATTCGACCGGCATGGGCGCCGCCAACCAGATCGCCCTAGACCTCCGGGCCAGCGGAGCGGCGATGACGTTCGTCGCCAACGGCGGGCCGCTGACCGTCGCCAAGGTCAACCTGACGTCGGCCAGCAACACGCCGACGACACTGACTGTCGACGGAACCCAATCGACGACGCTCGGCGGGCAGGCGAGCGGCACCGGCGGCATCGTGAAGACCGGCCCCGGGACGTTGACCCTCGGCGCAAGCAACACCTACCAGGGCGCGACGCAGATCAACAGCGGCATCCTGACCATCATGAACACCAATTCGCTCGGGGCCACCGCAATCGGTACGGCTGTCTCGTCGGGGGCGACGCTGCAGTTCGGCGGCCCGTCGATTCACCCTGCGGAGCCGCTGACGCTGAGCGGCGCCGGCGTCGGCAATACCGGTGCCCTCAACGCCGCATCGTGCGGTACCGCGGGCTGCTCCTGGCAGAATTCGATCACGCTCGCCGGAGATGCAACGATCTCGGCCGCCGCGTCGAAGCTCACGCTGCCGGCGATCGGACAAACAGGCGGCGCGCGCGCGCTGACGTTCTCGGGCGCCGCCGGCAGGATCATCCTTGCGGGAAACAACACCTATGCGGGCGGCACGACGATCGATGCAGGGACGACGCTGCAAGTCGACGGCAGCATCGTCGGCAACACCGGGTTCGGCGGCGCCGGCGCGACGCTCGCGGGTATCGGCACGGTCGTGACCATCGTCGGAACCCCGGGGGTCGCGCACACGATCGCGCCGGGCGCGAGCGTGGGCACGCTGCACGCCGGCACCGTCACGATGACCCCGTCGTCGACGCTCCAGATCGAGATCGGCGGCGCCGGGTCGAACGACGTGTTGAGCGCCTCGAATACGGTGGCTATTGGCGGAGCGACGCTGCAAGGAATCCTTCTCGGGGGCTTCACGCCGGCGCCCGGCGCCCAGTTCACGATCATCCAGGCGACCAACGGCGTGACCGGCCAGTTCGCGCCGGCGTCGTCGGTCACCATCGGCGGCATCCCGTTCGCGATCACGTACAACGCCAACAGTGTCGTGCTGACGGCGCCGATGAACCTGTCGACGGTTACCGTCACCAAGGCCGGCGCCGGCACGGGGACGGTTACCAGCAACGGAGCGATCAACTGCGGCGCGACATGCGCGGCCAACGTCGCCAATGGATCGGCGCTGACGCTGCAGGCGAATCCCGACGCGGGCCAGGTGTTCACAGGGTGGCTCGGCCCGTGCACCGGCACAGGCACATGCTCGTTCACCGTCAATGCCGCCACCACGGTGTCGGCGACGTTCGCGCCATCGACGATCGGCACCAGGATCCTCGATGTCGATCTCAACAGCCAGTACGACGCGCTGACCGACGGCATCATGATCATTCGCGCGCTGTTCGGTCTCACGGGTACGCTGGTGACGGGCAATGCCTTGGGACCGTCACCGATGCGCTCGGATCCGAACGTGATCACCACGTATATCAACGACGTGAAGCCGCTGCTCGATGTCGACGGCAACGGGATCGCCGACGCGCTGACCGACGGGATCATCATCATCCGCTTCCTGTTCAACATCGTCGGCGATCCGATGATCTCCAACGCGCTCGGCCAGAACCCGACCCGGACAACGTCGGCGGCGATCGCGACGTACCTGGGGACGCTGAAACCCTAGGTGACGCACCGACTCCACCGGGACACGCGTGCGGTCGCGCGTTCGATCGTCCGCGCTCTCATCGGCGGATGCTGGCTGCTGGGCTCGCTGTTTGCTCGCGACGCATTTGCCGCGACCTTTGCCTGGACCGGACTCTCGGCGATCGGCGCGCAGTGGAGCCAGCCGTCGAACTGGAACCCGGCGGGACCCCCGCCGCCCGGATCGGACCTGATCTTCCCTGACGCGGCGATGCGGAAGGACAACGTCAACGACCTGGCGCCTGGAACCGTATTCGGGTCGATCAGCATCGTTGGCTCCGGCTACCGGCTCGCTGGCAATCTCGATGCGACCGGCATCGTCAGCCTGGCTGCCCCGGGCGTCGCACGCTACCGCGTCGAGTTGCGCGGGACGCAGGGCGGCCTCCAGCACGATGCGCTGCACGCGGGCGTCAGCGCCGATCTCACCGGCGCCCTGCTCGACGTCGCATTGGCCGACGGCTTCGTGCCGCCGAACGAGAGCGAGTACGTCATCGTCTCGGCGCCGGCGATCATCGGAAAATTCGCGCAGGGCCCGTTCGTGGGTACAGCCGGCGGATATCGGTTCGAAGTCCGGTATCACGCCACCGAGGTGGTGCTGGTCCGGGTACCCACGTTGCGCACGTGGACCGGAAGCGGAGCCGACGACCGCTGGACGACGGCGCAGAACTGGGACTCCGGCACCACGCCGCTGGCGGGCGACGCGCTGATGTTCCCGAAGAGCGCGCTCCGCCGCACGTCGACCAACGATCTTCCGGACGACATGGTGCTCCACGGAATCCAGTTCGACGGCGTCGGCTATGTGCTGCAGGGCGATCCGCTGACGCTGGTGCGCGGCTTCCTCGACACGTCGACCGATGCCGCGACCGGCAACCAGGTGCGATTCCGGGTGTCGCTGCCACCGGGTCGCGCGGCGCCGCTCCGGAACGACGGCCGCTCGACGCTCGCCTTTTCGCACGTCGAGATTCCTGCGGGCTCGACGATCGGGATCACCGGCACTTCGCCGGTCCGCGTCGACCGGCTTTCGGGCGCTGGCACGCTCGCCAAGTCCAGCACCAGCAGGCTCGAGCTGGGCGGCGCCGGCGACAACGCTTCGGCAACCGTCGTCCGGATCAACGCAGGGACCCTGGCCGTCGCGCATGCTGCCGGGCCCGGGGCGTCCGGCGAGCCGGGCACCGGCATCCTGAGAGCCGGTCCGACGTCGTTCAACGCCCAGTCGACGACACTGGAGCTCGACCTCGGCGGGACGACCCCGGGGACGGATCATGACCAGATCCAGGTCACCGGCATGCTCGACCCCGGCGGCGCGGTGCTGAGCGCCCGGCTTGTCGGCGGCCACCTGCCGCTCCCGTCGAACCGCTACACGATCGCCACGGCCGGGACACTGGGCGGACAGTTCGCGCAAGGGAGCGCGATCGTCGTCGGCGGGATTCCGTTCGCCATCGAATACACGTCGAGCTCGGTGGTCCTCGTCGCGCCCGCGACGCGAATCCTCGACATCGACCTCGACAACCGCTACGAACCGCTGACCGACGGCTTGATGGTGCTGCGCTACCTCTTCGGATTGCCGGCCGCTGCAGTTACCAGCGACGCGACCGGAGCTTCGGCCACGCGCGATGCGGACGCGATCTTTCGTTACCTGGGAGACGTCCGGCCCTATCTCGATGCGGATGGCAATGGTGTCGCCGACGCGCTCACCGACGGCGTCCTGATCCTTCGCCACCTGTTCGGACAGGTCGGCCAAGCGCTGATCGAAGGCGCGATCGGGGCGCGAGCGAAGCGGACCACGCCGGAGGCGATCGCGGCCTACCTCGCGGCGCTGATGCCGGGCCCCTGACATGGCATCACGTCTCGCTCCGGACAGGCTCGCGCTCGCGACCTTGCGGGCGCTTCCGTCACGCATCGGCCGGCCGGCGTTCGAGCCTTCCGCGTTGCGGATCGGCATCGTCCATCTCGGATTGGGCGCCTTTCACCGCGCGCATCAGGCGATCTACACCGACGAGGCGATTGCGTCATCCGGCGGCGACTGGGGCATCTGCGGCGTGAGCCTGCGCAGCGCCGGCGTGCGCGACCGCCTGCGCGCGCAGGACGGGCTCTACACCGCGATCGAGAAGAGCGCCGGCGGGGTCGGCAGGCGCATCGTCGGCAGCGTGCGCGAGGCGCTGTTCCTCGACGACGACCGCGGCGCGATCATGGCGCGGCTCGCCGCGCCGTCGACGTCGATCGTCACGCTGACCGTCACCGAGAAGGGCTATTGCCACGACCCGTCGTCGGGGCGGCTCGACCTCGCGCATCCGGACATCGTCCACGATCTCGGCAACCGTGACGCGCCGCGCAGCGTCACCGGCCTGTTGTGCGCCGCGTTCGACGCGCGCCGCCGCGCGCACGGGATGCCGCTGTCGATCGTCTGCTGCGACAACCTCCCGCACAACGGCGCGTTGCTGCGCGCGATCGCCGTCGAGCATGCGCACGCGCTCGACCCTGCGCTCGCGGCCTGGATCGCGCAGGCAATCGCATTCCCGTCGACGATGGTCGACCGGATCGTTCCCGGCATCACCGAGCGCGACATCGCCGACAACGATGTTGCGCTCGGCGTCCACGATGCCGCGCCGGTGGTGTTCGAGCCGTTCCGTCAATGGGTGATCGAGGATCGCTTCGCGGCCGCGCGCCCGCAATGGGAAGCCGGCGGCGCGCAGCTCGTCGGCGACGTTGCGCCGTTCGAATTGCTGAAGCTCCGCATGCTCAACGGCTCGCACTCCGCGATGGCATACCTGGGCTACCTCGCGGGGTACGACTACATCCACCAGGTTGCCGGCGACCCGCGGTTCGCGCGGCTGGTCGATGGGTTATGGGACGAGTCCGGATCGACGCTCTCGCTCGCGGCCGGCATCGACGTTGCTGCGTACCGGCGTGCGCTGTGGTCGCGTTACGGCAACTCCGCGCTGCCGCATCGCACGTGGCAGATCGCGATGGACGGCTCGCAGAAGCTGCCGCCGCGTATCCTGAATCCGGTCCGCGACCGGTTGCGCGCCGGCGCCTCGATCGGGCATCTCGCGTGGGCGGTGGCGGGGTGGATGCGCTACGTCCGCGGGATCGACGAAAAGGGGGTGAAGATCGACGTTCGCGATCCGCTCGTCTCGCGCTTCGCCGATGTGTTCCGCGACGCTGGCGGCGATCCCGACGCCGAGGCACGCGGATTGATCGCCATCCGGCCGATCTTCGGTGACGACCTCGCCGAAGACGCGGGATTCATCCGGGCGGTTCTCGACCGGCATCGTGCGCTCGCCGTGGAGGGCGTCCAGCAGGCGCTCGATCGCTCGTTCGGGTAGCGACGGAACATGCCTGGCCTTGCCGTCGTACACTTCCGCGCATGGAACGAGCCGCGCCGAAGAAGAAAGTCGAGCAGGTCAGCACCCGTCCGCGGATCGACAAGCTCGGCGTGAAGCCCGGCTTTCGCGTCGCGGTGATCGGTGTCGACGACCCGCTGCTGCTCGAGGAGTTGCGCGAGCGCACCAGCGAGATCGTCATCGGCATGCCGAGGAAGCGCCGGGACGTGATCTTCTATTCCGCGGAAACGCTGGCGGCGCTCGACGAGCTGCAGACGCTGCGCGAGCGCATCGTCCATACCGGCGCGATCTGGGTCGTGTCGCGCAAGGGACCCGGACGCTCGATCAACGATACCGACGTGATCGGCGCGGGGAAGCGCAACGGGCTCGTCGACAACAAGGTGGTGTCGTTTTCGGCGACCCACACGGCGCTCCGCCTGGTCATTCCGCTGGCGTTGCGCGAGTCGTGACGCAGGGTGAGCATCGTCTCGGTCAACGCTGAAACCCCGCCGGTCGTTCTACATGCGCGGCCGGCCCTATAATCGGGCGGCTCGACGGACAACAGGCGAACAGGATCGCCGGCCGCGGCAAATTTTCACCTCCAGGAGAAAGCGATGACCAAGGCATTCAAGGGCGCAATGGCGGCAACGCTGTTGGCTATTTGCGGCACCATTTCTGCCAACTGCGCCGCGCAGAGCATCTCGATCGCGACCGGCGGCACCGGCGGTGTCTATTACCCGTTGGGCGGCGGCCTCGCCAACGTCCTGTCGAAGGCGATCCCGGGGATGCAGGCGACCGCCGAGGTCACCGGCGGGTCGGTCGACAACCTGAAGCTGGTCGCGAGCGGCAAGCCCTATGTCGCGTTCTCGATGGCCGACGCCGCGCAGGATGCCGCGCGCGGCGAGGACAAGTTCAAGGGCACGAAAGTGCCGGTGAAGACGCTGATGATCCTCTACCCGAACCGGATGCACGTGGTGACGATCGAAGGCAGCGGGATCAACAAGCTCGCCGACATCAAGGGCCACCGCGTCTCGACCGGGTCGCCCGGCAGCGCGACCGAGGTGATGGCGTTCCGCATCATCGAGGCGGCCGGCCTCGACAAGGACAAGGACATGAAGCGCGAGCGGCTCGGCGTCGCAGAGTCGGTCAACGCGATCAAGGACCGGAAGATCGAGGCGTTCTTCTGGGTCGGCGGCCTGCCGACCGCGGCGGTCACCGACCTCGCCAACACGCCCGGGATCAAGATCAAGATGATCGACCACAGCGAGGTCGTCGACGCGATGAACAAGAAATACGGCCAGCTCTACGTCCAGGACACGATCCCGAAGGCCACGTATCGCGGGATGGACGTCGACAACAAGCAGGCGACCGTGTGGAACATCCTGGTGGCGAACGAGAACCTGCCCGACCAGGTCGCCTACAACGTCGTCAAGACGATCTTCGACAAGCGCGACGACCTGATCGCCGTCCACAAGGAAGCGGAGAACTTCAAGCTCGAGAGCCAGAAGGCCGCGGCGTCGCCGATCGCCTGGCATCCGGGCGCGATCAAGTATTTCGCCGAGCGGGGCGTGAAACTCAATTGAGACTCCAATCGGGGTCAGCCCCCGATCGGAGATGATCGACGGAGTGCGGCAGCAAACGAGACGCTCCGTCGAGGGGGAAACATGACGAGCAACGCCGCGGCTGCAGCGCCGAAGACCGAAGAGCCCGTCGTCGACGCCGCGGCGCTCGCGAAGGCCGAGGAATTCATCGAGGCGGAGGAGGGCGCGTCCAACAAGCTGCGCGGCTTCCTCGCCATTTTCGTCTCGGCCGTTGCCGTAGGGATGTCGCTGTTCCACCTGTACACGGCGTACGCGATCGTCCCGACGCAGACGCTGCGCCCCGTGCACGTCGCGTTCGTGCTGTTCCTGTCGTACCTGATGTTCCCCGTCGCCCGCCGCTTCCGCCACCGGATCATGTGGTGGGACTGGGTGGCCTGCATCGCGGCGATCGCGATCGTCGGCTACATGCTGCAGGGCGGCGACGACTTCTGGGACCGCAACACGCTGCCCGACACCTGGGACATGGTGTTCGGCATCGCGCTGATCGTGCTGATCCTCGAGGCGATGCGACGCGCCTCGGGCTGGATCATGCCGGCGGTGGTCTTCGCGTTCATCCTGTACGCGCTGTTCGGCGAGATGCTGCCGGGCTCCTGGGCGCACCGCAGCTACGACCTCTCGCGGCTGGTCGGACACCTCTACATGACGCTCGAGGGCATCTTCGGCGTCGCCGTCGACGTGTCGTCTTCGCTGATCATCCTGTTCACGATCTTCGGCGCGTTCCTGCAGTACTCGGGCGCCGGCAAGTTCTTCATCGACTTCTCGTTCTCGGCGATGGGCGGCAAGTCGACGAGCGCCGGTCGCACCGTCGTCCTCGCATCGTTCCTGCTGGGCGGCCCGTCGGGCAGCGGCGTCGCGACGACGGTGACGCTGGGCTCGGTCGCCTATCCGATGCTGGTCAAGGCCGGCTACGGCAGGGACGCGGCGGGCGGCCTGCTCGCGGCCGGGGGCCTGGGCGCGATCATCTCGCCGCCGGTGCTGGGTGCCGCCGCGTTCCTGATCGCCGAGTTCCTGAAGATCTCGTACCTCGACGTGCTGTTGATGGCGACGATCCCGACGCTGCTCTATTACTTTGCGCTGTTCCTGATGGTGCAGATCGACGCGCGCAAGTTCGGGATGAGCGACGTCCGCTTCGAGCGCGTCGAGTCGCTGTGGAGCCTGACGCGCCAGTACTGGTTCCACTTCCTGTCGCTGGTCTCGATCGTCATCTTCATGCTGATGGGCTACTCGCCGGTGATGTCGGTGTTCTGGGCGACCGTCGCCTCGTTCGTCACGAGCTTCCTGCACCGCGACGCGACGCTGCTGCCGTACGACCTGTTCAACGGCAAGGGGTCGTTCGCGAAGAAGTTCTTCGGCTCGAAGCTGTTCCAGGCGCTCGAGGCCGGATCGACCGGCGTGCTCAACGTGGCGACGACCTGCGCCGGCGCCGGCATCATCGTCGGCGTCGTCACGCTGACGGGCCTCGGCCTCAAGTTCAGCTCGATCATCATCGAGTACGCGGCGGGATCGCTGCTGCTGACGGCGATCTACACCTCGCTGATCGTGTGGATCGTGGGCCTCGCCGTGCCGGTCACCGCGTCGTACATCATCTGCGCGGTGATCGCGGCGCCCGCGCTGATCAAGCTCGGCGTGCCCGATTTCGCCGCGCACATGTTCATCTTCTATTACGCGGTGCTGTCGGAGGTCTCGCCGCCGACCGCGCTGTCGCCGTTCGCCGCGGCCGCGATCACCGGCGGCGATCCGTACAAGACGACGCTGCAGTCGTGGAAATACACGATGCCGGCGTTCCTGGTGCCGTTCATGTTCGTGCTCGATCCGTCGGGGCTGGGGCTGCTGCTGACCGGATCGATCAAGAACCTCGGCACGGCGAACTGGGGATCGATCGCGCTGGTGACGCTGACGGCCGCTGCCGGGATTGCGGCGCTGGCGGGCGGTGTCCAGGGCTGGTTGCTCACGCGCGCGAACGCGATCGAGCGCGCGCTGCTGATCGTCTCGGGGATCGCGCTCGTCTATCCGAAGCCGCTGTTCGACGCGGTCGGCATCGCGCTGCTGGTCATTGCACTGGTGTCGCAGTTCCTGCGGCGGCGCTCTTCGGCCCGCGCGGCCACTCGCTGACGGCGAGCCATAACGCGATGACGACCGCGACCGCCGCGGGCACATGGAACGCCGCGTCGCCGGCGGTCAGCGTCCTGTTGTCGAGCCAGACCAGCACGCCGGTCGAGCCGATCGCGATGCCGGCGACGCAGATCGCCGCCGCCCACCGGTAGCGCGCCGAGAAGCCGAGCAGCGCCAGCACGATCAGGAGCGCCAGGCACGCAAGCAGCCACGGCAGCAGCACGACGATCGATTCGAGTATCGCCAGCAGGAATGCGAGGAAGCCCGTCGCCGAGGTGACGTGGCCCAGCGCGGCGAACATCGACGCGAATGCGAGCGAAGGGACGACGAGGACGACGCTCAGCAGGTGGGCGAGCTCACGCATCGGAGCGATGATCGCGATACGCCAGCATCGACCAGAGAAAGTCGACTCCGAACAGGTCTGAGGGCGGGTCCTGGTGAACCATTCGCCGAAGTGTCGAGATCCGCAGGCGTCCACCCCAGATCGAGCGCAATCGGTCCTCCGTGTAGCCAAGGCCGCCGCCGAGCGATCCTTTGGCGCAAGCTTCTTCGTCCGAGTATCCGCTGCCACCCTCCGGCGTGAAGCACACGAGGCCGAACGCTCCGCCCGGGGCCAGCGCGCGACAGACGATATCGACATACCGATCGCGCTCGTCCGGTGCGACATGGTGAAAGCAACCGGAGTCGTAGATCAGGCTGAAGGCGCCCGCGTCCAGCTCGCTGGCAAGGATAGACCCGCGAAGAAGGTTCAGCCTGGCTCCCGATTGCGTCGCCCGTTCACCGGCCCAGGCAATGGCCGTCGCGGAAAGATCATTGGCATCGACTTCGAACCCGTGCTTCGCCAGGAAAATAGCGTTGCGTCCATTCCCGCACCCGATGTCCAGCGCTCGGCCCGGCGGGATGTTGCCCTCGGTGATCCACCCCGCGAGACACTCGTCAGGCCGAGTGGTGAAAAAAGGACAGGGCTTGCTGCGATCGACATAAAAGCGCTCCCACCTGTCGAGGTCAGGCATCGTTGAGATTCCGGATTCGCGACCGCATTTCGGCGATCGCGGGGATACCCAGCTTGCTTCGGTCCTCGTCGGTCATGGCGTTGTCGGAGACTCGCGGACGATGACTGCCCATGACCGGGTCGTCTACGATGCCTTCGGCGCGACATCCGGCTTCCCCGTCTCCGCGAACGCCTTCAGCCGCGCCACCTGTCCGCCGAGCACGTTGTTGACCACCGGCGCCACCCTCTCGAATCCGGCCGGGAAGTAGCCGCCGACGCTGTACGTCATCTCCAGCTTCGACCCCGCGCCGTCGGCAGCGATCCGCCACGACAGCGCGCCCGCGATCCCCGACGATTGCATCGGGCCCAGGACGCCGGACATCCGCAGCAGCGAGCCGGGCGAGACGAAGATCACCGTCGCGTGAACGACCGCTCCGCCGTTCGGGAGCTTCTCGCAGAAGCAGCCGCCGGGACGCGCCTCGATCGTCATGTTCTTCCCGTCGCTCGAATAGCTGTGCGCCATGTCCCACCAGCTGCCGACGTCGACCAGCGCCTTCCACACGGCGTCCGGCGCCGCGCCGATGCTGACTTCGTGCTTGACGGTGAAGCCCTGTGTCGAGGCGTCCGCGACGACGGCAGACGCGGTGGAGGCAATGAAGAGCGCGGCCGAAAACGCGGCCAGTGCGGTCAGGAGCCGGGGCATGATCGCCTTTCGATTGTCGAAAACCGAAGCTTACGACAGGGTACGCCGTCGGGGCCGGCAAAACGGACGTTACGTCATGAACCCCAGGTTCGCGGTGGCGAAGCGCGACACGGTCGGCAGCACCAGCGGCAGGTCCGCGGCCGGCAGCCCGAACCACGTGGCCAGCGTCGCCGCGTACTGGTCGACCGCCGTCGTCGGGAGCCACCGGCCTTCGGACGTCACGTCGTTCGGTCCCGCGAGCTGCAGCGCCGGATACGTGCCGTAGAACGTCCCGCCCTTGACGGCGCCGCCGACGATGAGCTGATGGTTGCCCCATGCGTGATCCGAGCCTGCGCCGGCGGCCGGCTTGAACGTGCGGCCGAAGTCGGACAGCGTGAACGTCGTCACGTTGTCGGCGACGCCGAGCTTCACCGTTGCGTCGTAGAACGACTTCAGCGCCGGCGAGAGCTGGCCGAGCAGGTTCTGCATCACCGTGAGCTCGTTGGTGTGCGTGTCGAAGCCGCCGACCGAGACGAAGAAGATCTGCCGCTTGACGCCGATCGACGCACGCGCCTCGATCAGCTTGGCGACGGCGAGGAGCTGCTGCGAGATCGAGCTGGTCTGGCCGGCGAAGTTGCCCTGCACCGACGATGCGGTGTTGGCGATGATCGGCGCGACGGTCGCCGACAGCTCGATCGCCGTCGACGCGATCTCGGACGCGCCGTTGACGAACAGGTTGTCGCGGTCCATGTCGAGGAGCTGCTGCAGCGCGGCCTTGCGTGCGGTGTTCGCCGCGTTGCTCGTGTTGTAGCCCTGCAGGCCGAAATTGCCCGACGTGGGAATCGACAGCGGGCTCTTGCCGTTGCCCGTCATGAACAGCGTGGTCCCCGACGTGGACGTGATCACCGGGAACGCGACATTGCCGTTCATCCCGACGATGCGGTCGGCGAGGCGTCCGCCCCAGCCGGTGCGGCTCACCTGGTCGTAGACGCCCGCCTGCCATTCGCTCTGCTGGTCGCTGTGCGAGTAGAGATTCGACGGGCGATAGCGGCCGGCCGAGTAGTCGGCCTTGGTCATCGGCTGCAGCAGCGTGCCGACGTTGGCGAGCACCGCCATCTTCTTGTCGTCGAACAGCGGCTTGATGTCGGCCAGCGAAGGATGCAGCCCGAACGGCGTCGCCGACGAAGCGGGCTGGATCGGCAGCAGCGCCGACTGCGCGATGTTGATCCCGGACGCGACGGTGCGGACCGCCGAGTATTGTCCATAGCCGGCGGCGTCGGCCGGAATCACCACGTTGTTGCCGTCCATCCCGCCGTAGAGGAACACGCAGACCAGCGCCTTGTAGTCGGTGGCCGTCTGCGCATGCGCCCGCGCGTAGCCGGCGACGAGGTCGAGGTTGGCCATCATCGCCGATGCGGAGAACGCGCCGAGCGACTTGAGCAGCTCGCGGCGGGACATCCTGTTGCGGACGATCATCGGGCGCCTCCGCTCATCGCTGCACCTGGAACTGCGACGACGTGACGACGAGGTACGCCGCCGTCCGCGCCCGCGACAGCGTGTCGCTGGCGGGGATCACGTTGACCGCCGCGACGATCGCGCTCTTCATCTGCGCCGTCATCGAACGGTGCAGCAGCAGCTGGTCGAGCTTGTCGACCATCGCGGACGGATCGCCGGCCAGCGCCTGCAGCCCTGTCACGTCGAGCGACGTGCCGGTGGCGCCGATCACCGTCGTCTCGGGCGCGATCAGCGTCGAGAACACCATCGTGTTGGCCGTGTTGATCCGGTTGAGCGCCGTAGTCGAGTTCTGGATCGCGAACTCGGGACCGAGCGCGGCCGTGTTCGGCACGCTGTAGTCGGGCGGGTAGTAATTGAACACGCTGGGCGAATAGAAGACCGGCTGCAAGAGCGCTCCGTCGACGCGCTGCGGGAACACGCCGTCAGACTGGCCGTTGAACGCGCGCAGGATGTTGAGCATGTACAGCGCGGGCTCGCGCAGCTTGCCGAACGCGGAATCGATCTTGAGGTCGCCGCGCGCTTCCGGATCGGTGAGGATCGCGCGGACCACGGCCTTCAGGTCGCCGCGGACGTTGGCGCCGTTGTTGTTGAACACCGCGGCGACGCGACCGACATACGCGGGCGTCGGGTTGCCCGTGACGAGCTTCTGGATCAGCGCCTGGCTGATGAACGGCGCGACGTTCGGATGCAGGAAGATGTTGTGGATCGCGTTGGCGAGGTCGGCCTGCGGCGTCAGCCCCGCCGGCGCGGTCGCGCCGAGCAGCTGCTTGGTGCCGGTCTCGTGGTTGTTGGCGAACGCGACCATCTGGCCGATGAAGTAGGGGACGTTGCCGAAGCGTGACGTCTGTCCGGGCAGCGGCGGATAGGTCCAGCCGGTGAACACGCGGGCGAAGCCGTCGATCTCCTCCTGGTCGTACGTTGCGACCGGCTTGCCCTGCGCATCGAGGATCGGCGTCCCGTCGATGTTGAGCTCGATCGTGCCGATCGAGAACAGCTGCAGGATCTCGCGCGCGTAGTTCTCGTTGGGCTGCACGCCGTTGGTGGTCTTGTTGTTGTTGGCCATGTCGAGGTACCGGCCCATCGTCGGGTGCAGCGTGACCTTCGTCAGCAGGTCCTCGAAGTTGCCGAACGCCGAGTCGCGCAGCATCTGCTGGTACTCGGCGGTACCGTACGGCTGGTTCAATCCGCCTTCGAGACCCGAGATCACGAACAGCTGCGACAGCGCGAAGCCGACGCGCTGCCGGAGCTGGTCGGCGCCGGTCAGGCCCTGGATATAGAACTGGCGCTGCAGCTGGAACAGCGTGTAGTTGTCGCGCGCGCAGAAGCTCTCGGCGTTGAAGGGCGGCGTGCGCGCGTCGACGCACGTATCCGGCCTCTGGAAGGGAAAGAACGGGTAAACCGGATACCGGGTCGAGGGCAGCGCGAACTGTTCGTCGAGCCATGCATCGATGCCGATCGCCCTCACCCGCGCGAGGCCCGCCTCCGAGACGCCGAACGTCGCCTGCTCGAGCAGCCGCACCATGTCCGCCTCGACCTGTGCGGCCGACAGCGGCGCGCACATCGCGATGCCCTCCGGCGTGTAACCCTGAGAGGGCATCCGCGCCTGCGCCGACGCGTCGGTCGTGTAGCGATGGTTCGAGTCGTTGCGGGCGAAGCCGTTGTTGTAGCTCCGATAGACGGGCTGCGATCCTGCGGCGCACCCGGCTCCGCCGGTTCCCTGGATGTAGAACGCGATGCCCTCGTAGGTCCAGCCCGGGTCCTGCTGGACCTGCGCGCACTCCTGCGCGCTGCTCGTGTAGAAGTGCGAGTTCGGACCCCGCCGCTGTCCGGTCGCGGGATTGGTCTCGGTGGAGCCGTAGAAGCGGCACACGGCAAGCAGGGCCGACGCATCGGTGGCGTTGCGGAACGCGGAAAAGCGACCGTTGGTGCGTACCCATCCGGGACCGGCGGCGCCGCGGTCGATCCCTGCCGCCTCGGTCGCATCGGCGGTGACGAAATAGTGCTTCAGCGTCGAGTTGTAGAACTCCACGACCGTCGCGGTCGGCTCGACGGCGAGCGCGGGCGTGACGACGCCTGCGCTCGCGAATGCGAGCACTGCGACCGCCGCCAGTGCTGCGATGTTCGGCGCGAAACCTCGAATCATGGCGATGTGCGCCTGCTCCCTGAAACCTGTTCGAAACGCGAGCGCAGGGCGCAAGCGCAGACGCTGCGCACTTCCCTGGCCGTGCTCATCGCGCACTGTACCTCTGATCGGCCGCGACGTCACCGGGCATTAATGAAAGTTTGCAACAGGCTGTTTCGTCAGCTTTTTGCCCGCGAAAACGCATTTTCATGGAGCTTAATGCGCTTTGCATATCGGGTGGCAGGCGGTTCGGCGGGCCTCGGACACCGGCGGTCGGCCCACTCCTGTGACGATACATTCAGAAAATTCGCTAAGTCCATATTTTTGCAGACATTTGTTTGGCTGCAACAAACGAGCGTAAGTCATTGTTCGCAAAAGAAAATTCCCCTTGACCCACCCCATTCCCATCGATATAGTGGTGAAAAGTGGGGAAAAGTGGGACCAAGCCTACACATGAAGCCGGCGGCGGCTGGCTTCAGGGTTCCGGTCCGGACGTCAAGGAGAGGTGAAGACAATGTTGCGCGGCGTCACCCAGGTATCGCTGGACATCAAGGGCCGATTCGCGGTCCCGCAGCGGTATCGCGACGCGCTGCAGGCGACCCGCGATGGTGGCACCAATGGCGCCGCCGAGGGTGGAACACGCCTGGTGATGACGGCCGATCCGAGCCGTTGCCTCCTCCTTTACACCACAGCCGAGTGGGAACCGATCGAGCAGAAGCTGATGTCGCTGTCGTCGTTCAACGCGCAGACGCGCGCGCTGCAGCGGCTCCTGGTCGGTCATGCCGACGATGTCGAGATGGACTCCGCCGGACGGCTTCTGGTTCCGCCGTCGCTGCGCCAATACGCATCGCTCGACAAGAAGATCGTGCTGGTCGGGCAGGGCAACAAGTTCGAGATCTGGGACGAGGGCCGCTGGAACGAGCTGACGGCGGCCGCGGTGTCGTTCAGCGACGGCGGACTGCCGCCCGAGCTCGAGGGCTTTTCGCTTTGACCGGCGCTGTGTCGAATGCGCATGCACCGGTATTGCTGGACGAAGTGGTGGCGGGACTGGCGGTGAAGGAAAACGGTACCTATGTCGATGCAACGTTCGGGCGCGGCGGACACTCGCGGGCGATCCTCGCGCGGCTTGGGCCCACGGGGCGGCTGGTGGCCCTCGATCGCGATCCCGATGCAGTCGCCGCTGCCGGCGACATCGACGACCCCCGGTTCTCGATCCGCCATGCGCGCTTCGGCGAGCTCGGACGCGTCCTCGCGGGCGACCGGATCGATCGCATCGATGGCCTCTTGCTCGATCTCGGCGTCTCCAGCCCGCAGATCGACCAGCCTTCGCGCGGCTTCAGCTTCCGGACCGACGGTCCGCTCGACATGCGCATGGATACGACCCGCGGCATGACCGCGGGCGAATGGTTGATGAGTGCAGACGAAAACCAAATAGCGGAGGTGATACATGAGTTCGGCGAAGAACGGTTTGCTAAGAGGATTGCAAGATCGATTGTCGCGGCGCGCGCTGAACAGCCGATCACGACCACGCGCCAACTTGGCGTTCTCGTGGCAAAAGCCGTCGGGACGCGCGAGCCTGGGCAGGATCCGGCCACGCGAACCTTTCAGGCTCTACGGATTCATGTCAATCAGGAGCTCGCGGAGCTAGGGCACGTGCTGGCCGAATCGCTGCGACTGACGAATCCGGGAGCGCGCCTTGCCGCGATCAGCTTCCACTCGCTCGAAGACCGGATCGTGAAGCGCTTCATCGCGGGCGCCGAGCGTCCGGGCGAGCATCCTGACCTGGCGCGGCTTCCGATCCGCGCGCGCGACCTTCCGCAGCCGCTGCTGCTGCGGGTCGGCCGCGCGATCAAGCCGTCGCCGGCCGAGGTCGCGCGCAACCCGCGCGCGCGCAGCGCCGTGCTGCGCATCGCCGAGCGCACCGCGGTGCCGGTCACGCTCCACTGAGCGCACCCGGCGTCCTCGAAGCCATGGCACGGCTCAATCTCTTCCTCCTCGCGGCAGTCGTCGTGTCGGCGCTCGCGCTGGTCACGTCGCGGCACCAGTCGCGCAAGCTCTACAACGAGCTCTCGGTGCAGTCGGCCGCGGCCAAGCGCTTCGACGAGGAGATGGGCCGGCTGCAGATCGAGCAAAGCTGGTGGTCGACGCCGTCGCGGATCGAGAAGGTCGCGCGCGAGAAGCTCGCGATGCGCCAGCCCGAGCTCGACCGGACGCGCGTCCTCGGCATCGAATCCTCGGGACGGAGCGTGCAATGAGCTCGGCGAAATCGATTCGCGGACGCCACGGCAGCTCCGGCGTCTTTGGCGGCTCCGGCAGCGCCGGCGGCACGCGGGGCGCCGGCGGTGCCGGCGGCGACCGCAACGGCGCGCGGCGCGATGCACCGGCGATCAGGCTGCCCGGCTGGCGCGTGACGCTGCTGATGCTCGCGCTGATCGCGATGTTCGGCGGGCTGGCCGCGCGCGCGGTGTGGCTGCAGGGTTTCCAGACGACGTTCCTGCAGCAGAAGGGCAACAGCTTCTCGAAGAAGGACCTGGCGATTCCCGCGCACCGGGGCAGGATCACCGATCGCAACGGCGAGGTGCTGGCGCTCAGCACGCCGCAATTCCAGATCTTCACCACCCCGCGCGGGATGAAGCCGTCGGCCTCGCAGTTCTCCGCGCTGGCGAACCTGCTGGAGATGAGCGAGGCGCAGCTCAAGAAGACGGTCGACGACGGCGAGGGCGAGTTCCTCACCATCAAGGCGCGGGTCGAGCCGTCGGTCGCCGACAGGATCATCGCGCTCAGGATCAACGGCCTCGAGGTGCAGCGGCACTACCGCCGCCACTATCCGGACGCCGAGGTGGCGAGCCACCTGATCGGCCTCACCAACGCCGATGACGTCGGGCTCGAAGGCATCGAGCTCGCGCAGAACGACTGGCTCGCCGGCAAGCAGGGGACGCGCCGGGTGATCGTCGACAACAAGCGGAACATCATCGAGGAGGCGGGCGCCGGGCTCGCGCCGCAGGAAGGCCGCGACATCGCGCTGTCGATCGACCGCCGGCTGCAGCACCTCGCATTCCGCGAGCTGAAGGCTGCGATCGAGACGCACAAGGCGAAGGCGGGCGGCGCCGTCGTCGTCGACGTGAAGACCGGCGAGATCCTGGCGCTCGCCAACTGGCCGACGTACGACCCCAACCAGCGCGAGACGATCGCCCGCGACCGCGCTCGCAACCGCGCGCTGACCGACGTGTTCGAGCCGGGCTCGACGCTGAAGCCGTTCACCGTCGCCGCGGCGCTGGAGGCCGGCGTCGTCAAGCCGACGACGGTCCTGCAGACGGCGCCGGGCGCGATGACGATCGGCAGCGCGACGATCCACGATGCGCATGCGTACGGGCCGCTCACGGTCGAGCAGATCATCCAGAAGTCGAGCAACATCGGGTCGGCGAAGATGGCGCTGATGCTGAAGCCCGAGGTGATGTGGCAGATGCTGTCGCGCTCGGGCTTCGGGACGCCGCCGAAGACGGGCTTCCCCGGCGAGGTCGGCGGACGTCTCCGGCCGCACAAGACATGGCGTCCGATCGAGCAGGCGACGATGGCGTACGGCCACGGCATCTCGGTCAACCTCGTGCAGCTGGCGCGGGCATACACGATCTTCGCGACCGACGGCGAGCTGAAGCCGGTGTCGCTGTTGAAGACCGGCGCCGAGGTCGCCGGCCAGCCGGTGATCAAGCCGGAGACCGCGCGCGCGCTACGCCGGATGATGGAAGCGGCGGTGTTGCCGGGCGGCACCGCGCCCAAGGCACAGGTCGCCGGCTACCGCATCGCCGGCAAGACCGGCACCGCGCACAAGCTGGAAGGCCGCGGCTACGCGGCGCATCGCTACGTCTCTTCGTTCGTGGGTCTCGCGCCGGTGTCCAATCCGCGGCTGGTGATCGCGGTGATGATCGACGATCCCGCGGGCGGCTTCCACTATGGGGGCAGCGTCGCCGCGCCCGCGTTCAGCCGGATCGCCGACGCGGCGCTGCGCGCGCTGAACGTTCCGCACGACGCGCCGCTGGACAACGTGATCCTGCCGGCGCCGGACGAGCCGCCGATCATGGAGGATGTCTGATGTCGGTGCTGACCGATGAGCCGCAGAAGTCGTCGCGGAGCCAGGCGGCCGAGGCCGACGCCGTCGACGTACCCGCGGCGCTGGCGAAATTGAAGGCGCCGGTGAAGCGGATCACGTCCGACAGCCGCACCGTGCATCCCGGCGACTCGTTTGCCGCGTATCCGGGCGAGTCGAAGGACGGCCGCGTGTTCATCCCCGACGCGCTGAAGCGCGGCGCCGGCAGCGTGCTGTGGGACAACGATTCGTTCCAGTGGGCCGAGGAGTGGAACGCGCCGAACCTGGGTGTCGCCGATCTCAAGCAGAAGCTGGGACTGATCGCCGACCACGTGTACGAGCATCCGTCGGAGAAGATGTGGGTCGTCGGCGTCACCGGCACCAACGGCAAGACTTCGTGCGCGCACTGGATCGCCCGTGCGCTGACCGCCGAAGGCCGCACGTCGGCGATCGCCGGCACGCTCGGCAACGGCCTGTACGGAACGATCGAGCCGGCGCTCAACACGACCTCCGACGCAGCGGCGCTGCACGAGATGATGGGGCGCTGGGTCAAGGCAGGCGCGAAGTCGGTGGCGATGGAAGTCTCCTCGCACGGGCTGGTCCAGGGTCGCGTCAACGGCGTGAAGTTCGACGTGGCGCTCTTCACCAACCTGACGCGCGACCATCTCGACTATCACCGGACGATGGATGCGTACGGCGCGGCCAAGGCGCGCCTCTTCGACTGGCCGACGCTGAAGACCGCGGTGATCAATGCCGAGGACCCGTTCGGCGCGGTGCTGATCGAGCGCTGCAGGGCTCGCGGCGTCAGCGTGCTGACCTACGGGCGCTCGACCGGTGACGTGTCGATGAAGAAGCTCGACGTCGGCGTCGACGGCATCTCGGGCACGGTGACGACGCCGTGGGGAGAGTCCGCGTTCTCGAGCGCGCTGGTCGGCGCCTTCAACGTGTCGAACCTGCTCGGCGTGCTCGCGGTGCTGCTCGCGAGCGACGTGCCGCTCGATCGCGCGATCGTGCAGGTCGGCCGCTTCGAGCCGGTCGCCGGACGGATGCAGCGGGTCAGCGCCAACGGCCAGCCGCTCGTCGTCGTCGACTATGCGCATACCCCGGATGCGCTCGAGAAAGTGATGGCCGCGCTGCGTCCGATCGCCGACACGCGGCACGGGAAGCTCGTCGTCGTGTTCGGCTGCGGCGGCGACCGCGATCCGGGAAAGCGCCCGCAGATGGGTGCGATCGCCGCGCAGCTCGCCGACCGCGTCTTCGTCACCAGCGACAATCCGCGCACCGAGGACCCCGACTCGATCATCGATGCGATCGTTGCCGGGACGTCGGGATACGACGCGGTCGTCGAGCGGACGCCGCAGCGCAACGCGGCGATCCTGGTGGCCGTCTCCGAGGCCGCCGAATCCGACACCGTGCTGATCGCCGGCAAGGGCCACGAGACCTACCAGGAGATCGGCGGAGTCCGTCATCCGTTCTCCGATTGCGATCATGCCCGGACCGCGCTTGCCGCGTGGAGGCCGCGTTGATGACGCTCGGCGCCGCCGCTGCGATCGTCAACGGCACGCTGCCGCCGGCGCACGCGGATCTCGCGTTCTCGCGCGTGACGACCGACAGCCGGACGATCCGCGAGCGCGACCTCTTCGTCGCGCTGAAGGGCGAGCGCTTCGACGCGCACGATTTCGTCGCCGCTGCGCTCGACGCGGGCGCGGCCGGCGCGATCGTCGATGCGGGCGCACGCCAGCGGTCGTCGTTTGCCGCAGGTCCATGCATCCACGTCGGCGACGCCAAGCTCGCGCTCGGCCAGCTCGCCCGCGCGTGGCGGTCGCGTTTCACGCTGCCGCTGATCGGTGTCGCGGGCAGCAACGGAAAGACGACGGTGACGCAGATGATCGCGTCGATCCTGCGCACGTGCATGGAAAACGAGGGCAGTGGGGATGCCGCGTTCCACACCGAGGGCAACTACAACAACGAGATCGGCCTGCCGCTGACGGTGCTGCGATTGACCGAAAGGCATCGGATCGGTGTCGTCGAGCTCGGGATGAATCATCGCGGCGAGATCGCGTACCTGTCGGGGATCGCGCGACCGACGATCGGCGTCGTCACCAACGCGCAGCGCGAGCACCAGGAGTTCATGAAGACGGTGCTCGAAGCGGCGCTCGAGAACGCGTCGCTGTTCGACTTCCTGCCGCACGACGGGACGGCGATCGTCAATGCCGACGACCCGCACTACACAACGTTCGTCGAGCGTGCCGGCGGCCGGCGGGTCGTCTCGTTCGGAATGGACGAACCGGCCGACGTGCAGGTCACGATCGCAGGCGACGCGGCGTTCGGATCGCACCTGGCGTTGTCGACACCCGCCGGAAAGACCGATGTCGCGCTGGCGATCGCCGGCCGGCACAACGCGCTGAATGCCGCGGCGGCGGCGGCGGCGTCGCTCGCGGCCGGCGTCGCGCTTCCCGCGATCGCCGACGGGCTGCAGAAGTTCCGGCCGGTGAAAGGGCGCCTGGTGAAGTCGCTGCTGCCATCGGGCGCGGTGTTGCTCGACGATACGTACAACGCGAATCCGGACTCGGTGCGCGCGGCGATCGACGTGCTGGCACGCGTCGAAGGGCGCCGCGTGCTGGTGCTGGGTCCGATGGCCGAAGTCGGCGACGAGGGACCGGCGTTCCATCGCGAAGTCGGCGAGTACGCACGCGAGCACCGGATCGACGCGCTGCTGACGATCGGCGAGGCGACGCTGCCGGCCGCCGATGCGTTCGGCGCGCCGGCCGCGCGCCATGCCGACATCGATGCCCTCGTCGCCGCGACGCGCGGTCAGGCGACTGCCGGGACGACGCTGCTGGTCAAGGGATCGCGCTCGGCGCGGATGGAGCGCGTGGTCCAGGCCCTGACCGGTGCAACCGACAGTGGAGGTCACTGATGCTGCTGTGGCTGACTCAATGGCTTTCGTCCGACGTGCGCGCGTTCAGCGTGTTCGGCTACATCACGTTCCGCGCGGTGCTCGCGACGATGACGGCGCTGATCATCGCGATCGTGCTCGGACCGGCGGTGATCGCGCGACTGGGCGCGATGAAGATCGGGCAGGCGGTCCGCGACGACGGTCCGCAGTCGCACCTGGCCAAGCAGGGGACGCCGACGATGGGCGGCGCGCTGGTGCTGCTGGCGATCACGATCACGACGCTGTTGTGGGCGGACCTGACGAACCGCTTCGTCTGGGTCGTGCTGCTGGTGACGCTCGGCTTCGGCGCGATCGGCTGGGTCGACGACTATCGCAAGGTCGTCCGCCGCAACCCGAAGGGCATGGCGGCGCGCGAGAAGCTGTTGTGGCAGTCGCTGATCGGATTGATCGCCGCGACATGGCTCGCGTTCGCGGTGCCGGCGGCGTCGACGACGGCGATCTGGCCGCTCTTTTCCGCGTGGGTCCAGAGCGGCCTCGAGATGAACCTGCCCGCCAAGGCCGACCTGCTCGTCCCGTTCTTCAAGAATGTCAGCTATCCGCTCGGCGTGTTCGGCTTCATCGCGCTGTCGTTCTGCGTGATCGTCGGCACCAGCAACGCGGTCAACCTGACCGACGGCGCCGACGGTCTCGCGATCATGCCGACGGTGATGGTCGGCAGCGCGCTCGGCGTGTTCGCGTACGTGGTGTCGAACGTCAATTACTCGCGCTACCTGCTCTTCCCGCACATCGCGGGCGCCGGCGAGATGGTGGTGTTCTGCTCGGCGATCGCCGGCGCGGGTCTCGGCTTCCTCTGGTTCAACGCGTATCCCGCGAAGGTGTTCATGGGCGACGTCGGCGCGCTGGCGCTGGGCGCGGCGCTCGGGACCGTCGCGATCGTCGTCCGCCAGGAGATCGTGCTCTTCGTGATGGGCGGCGTGTTCGTCGCCGAAACGCTGTCGGTGATGCTGCAGGTCGGATACTTCAAGTGGAGCGGCGGCAAGCGGATCTTCCGGATGGCGCCGGTGCACCACCACTTCGAGTTGAAGGGCTGGCACGAGAATCAGGTTGTCGTGCGTGCCTGGATCATCACGATGCTGCTGGTCCTCGCCGGACTCTCGACGTTGAAGCTGCGCTGATGGCTCATCTTACCTACGCGGGCCAGCACATCCTCGTCCTCGGCCTCGGCCTCACCGGGCTCTCGCTCGCGTTGTGGCTACGCGGCAAGGGCGCCGACGTCCAGGTCGCCGACACGCGCGACGATCCGGCCAACCCCGCGCCGAAGCTGGCCGAGCTGCGCCGCGCCGATCCGGACATCCCGGTGCGCCTGGGCCAATGGGACGAGACGCTGTTCCACGGCATCGACCTCGTCGCGATCAGCCCCGGGCTCAACATCCACGAGCCGGCGTTCGCGCCGGCGCGCGCGAAGCGGATCCCGATCGTCGGCGACATCGAGGTGTTCGCCCGCGAATTGCCGTCGGCGCAGAAGGTCATCGCGATCACCGGATCGAACGGCAAATCGACGGTCACCGCGCTGACCGGCGGGCTGTGCAAGGCCGCCGGCTGGTCGACCGTCGTCGCCGGCAACATCGGGATGCCGGTGCTCGACGCGCTCGCCGAAGCGGAAAGAAATGGCCATCCGGACGTCTACGTGCTCGAGCTGTCGAGCTTCCAGCTGGAGACGACGTCGAGCTTGGTCCCGTCGGTGGCGACGGTCCTCAACATCTCGCCCAACCACCTCGACTGGCACACGGGAATCGACGACTACGTCCGGGCGAAATCGCGGATCTTCGGCAACGGCGGGCGGCAGGTGCTGAATCGCGACGATCCGATGTCGATGGCGATGCAGTCGGGTGCGACGCCGCGCACGTTCGGCGCCGGTGCTCCGCGCGGCGATCACGAGTGGGGCCTTCGAGACGGACCGGACGGCGCGACGATGCTGGCGCACGGCGATGCCGATCTCGTTCCATCGAGCGCGCTGACGCTGACCGGCCGTCACAACGCGCTCAACGTCCTCGCTGCGCTGGCGCTCGTCGACGCGGTCGGCATCGACGGGAGCGCATATCTCGACGCGGTCAAGTCGTTCCGCGGACTCCCGCACCGGATGACACACGTCGCCGACATCGGCGGCGTCGCCTGGATCGACGACAGCAAGAGCACGACGGTCGCCTCGACCATCGCCGCGCTCGAGGGGATGGGACGCAAGTCGGTGCTGATTGCGGGCGGCGACGGCAAGGGCCAGGATTTCATCCCGCTGGTGCCCGCCGTTCGCGCCCACGCGCGGGCCGTCGTGCTGCTCGGCCGCGACGCTCCGCTGATCGAACGGGCACTGCGCGCGTCCCCGATCGATCTCGCCCACGCCGACACGCTCGAGCAGGCGGTCGCGCTCGCGATGGAGCGCGCGCAGCCGGGCGACGCGGTCCTGCTGTCGCCGGCGTGCGCAAGCTGGGACATGTTCCGCGACTACGGGGAGCGCGGCGATCGCTTCGTCCAGGCCGTCCGCGCATTGCCTGTCGGAGAGCTGAACCATGCTTAGCCTCTCCGCATCGCGCGCCTCATTTGGCAAATTCGGCAATCGGGGCACCGGCCGTCAGCCGCAGCTCCTCGCCTCGTACGATCCCTGGCTGATGTGGGTAACGCTGCTCCTGCTGACGCTCGGCCTCGTGATGGTGTACTCGGCGTCGATCGCCACCGCCGAGGCGTCGCGCTTCACCGGATATCGCAGCACGTTCTTCCTCGGTCGGCACGCGCTCTTCGTCACCATCGGACTCGTCGTGGCGGCGATCGTCGTGCAGGTGCCGGTCCGCGTGTGGCAGAAGCTCGCGCCGTGGCTGTTCATCGCGGGCGTCGTGCTGCTGGTGCTGGTGCTGATTCCCGGAATCGGCCGCGACGTCAACGGCAGCCGGCGCTGGATCTCGTTCGCGGGCATCAACCTGCAGCCGTCGGAAGCGATGAAGATGTTCGCCGTGCTGTACGCGGCCGACTACACGGTGCGCAAGGCCGGCGACATGGGGAGCATCAAGAAGGGATTCCTCCCGATGTTCGGCGTGATGCTGGTCGTCGGCTACCTGCTGCTGCGCGAGCCGGACTTCGGCGCGTTCTTCGTCACCTGCTGCATCGCGTTCGGCGTGCTGTTCCTGGGCGGAATGTCGGGAAGCCTGTTCGCGGCGCTCGCGGTGCTGCTGCCGGCGGCGTTCACCGCGCTGATCGTCAGCTCCCCGTACCGGATGCAGCGGATCACCGCGTTCCTCGATCCGTGGTCCGATCCGTTCGGCAAGGGATACCAGCTTTCCCATTCGCTGATCGCGTTCGGCCGCGGAGAGTGGTTCGGCGCCGGCTTGGGCGCCAGCGTCGAGAAGCTCTTCTACCTGCCCGAAGCGCACACCGACTTCCTGCTGGCGGTGATCGGAGAGGAACTCGGTTTCGCCGGCGTGCTGGTCGTCGTCGCGCTGTTCGCCTGGCTGGTGTGGCGCGCATTCATGATCGGACGGCAGGCGTCGCTGCTGGAGAAGCCGTTCTCGGCGCTGGTCGCGCAAGGGATCGCCGTGCTGCTCGCCGTGCAGACGCTGATCAACATGGGGGTCAACCTCGGCGTGCTGCCGACGAAAGGATTGACGCTGCCGCTGCTGTCGTACGGCGGCAGCGGGATCGTCGCGAACTGCGTGGCGATCGCGCTGTTGCTGCGCATTGATTTCGAGAACAGAAAATTGCTGAGAGGGTTCGTCGTATGACCCGCTCACTGATGGTCATGGCGGCCGGCACCGGCGGACACATCATGCCGGGGCTCGCGGTCGCCGAGGAGATGCGCGGGCGCGGCTGGACCGTCACCTGGCTCGGCACGACGACCGGGATGGAGAACCGGCTGGTGCCCGAGCGCGGCATCGCGCTCGACACCATCGGCTTTACCGGACTGCGCGGCAAGGGCCTGTGGTATGCGATGACCGGCGGCTTCCGCTTGCTCGATGCGATGCGCGAATGCTTCTCGATCCTGAAGCGGCGCAAGCCCGACGCCGTGCTCGGCATGGGCGGCTACGCGACGGTCCCGGGCGGATTGATGGCGAGCGTCGCGAACGTCCCGCTGGTCATCCACAACGCCGACGCGGCGATGCTGCTGTCGAACCGGATCCTCGGGCCCGTCGCCGACCGGCTGACGTTCGGCTTTGCGTCGAGCGCGGCGAAGAAGTACGGGAAATACGCCGAGGTGACCGGCAATCCGGTGCGTGGCTCGATCGCCGCGCTGCCGGCGCCGGCGGAGCGCTACGCCGGTCGCAGCGGACCGTTGAAGCTCCTCGTGATCGGCGGCAGCCTGGGCGCCCGGCCGTTGAACCGGACGGTACCGTCGGCGATCGCGAAGATGCCCGCGGCGACGCGTCCGATCGTCATCCACCAGACCGGTCCCAACGAGCTCGACAGTGTGAAGGCCGACTACGCGGCGAACGGCGTCGATGCCGAGGTCGTCCCGTTCATCGACGACATGGCGGCCCGTTATGCCGAGTGCGACGTCGTCCTCTGCCGCGCCGGCGCGATTACCGTGGCGGAGCTGGCGGCGGCGGGCGTCCCCAGCATCCTGGTGCCGCTGATGCTGTCGACGACGAGCCACCAGCGCGACAACGCCGTGCACATGGCCGAGGGCAATGCGGCGTTCCACCTGCCGCAGGCGGAGATGACGCCCGAGTCGCTGGCCGCGCGGCTGGCCGGGCTCGATCGCGCGCAACTCGTCGCGATGGCGGCCGGTGCGCGGGCGCTGGGTCGGCCCGATGCGACGCAGCGTGTTGCCGACGTCTGCGAGCGATTGGCGGACTCCGTGGCGAAGGCGGCGGCCAAGGTGCGGACATGAAGCACAAGGTCCGTCACATCCACTTCGTCGGCATCGGCGGCGCCGGGATGAGCGGCATCGCCGAGGTGCTGGCGAACCTCGACTACAAGGTGACCGGCTCCGATCTGTCGTCGAGCGCGGTCACCGAGCGGCTCGAGGGGCTCGGCGTGTCGATCGCGCGCGGGCATCGCGAGGAGCATGCCGCGGGCGCCGACGTCGTCGTCGTGTCGAGCGCGGTGCAGACGGACAACCCGGAAGTGCAGGCGGCGAAGGCGCGCGGCATCCCGGTGATCCCGCGCGCGCTGATGCTCGCCGAGCTGATGCGCTTCAAGCAGGGCATCGCCGTCGCCGGGACGCACGGCAAGACGACGACGACCAGCCTGATCGCGAGCGTCCTTGCCGAGGGCGGTCTCGATCCGACGTTCGTCATCGGCGGACGCCTGGTCTCGGCAGGCGCCAACGCGCGACTGGGCAGCGGCGACTTCCTGGTCGCCGAAGCCGACGAGTCCGACGCGTCGTTCCTGCTGCTGCAGCCGATCCTCGCGGTGATCACCAACATCGACGCCGACCACATGGAGACGTACGGCCACGACTTCGAGCGGCTGAAGCAGGCATTCGTCGACTTCGCGCAGCGGCTGCCGTTCTACGGGACCGCCGTGCTGTGCACCGACGACCCGCACGTCCGCAGCATCGTGCCGCGGATCACCAAGTCGATCGTCACGTACGGAACGACCGACGATGCGCATCTGCGCGCGGTCGACATCGTCGCCGATGGGCCGACGATGCGCTTCGACGTGGTGAGCACGCGTCACGAGGGCGGACGCATCCTGCCGGTGACGCTGAACCTGCCCGGGCGTCACAACGTGCTGAACGCGCTGGCGACGATCGCGGTCGCGCGCGAGGTCGGCGTGTCCGATGCGGCGATCGCCAATGCGCTGTCCGGGTTCACCGGCGTCGGCCGCCGCTTCCAGCGCTACGGGGAGATCGTTGCCGATGACAAGGGCGCGTTCACGCTGGTCGACGATTACGGACATCATCCGGTCGAGATGGCGGCGACGATCGCCGCGGCGCGCGGCAGCTATCCCGGCCGCCGCCTGGTCCTCGCGTTCCAGCCGCATCGCTACACGCGCACGCGCGACCTGTTCGAGGACTTCGTCCGCGTGCTGTCGACGGTGGACGTGCTGCTGCTCTCCGAGGTCTATCCGGCCGGAGAGGCTCCGATCGTCGCCGCCGACGGGCGCGCGTTGACCCGCGCGCTCCGCGTCGGCGGACGGATCGAGCCGATCTTCGTCGAGAACGTCGCCGACATGCCGCAGGCGATCGTCGATGTCGCGCAGGCGGGCGATGTGGTGCTGACGATGGGCGCCGGGTCGATCGGACAGGTGCCGGGACGAATCGCACGCGATGCGCTGGCCGCGGGAGATCGCGAATGATGATGGGCGAGCCGATGCTGCCGGCGCTGGATTCGCCCCCGGTTCGCGGCGCGCTCACCGAGCACGAGCCGATGGCGAAGCACGTCACGTGGCGCGCGGGCGGTGCGGCACGCTTCGCATTTCGTCCCGCGGACGCCAACGATCTGGTCGCGTTCTTCCGCGCGCATCGCGCATTGCTGGACGAGTTCCCGCCGCTCTTCGTCGGGCTGGGCAGCAACCTGCTGGTGCGCGACGGCGGCATCGGCGCGACGGCGATCTTCACGCATCCGGGGCTGCAGGCGATGTCGATCGTCGATGAGACCGACGGTTCGATGACGATCGTCGCCGAGGCCGGGGTCGCGGCGCCGAAGCTCGCGCGCTTCGCGGCGAACCACGCGCTCGAAGGTGCGGAGTTCCTCGCCGGCGTCCCGGGGACGGTCGGCGGCGCGCTGACGATGAATGCCGGCTGCTACGGCAGCGAGACGTGGGTGCATGCGTTTTCCGCCGGCGTGATCGACCGCGATGCGCGGCTGGCGACGCGTTCGCGCGACGCGTTCGACATCGGCTACCGCCACGTCGCGGCGCGATTCGCGACGCTTGGACGTGATGCGTGGTTCGTCTCGGGCACGTTCGAGTTCGCGAAGGGCGACGGCGAGCGCTCGCGCGAGCGGATCAAGGAGCTGCTGGCGAAGCGGGTCGCGTCGCAGCCGCTGCAATTGCCCAACGCCGGCAGCGTGTTCCGCAATCCGCCGGGCGACCACGCGGCCCGACTGATCGAGTCGTGCGGGCTGAAGGCCTTCGCGATCGGCGGCGCGCGCGTGTCGGAGAAGCACGCGAACTTCATCGTCAACCCGTCGGGGCACGGAAGCGCCGACGACATCGAGCGGCTGATTGCGCACGTCCGCCGCGTCGTCGCCGAGCGGACCGGCGTCGAGCTCGAGCCCGAGGTGCGGATCGTCGGCCAGCAACACCACAGCGGGGTCGGCAACGACGCCAACGCCACTGAAGGATCCACCCGATGAGCGAGCTCGGCAAAGTCGCGGTGCTGCTGGGCGGTCCATCGGCCGAGCGCGAGATCTCGCTGCTCTCCGGCAATGCCGTCGTCGGCGCGCTGCGCAGCAAGAGCGTCGACGCGCATCCGTTCGACCCGGCCGAGCGCGAGCTGTTCGACCTGAAGCGCGAGGGATTCCAGCGCGTGTTCATCGCGCTGCACGGACGGTTCGGCGAGGACGGCACGGTGCAGGGCGCGCTGGAGACGATCGGGATCCCGTACACCGGCTCCGGTGTTGCCGCGTCGTCGCTGGCGATGGACAAGTGGCGGACGAAGCTGGTGTGGACGGCGGTCGGCATCCCCACGCCGCCGTGGCGCGTCGTCGATGCCTCGACCGACTGGATGCGCGTCGTCGCCGAGCTGGGCGACAAGCTGATCGTCAAGCCGGCGCACGAAGGCTCGACGATCGGCATCACGCGGGTCACGTCGCACGACAACGACGAGCTGAAGCTGGCGTACGAGGAAGCCGCGCGGCACGATGGACTGGTGCTGGTCGAGGAGCTGATCGAAGGGATCGAGCTGACCGCGTCGGTGCTGGGAGACCGTGCGCTGCCGCTGGTGCGGATCGAGGCGCCGGACGGAAATTACGACTACGAGAACAAGTACTTCACCGACGACACCAAGTACTACTGCCCGGCGGGAATCGATCCCGCGATCGAGGCCAGGATTCGCGCCGACACGCTGCGCGCGTTCCGCGTGCTCGGCTGCCGCGGCTGGGGCCGCGCCGACCTGCTGCTGCGCGCCGATGGAACGTACTCGTTCCTCGAGCTCAACACCTCGCCCGGAATGACCGGACACAGCCTGGTGCCGATGGCAGCGAAGGAAGCGGGGCTGCCATTCGCCGACCTGTGTGTCGCGATCCTGCGGCTCGCCACGATGGACTCGGCGCTATCGTCGCCGCGGCCGGCGGGAGCATCGAAGGCGCGCCATGTGGAATAGCCTCTGGAACGACGCGCCTGCGCTCAACCGGATCGCCACGGTGCTGGCGCTGGTCGCATTCGTGATGATCGGGACTGTCTTCGTCAAGAAGGCCGCGGCGCGGCCCGAGTTTGCGATCCGCAGCGTCGTCGTCACCGGGAAGCTGGTCAACGCCGATCCCGCGCACATCGCGGCGGTTGTTCATCACGAACTGCGCGGGACGTTCTTCACCATCGATCTCGCGACCGCGCGCGACGCGTTGCAGCGCGTGACCTGGGTCCGCCGCGTGTCGGTACGCCGCGAGTGGCCGTCGCGGATCGAGATCGCGATCGACGAGCACCGTCCGCTCGCGCGCTGGAACGACGTGTCGCTGGTCAACACGCACGGCGAAGTGTTCGACGCCGAGTTCGGCGACGACCTGCCGTCGTTCTACGCGCCCGACGGCACATCGGCCGAGGTTGCTGCGCGGTATCGCGAGTTCGCCGCGCTGATCGAGCGCAATCCGGGCAACGATGCTGCGATCGAGTCGCTCACCCGCTCGGCGCGCGGCGCGTGGGACGTGAAGCTGGACGACGGCCTGACCGTCGCGCTGGGACGCGAGCAGGTCAGCGAGCGGTGGATGCGCTGGATCCAGGTCGGCGAGCGCTACCGGACGCGGATCGGGCAAGGCCGCGAGATCGCGGCGATCGACATGCGCTATCCGAACGGATTCGCCGCGCGGGTGGTCGGTGACCTGCCGCGCGACGGCGGCGCGGGGTCGAAGGGCGGCGCGAAGGGCGCCGCGAATGGCGCCTTCGTGCATCTGGCGAAAGCGAGCGCGGTACCGGCCAGGCCGGCAGCCGCCGCGCCGGCAACAAAGGTCAGTGCGGCAAAGACCGCGGCCAAGGGATGACGGGATGAAGGAAAGCAAGAATCTGATCGTCGGGCTCGACATCGGGACATCGAAGATCGTCGCGATCGTCTCCGAGGTGGCGCCGGACGGCCAGCTCAACGTGATCGGCCTGGGCACGCAGCCCTCGCGCGGACTGAAGAAGGGCGTCGTCGTCAATATCGAGGCGACGATGGCGTCGATCCAGCGCGTGCTCGAGGAAGCCGAGCTGATGGCCGACTGCAAGATCGCCGACGTCTACACCGGGATCGCCGGCAGCCACATCCGCGGCTTCAACTCGCACGGGATGGTTGCGATCAAGGAGAAGGAAGTCACGCAGGCCGACATCGATCGCGTGATCGAGACGGCGAAGGCGATCGCGATCCCGAACGACCAGCAGATCCTGCACGTGCTGCCGCAGGAGTTCGTCATCGACGGCCAGGAAGACGTCAAGGAGCCGCTCGGGATGAGCGGCGTCCGCCTCGAAGTGAAGGTGCACATCGTCACCGGCGCGGTGTCGGCGGCCGAGAACATCACCAAGTGCGTCCGCCGCTGCGGCCTCAAGGTCCGCGACCTGATCCTGCAGCCGCTCGCGTCGTCGCTCGCCGTGCTGTCGGACGACGAGAAGGAGCTCGGCGTCTGCCTGATCGACATCGGCGGCGGCACCACCGACATCGCCGTATTCACCGGCGGCGCGATCCGTCACACCGCGGTGATCCCGATCGCCGGCGACCAGGTGACCAACGACATCGCGATGGCGCTGCGCACGCCGACCAAGGAAGCCGAGGACCTGAAGCGCTCGTACGGCTGCGCGCTGAAGCAGCTCGCAAGCCCGTCGGACATCATCGAAGTGCCGGGCGTTGGAGAGCGCGGCCCGCGCCAGCTCTCGCGACAGACGCTCGCCGAAGTGATCGAGCCGCGGATCGAGGAGCTGTTCTCGCTGGTGCAGGCGAACCTGCGCCAGAGCGGATTCGAGGAGTTGATCTCCTCCGGCATCGTGCTGACCGGCGGCTCGTCGGTGATGCGCGGAATGGTCGAGCTGGGCGAGGAGATCTTCCACATGCCGGTGCGCATCGGCGTCCCCGCGTACATGGGCGGCCTGGCCGACGTCGTGCGCAATCCGCGCTACTCGACCGCGGTGGGCCTCCTGATCGAGGGCCGCGAGCAGTACCTCAGGAACGAGCAGGCGCGCGCGCAGATCTCGGGAATGCAGAGCGTCGTCGAGCGGATGAAGGGTTGGTGGAAGAGCAATTTCTAGTTGGGTATCGGGGAACGGGTAACAGGTAACAGCGAACGGGCGGCAGGGAACATGGAACATCAATCTTCGGCAGCACAGGATCGGCAGCAAGGTATCTGCGGCATGGCATCAGTATCGGCAGCGGCAGCGGCATCAGCGGCAGCGTCAGCGGCGGGAATTCACAACGCAGCGACGCAACAACTCACGTTTCGGGAAATGTCATTACTTCAAGGAGTCAACCATGTTTGAAATCATCGATTCGGCGCCGGCGGAAGCAGTCATCAAGGTCATCGGCGTTGGCGGTTGCGGCGGCAACGCGGTCGAGCACATGATCAAGCGGGGGGTGTCCGGCGTCGAGTTCATCGTCGCCAACACCGACGCGCAGGCGCTGAAGATGAGCGCGGCGCGGTCGCAGCTCCAGCTCGGAGCGAACCTGACGCGAGGGTTGGGCGCCGGTGCGCGTCCCGAGATCGGCCGCGATGCCGCGCTCGAGGACCAGGACCGGGTCGCCGAGATCATCGAGGGCGCCGACATGCTGTTCATCACCGCGGGGATGGGCGGCGGAACCGGCACCGGCGCGGCGCCGATCGTCGCCGAGATCGCCAAGCGGCTGGGGATCCTGACCGTTGCGGTGGTCACGCGTCCGTTCAACTTCGAAGGGAAGCGGCAGAAGGTCGCACAGCAGGGGATCGAGGAGCTGCAGAAGCACGTCGACTCGCTGATCATCATCCCGAACGACAAGCTGATCGAGGTGCTGGGCGGCAAGGTCACGCGACTGCAGGCGTACGCGGCGGCCAACGACGTGCTGCACAGCGCGGTGTCGGGCATTGCCGAGATCATCACCGGCACCGGCGACGTCAACGTCGACTTCGCCGACGTCCGGACGGTGATGAGCGAGGTCGGCATGGCGATGATGGGATCGGCGCTGGCGGCCGGCGAGAATCGCGCGCAGGTCGCGGCCGAGCAGGCGGTGAAGAGCCCGCTGCTCGAGGACGTCAACCTGGCGGGCGCCCGCGGCATCCTGGTCAACATCACCGCGACGTCGTCGTTCACGATGGACGAGTACTACAGCGTGATGAACACGATCAAGGGCTTCACCGCCGAGGACGCGACGGTGATCATCGGCAACGTCGTCGACGAGGAGATGGGCGACTCGCTGCGCGTGACGATGGTGGCGACCGGACTGGGCACGCCCCGCGTGATCCGCCGCGAGACGAAGCCGGACATCCGGATGGTCGAGCCGGTGGTGCTGCGCAACGGGACCGACTCGATGACGACGACGATCGAGCACGTCGGACATATCAACTACGAGGACCTGGATGCGCCGGCAGTGATGCGCCGCGGGCGGCGGGACTCGGGCGGGGCGCCGGCGGTGGCGGTGGCGAACCTCGATGCGCTCGACATCCCCGCGTTCCTGCGCAAGCAGGCGGATTAGTCAGGGCGGCGACAGCGTGCGAGGTTAGGATCTCGCGGCAGGGATCGGGGTCAGACCCCGATCCTGACGCCGGATAGTTGACCCGTTTTGTGTGGTATCGTCGTTCGAAACCGGAGCGCAGCCATTGACGTAAGGCCTTTCGTCGCCCGCAAAGACTCCACGCATGCTCAAGCAACGCACCCTCAAGAAAAAGATCGGCACCACCGGCGTCGGACTCCACACCGGCGTCAAGGTCATGCTGACGATCCGCCCCGCGGCGCCAGACAGCGGCATCGTCTTCCGCCGCGTCGACCTGACGCCCCCGGTCGACATCCCGGCGCAGGCGTTGCATGTCACCGACACCCGCCTCTCGACGCTGATCGAGAAGGACGGCGCCAAGGTGTCGACGATCGAGCACCTGATGTCGGCGCTGGCCGGCCTCGGAATCGACAACGCGTATGTCGACATCGACGGGCCCGAAGTCCCGATCATGGACGGCAGCGCCGCCCCGTTCGTTTTCCTTCTGCAGCAGGCAGGCATCGAGGAGCAGAAGGCGGCCAAGCGCTTCATCCGGATCACTTCGCCGATCGAGACGAAGATCGGCGACAAGTGGGCGCGCTTCGACCCGCATCCGGGCTTCAAGGTCGACTTCTCGGTCGAATTCCCGCATCCGGTTTTCGGCGCCGAGAACCGTCGCGTCGTCATCGATTTCGCCGAGCAGTCGTACCTGAACGAAATCAGCCGCGCCCGGACCTTTGCCTTCATGCAGGACGTGGAGACGATGCGCGAGGTCGGACTGGCGTTGGGTGGCAGTCTCGACAACGCGATCGTCCTCGACGAATTCCGGGTCCTGAACAGCGACGGGCTTCGCTACGACAACGAGATGGTCAAGCACAAGGTGCTTGACGCGGTCGGCGACCTCTATCTTCTGGGATCTCCGCTGATCGGGGCGTATACGGCGTTCAAATCCGGTCATGCGCTCAACAACAAGCTGCTGCGTGACACGTTCGAGAAGCGCGATGCCTGGGAGTACGTGACGTTCCTGCAGGACGCCGAAGTCCCGTCGGCGTTCGGCGCCTGGCAGACCCAGCCTGCCTGACGGCGGCTGCGACCGCCCTTCACATGCTGCTGCTGCGCATCCTGCTGGTCCTGGCGCTGATCACGCTCGCGGTCTCCGGCCTGCTGTATTTCTTCACCCGCGACAAGCGCTATCTCCGTTTCATCGGGATGACGCTCAAGTACTTCATTTTCCTGATGATTGGCGTATTTGCGTTCCTCGCGCTGGAACGGCTGGCAATCGTTTTGTGATCGGTCAGCCGCCCCGCCGGCGCTTGGCCAGCCGCGTCACCGCGTCCTTCAGCGGCGACTCCTCCAGCGTCTCGGCGAGCTTTCCCAGCGCCTTCTGACCGTCGGAATCGACGAATTTCGGTGTAGGACGACCGGCCGTCCGGCCGTCAGTCCTGACTTGCACCGCCACCCGGATTGAGCTAACCTGCCAGCCCTTGCTGCGAAATTCAGCCAGCAGCACCGGGGCGAGCAGTCGTAGGCGGGTAGCAGCCGCACCGGTGTCCGCGAATAACTTCAAAACATCGCCATCGAGCGCACCGACGCGGGAAATGCTGCGCAGATTCGCCGGCACGCACTGGAAGTAGAGCGCTTGCAGCTCGCGCAACGGGAGCGTCCGATCCCACAGGTTCGAGAGAACCGGATCGTCGCCCACGATGCGTTTGATGTTGCGAGGTATCAAGATCGGTCGCCAGACTTGTCGGATGAGGCCGTGACGGAACGGTTACGGTGGGGGATGTGCTGAATTGAACATTATTCTGGTTTCGAGCAATCTCGCCAAGACGCGCTCGATCACGATCGGCTGGAAGCACTACGCGCTCGCCGTCTTCACCGGGTTCATCCTGCTGGTCGGGCTGGCCACGGTCCTCAACTACAGTCTGCTCCGCTACGCCACCGCGATCAATCATCCGTGGCTGCAGAAGATGGTGCTCTCGGACCAGCGCAAGGAAGCGCAGCGCGCGCAAATGTACATGGAAGAGCACCTGGCGGCGATGGCCCTCAAGGTCGGCGAGCTCCAGGGCCAGCTGCTTCGCCTCGATGCGCTCGGCGACAAGCTCGCCAAGCTGGCCGGACTGAAACCCCAGGAGCTGCCGTCGAAGGCACCGGGTCGCGGTGGTGCCGAGTCGACGTCGATGCCGGCAAAGAGCTGGACGATCGATGAGTTCGCCCGCGAGATCCAGTCATTGCAGAAGACGCTGGAAGAGCGCACCGACCAGCTCTCCGTGCTCGAGGCGCTGCTGGTCCAGGACAGCGTCAACAAGAAGTTCCTGCCCTCGTATTCCCCCGTCGACACCGCCCACTTCACGTCGAACTTCGGCTACCGGATCGATCCGTTCTCGGGCAGCCAGTCGTTCCACGAAGGCATCGACTTCCACGGCGAGAAGGGCACCGCGATCCTCGCGGCGGCCAGCGGCAAGATCGTCGCGGCCGAGTGGCATCCCCAGTATGGTAATATGGTCGAGATCGATCACGGCAACGGATTGGCGAGCCGCTACGCCCACGCGTCGCGGCTCAACGTCAAGGAAGGCGACCTGGTCGTTCGCGGCCAGAAGATCGCAGAGATCGGATCCACCGGCCGGTCGACCGGTCCGCATCTCCACTTCGAAGTGCGTTTGAACGGAGTGCCGCAGAATCCCGCCCGCTTCATGCGCGCCGATGGCTGATTAGCTCTCCGGCGTTCCAAGATACCGAAGGGGTGAGCAAACGCTCACCCCTTGCTTTTTGTGGAAAGACCCTCAGTTGGCAAATCAACTGGTCCGCTTATGATCAATTCCCTCCTCAGAAAAGTCTTCGGCAGCCGCAATGACCGGCTGATCAAGCAGTACAGCCGAAACGTCCGCCGGATCAACGATCTGGAGCCCGCGTACGCCGCGCTGTCCGACGACGACATGCGCTCGAAGACGCTCGCTTTCCGCGAGCGCGTCGGCAACGGCGAGCCGCTCGAGGACATCCTGCCCGAAGCCTTCGCGCTGGTCCGCGAGGCGAGCAAGCGAACGCTCGGGATGCGGCACTTCGACGTCCAGATGATCGGCGGCATGGTGCTGAACGACGGCAAGATCGCCGAGATGCGGACGGGCGAAGGCAAGACGCTGGTTGCGACGCTGCCCTCGTATCTCAATGCGCTCACCGGCAACGGCGTCCACATCGTTACCGTCAACGACTACCTGGCGCGGCGCGACGCGGAGTGGATGGGACGCATCCACAAGTACCTCGGGATGAACGTCGGCGTGATCCTCACGCAGCAGCCGAACGCCGACAAGCAGGTCGCGTACGGCGCCGACATCACCTACGGCACCAACAACGAGTTCGGCTTCGACTACCTCCGCGACAACATGGAGTACCAGGTCGCCGACCGCCGCCAGCGCGGGCTCAACTACGCGATCGTCGACGAGGTCGACTCGATCCTGATCGACGAGGCGCGGACGCCGCTGATCATCTCCGGCCAGGCCGACGACAACGTCGACATGTACTACCGGCTGAACGAGCTGGCGCCGCGGCTGGTCCGCCAGACCGAGGAAAACGGTCCCGGCGACTACTGGGTCGACGAGAAGCAGCACCAGGTGCTGCTGTCGGAGGAAGGCCACGAGCACTCCGAGCAGATCCTGTCGAAGTCCGGGCTGCTTCCGGTCGGATCGAGCCTCTACGACGCGACCAACATCGGGCTGATGCATCACCTGCATGCGGCGCTGCGCGCTCACGCCCTCTATCATCGCGACCAGCAGTACGTCGTCCAGGACGGCGAAGTCATCATCGTCGACGAGTTCACCGGTCGCCTGATGGCCGGGCGCCGCTGGTCCGATGGCCTGCACCAAGCGGTCGAGGCGAAGGAAGGCGTCGCGATCCAGCGCGAGAACCAGACGCTCGCGTCGATCACGTTCCAGAACTACTTCCGGATGTACCAGAAGCTGGCCGGGATGACCGGCACGGCCGACACCGAAGCGTACGAGTTCCAGCAGATCTACAGCCTGGAGACGGTCGTCGTCCCCACGCACCGGAAGATGGTCCGCGACGACCGCAACGACCAGGTGTTCAAGACCGAGTCCGAGAAGTACGACGCGGTGGTCCTCGACATCCGCGACTGCGTCGAACGCGGCCAGCCGGTGCTCGTCGGCACCACGTCGATCGAGAATTCGGAGAAGCTCTCCGACCTGCTGCAGAAGGAGAAGCTCCCGCACGAGGTGCTGAACGCGAAGCAGCACGAGCGCGAAGGCCACATCGTCGCGCAGGCGGGACGTCCGCGCGCGATCACCATCGCCACCAACATGGCGGGCCGCGGTACCGACATCGTGCTCGGCGGCAGCTTCGACTTCGACATCATGCACATCCGCGACGACGAAACGCTGTCGCCGGAGGAGAAGGACAAGCGGATCGCCGTCTTCAAGGAAGACTGGCAGACGCGGCACAACGCGGTCGTCGAGTCGGGCGGCCTGCACATCATCGGCACCGAGCGGCACGAGTCGCGGCGGATCGACAACCAGCTTCGCGGACGCGCAGGGCGCCAGGGCGACCCGGGCTCGTCGCGCTTCTACCTGTCGCTCGACGATTCGCTGATGCGGATCTTCGCCGGCGACCGGATGAAGGCGATCATGACGCGCCTCAAGGTCCCCGAAGGCGAGCCGATCGAGGCGGGCCTCGTCAATCGCTCGATCGAAACGGCGCAGCGCAAGGTCGAGTCGCGCAACTTCGACATCCGGAAGCAGTTGCTCGAGTACGACGACGTCGCCAACGACCAGCGCCGCGTGATCTACCAGCAGCGCAACGAACTGCTCGAGTCCGACGATATCAGCGAGACGATCCTCGGCCTCATCACCGGCTATGTCGACGACGTCGTCGATGCCCACATCCCGGCGGAGACCACCGAGGAGCAGTGGGACATCAGCGGGCTGAAGAAGCAGCTCGACAGCGAGCTCGGCATCGATCCGGAGAAGGTCGACGTCGCGGCATGGCTCAAGGAAAAGCCGGACCTGAACACCGAAGACGTCGCCGATCGCGTCCGCGAGGCGGTGACCGCGCACTACCGCATGAAGGAAGAACTGGCCGGCGCCGAGGTCGTACGCCAGTTCGAGCGCGCGATCATGCTGCAGTCGGTCGACACGCACTGGCGCGAGCACCTGGCGTCGCTCGATCACCTGCGCCAGGGCATCCACCTGCGCGGCTACGCGCAAAAGAATCCGAAGCAGGAGTACAAGCGCGAGGCGTTCGAGCTGTTCGAGGCGATGCTGAACGCGATCAAGGGCGACGTCGTCAAGGTGATGATGAACGTCCAGGTCCGCTCGCAGCAGGACGTGTCCGCGGTCGAGGAAGCGCCGGCCGTGTCGAACGTCCAGTACCAGCACGCAGGCTACGACGAGGCGCTGGCGCAGCCCGCGGAAGCACCGGCGGCGCAACCGTTCGTGCGCGCCGGCGAGAAGGTCGGCCGCAACGATCCGTGTCCATGCGGATCGGGGAAGAAATACAAGCATTGCCACGGAAGGCTTTGAAGTAACCGACCCCATGCCTGTCAATTACAAGTCGCCGTCACCCGAAGATCTGCATGTCGTCGCCGGCATCGAGCTCGGCGCCGCGCAGGCTGGAATCAAGAAGCCCGGCCGCTACGACCTGCTGGTCGTTCGCATCGTCAACGGCGCGAGCGTCGCCGGCGTGTTCACGCAGAACCGCTTCTGTGCGGCGCCGGTGCTGGTCTGCCGCGAGCACTTGTCGAATGCAACGCCCGGGTTGAGCGGCCGTCCGATCCGTGCGCTCGTCATCAACACCGGCAACGCCAATGCAGGCACCGGCGATCCCGGGCTGCGTGCCGCGCGCGCGACCTGCGAGAGCGTAGGCCGCGCGATCGGCTGCGATCCCGAGCAGGTGCTGCCGTTCTCGACCGGCGTGATCATGGAGCCGCTGCCGGTCGACCGTCTCGTCGCCGCGGTGCCGCAGGCGGTCCAGGCGCTGACACCCGATGCGTGGCCGCTTGCCGCGCAGTCGATCATGACGACCGACACGGTGCCGAAGGCCGCGTCACGTCAGGTCGAGGTCGAAGGGAAGACGGTCACCGTCACCGGCATCAGCAAGGGCGCCGGGATGATCCAGCCCAACATGGCGACGATGCTCGGCTTCATCGCGACCGACGCGCTGATCGAGCAGCCGGTGCTCGACGCGATGCTGAAGGAAGTGGCCGACGCATCGTTCAACCGGATCACGATCGACGGCGACACGTCGACCAACGACAGCCTGGTGCTGATCGCGACCGGCCTCTCGGGGATCCACGCGATCGTATCGTCAGACGACCCGCGCCACGCGGTGGTCCGCGATGCGGTGCTCGCGGTCGCGCAGGAGCTCGCGCAGGCGATCGTGCGCGACGGCGAAGGCGCCACCAAGTTCATCACCGTCACCGTCGAGGGCGGGGCCGACGCTGCCGAATGCGACCGCATCGCGCGGCAGATCGCGCACTCGCCGCTGGTGAAGACCGCGTTCTTCGCGTCCGACGCCAATCTCGGACGGATCGTCTGCGCTGTCGGCAACGGCGGACCGGCCGACCTCGACACGTCGAAAGTGAACATCCATCTCGACGACATCCTGATCGTCGAGAACGGAGGACGCGCCGCTTCGTATCGCGAGGACGATGGCGCGCGCGTGATGAAGCAGAGCGAGATGACGGTGCGCGTGAGCCTCGGTCGCGGCGACGCGGCAACGACCGTGTGGACCTGCGACCTGTCGCACGATTACGTGAGCATCAACGCCGACTATCGCAGCTAGCGTCGCGCAGCCGGCGACGCGCTGGGCGCCGGCCGCTATGAAGCCGGCGGCCGCGCCTTCGGCAGATGCCAGCCGAGATACAGGCTTCCCAGCCGAATCACCAGGCATAGCGCGGCGCCGGCGATCGTCGTGACGCCCGGCGGCAACCCGAACGATTCCCCGACGACGACCGCGGCACCGCCTGCCAGCGCCGCGATCGCGTAGAGCTCGGCGCGCAGCACCGTCGGGATCTCGGTGAGCAGCACGTCGCGCGCGATGCCGCCGCCGATTCCGGTCAGCATTCCGAGCAACGCGGCCATCGGCGCGTCGAGGCCATACAGCAACGCCTTCTGCGTCCCGGTGACGGCGAACAGCGCGAGTCCCGCCGCGTCGAAGAGCTGCACCGGACTGCGCAGGCGATCGATCAGCGGATGCCAGTAGAACGCCAGCAATCCGGCGGCCAGCGAGACCACGAGGTAATGCCAGTCGGTCAGCGCGATCGGCGGGACTGCGCCGATCAGCAGGTCGCGCAGGATGCCGCCGGTCGTCGCGGCGACGATCGCGAGGACGAGCACGCCGAAGATGTCGAGCTCGCGCTTCACTGCCGCGGCCGCTCCGCTCAGCGCGAACACGAACGTGCCGGCCAGGTCCAGCGTCAACAGGAACAGGTCCATCGGGCGCATGCGCATCCCGGACATCGACGGGCGCCGATAGTGCCACAATACGCGACCAATCACCTCTCGACGGAGCCGACGGATGGACGATCGCGATGCGCATGCCGACATGGAGCAGTACTACGCGCGGCGCGCTTCCGAGTACGAAGCGATCTATGCGAAGCCCGAGCGGCAATCGGATCTCGCGGCGATGCGAAGGGCGGTGACCGGGACGTTTCGAGGCCGGCGCGTGATCGAGATCGCATGCGGCACCGGCTGGTGGAGCCAGCACATCGCGGGCGTCGCGGCATCGCTCGATGCATTCGACATCAACGAGGACACGCTGGCGATCGCGCGCACCAAGCCGATCTCCCCCGGGCGCGCCCGATTCGCCGTCGGCGACGCGTATGCACCGCCGGCCGCGCGGCCACCGCGCCCGCCGTACGACGCCGCGTTCGCCGGATTCTGGTGGTCGCACGTGTTCAGGCGCGACCTCCCGCGCTTCCTCGAAGGACTGCATCGCGTGCTCGCGCCCGGCGCGAAGGTCGTGTTCCTCGACAACCAGTACGTCGAGGGATCGTCGACGCCGGTGTCGCGCGTCGACGAGAACGGCGACAGCTGGCAGAGCCGCAAGCTCGCCGACGGCACGTCGCACGACGTGCTGAAGAACTTCCCGGCGCCGGAAGAGCTGCGCGCCGCGGTCGCGCCGTACGCGCGCGATGTCGAAGTGACGCTCTACGATTACTACTGGTGGCTCGAGTACACGTTGCCGGCATCGAATCGATGAAGCGCGGAGAATCGAAACCGCGCGCCGCCCGATCGCGCGGCCGGAGCGCATGGGCCGCCGGGCCCACGTCGTCCGACGGCGAGATCCCGCCGGCGGCGACTGCAACCTCGCCGGATCTCGCCGCGCTGATCGCGCGCGCCGACGGCGTCCTGCGCCAGCTCGAGGCGTGGCTGCCGCCGGCGCCGCCGCCGGTCGCGTGGGACGATGCGATCGCCTTCCGCTGGCGCAAGAAGATCCACGGCCGCGACGGCAGCGCCGGACACATCGAGGCGGTCCGCAACGTCCATCGGATCACGCTCGCCGATCTGCACGGGATCGACCGGCAGAAGAAGCTGGTCGACCAGAACACGCGGCAGTTCCTCACCGGCGCGCCAGCCAACAACGTGCTGATGACCGGCTCGCGCGGCACCGGCAAGTCGTCGCTGGTCAAGGCGCTGCTGCACAAGTACGCCGGCAAGGGGCTGCGCGTCGTCGAGGTCGACAAGGACGACCTGATCGACCTGCTCGATATCGTCGACATCCTTTCCGGCAGGCCGGAGAAGTTCATCGTGTTCTGCGACGACCTCTCGTTCGACTCGGGCGAGGCCGGTTACAAGGCGCTGAAGGTCGTGCTCGACGGCACGGTCGCAGCCTCCGCGCCGAACGTCCTGATCTATGCGACGTCGAATCGGCGGCATCTGCTGCCCGAGTACTTCTCGGAGAACGCGGAGACGCGGCACATCGGCGAGGAAGTGCATCCGGGCGAATCGGTCGAGGAGAAGATCTCGCTGTCCGAGCGGTTCGGGCTCTGGATCTCGTTCTACCCGTTCTCGCAGGACGAGTACTTCGCCGCGGTCAAGGGGTGGCTTGGGTACTTCGGGTTTGCCGCCGATGCGTTCGAGGCGTTGCGCGAGGAAGCAGTCCAGTGGTCGCTGTCGCGCGGCTCGCGCTCGGGTCGCATCGCGTGGCAGTTCGCGCGCGACCAGGCGGGCCGCCGCGCGGTCAAGCGGTGACCGCACGCCCGCTGACTCCCGTTGCCGTCGGCATCCTTCGACGAAGCAACGGCGACGTGCTGCTGGCGCAACGACCGCCAGGAAAGCCGTATGCAGGCTACTGGGAGTTTCCGGGCGGCAAGATCGAGCCCGGCGAGTCGGCGGTTGCGGGTCTCGCGCGCGAGTTGCAGGAAGAGCTCGGCATCGCGATCACCGAATCGCAATGGCTGATCACGCAGCGGCACGACTATCCGCACGCGTGGGTCGAGCTGCAGTTCTTCATCGTCACGGCGTGGACGGGTGAGATCCATCCGCAGGAAGGCCAGGCGGTGATGTGGCAAACACCCGGCGCGTACACGGTCGAGCCGATGCTGCCGGCACTGCTGACCGACGACAGCGAGGTGCTGGCGCGGCTCGAGCGCTGAGCCGGCCGGATGCGCGGGCGCGGCCAGCGCCGGACCGGATAACGGGCAGAGCCGGACAGAGTCGGGCAGGGCGCCGGCTGCGCGCGCATTCGCAAAAGCGCAACAGTTTGACCGCGATCGCATGAGTCGAGGCCCCCGGATCAGCGCCCGCATTGGCGATCGGCGACCCCCTCGCCTATACTGCCGCCGCTGGCGCACCGCACTTGCGGTGTCGCGCGCATGCGCCTTTCGGGGCGCCGCACGCGATCCTTAGCGCCCGAATCCGGTGCCGTTTCCAGCGTCACCGTGCTGAAAGAGGCCAAACAATGAGAACAATCTCGAGCATCGCCCGCCGCATCTTCCCCCTGGCATTGAGCGCAAGCGTCGCGATCTTCGCGGCGCCGGCCGTTGCCGACAACTTCGTCGTCAACTTCGACGGAAGCACCAACGACGTGACTCCGGGTAACGGAACCTGCGCCGACGTCGGCGGGCATTGCACGCTGCAGGCCGCGATCCAGGAAGGCAACGTGCGCCCCGGCTCGCACACGATCACGTTCTCGATCTCCACCGTCCTGCTGCAGGCCGACCTGCCGCTGATCAAGGCGCCGTTCACGATCAACGGCGGCTCCGGCTCGACGCGCACCGTGATCTCCGGCAACAACCATACGTGGAACTGCTTCCAGCTGACCGATTCGGGCGACATGACCGCCGGTCATGCGTATGACACCAACACCGGCGCCGGCGGCGCCGACGGCACGGTGATCAACAATCTCGTCATCAAGAACTGCAAGGGCGACGCGATCTCCGCGAACGGCCACGGCTACATCTTCAAGGACAACTACATCGGCACCGACGAGACCGGTGCGGCGGTTGCAGCCAACAACGGGCACGGGATCACGGTCGGCGCGTCGCGCGTGTACAGCCAGGAGAGCCAGACGTTCTTCAACGACATCTCGGGCGCCGTCGCGCTGCTGCCGCAACCGACGACGGCGACGATGTCGGCATTCGCGACCTCGTACAAGGCATTGGCCACGACGTCGTTCCTGGGTCCGGTGGAGATCACCGGCAACGTCATCTCCGGAAATACCAAGAACGGAATCGACATCTCGACCGAGAGCTTGGGCTTCGTCCTCGTCTCCAACAATTTCATCGGCACCGATCTCACCGGCCACCTCGCGATTCCGAATGGACAGTATGGCGTGTCGCTGCTGGGATTGACGTGGGGCCACCTGATCGGTCCGAACAACGTGATCAGCGCCAACACGCTCGATGGCGTCTTCGTTTCCAACGGGGCGGCGACGCTGCCCAACTACATCATGGGCAACCGGATCGGCGTGTCGCTCGCCGACCCGGCCGCCGACATCGGCAACGTGCAGAACGGCGTCAACGTCAGCAACACGTTCCCCGAGACGAAGATGGGGCGCTCGAATCCGACCAACGTCGCGCTCTACATCGGCCCGGGCAACATCATCAGCGACAACAAGCTGGCGCCCAACAGCGCTGACCCCGACGTGCTGGGCGGCGACGGCGCCGGCGTCGTGGTGACGGGCGGCACCACCAAGGGCGTGGTCATCCGCGGCAATACGATCGGTCTTGCCGAATTCATGGCCGCGCCGCAACCGACGAAGATCTACGGCAACGCGGGCGACGGGATCGCCATTTCTGCCTCGGGCGTGCAGGTCGGCGGCACCGGCGCGGGCGACGCCAACGTCATCGCCGGCAACGGAAGGCACGGCATCCTGATCAAGGGCTCCGCCAACGCCAACACGTTGATCCAGGGCAACGCGATCGGCGTGCATCCCGCGATCGTCGGCAACCTCAGCCTCGGCAACGCCGCCGACGGCATCCATATCAACGGCGCGATCCTGTCGACGACGGGCGGCTCGGGCGCCGGCGCCGGCAACACGATCGCAGGCAACGGACGCAACGGCGTCAAGATTCGCAACGGCGACGCGAGCAGCGGCTGGGCGCACCTGCTGCAGCGCAATTCGATCTACGGGAATTCGCGCAACGTGATGACGCCCGGCGTCGGCATCGACCTCGACCGCGTCGAGGACGCCGCCAATCCGCTCGGCTCCGAGCACATCGGCAATCCGTACTCGAACTTCGACCAGGCGTCGCCGGCGATCTGCACCGGCATGGGCGACCCGGCCGAGTGCGCCGGCTTCGCGGCTTCGCATTCGGGCGCATCGAACACCACGCTCGACTGGACGATCCATACGCACGGTCCCGCGAGCATGCGGATCGAGTTCTTCAAGATCGACACCAACGACGTCAATACGGCGACGTCGATGACCTATATCGGCGAGCAGGTGGCGGTCACCGACGCGAGCGGCTTCCCGACGGGCGGCACCTGCACCGCGGGTCGCTGCACGGCGAGCGTCAGCGGCAGCAGCGCCGGCGGCTATGTCGTGGCAACCGCATCCGACATTACGTTCGTCACCAACGCTACGTATCCGTTCTGGATGACAGTGCCCGGCGTGGTCTGCCTGCAGGGCGCAGCCAACTGCACGATCAACAACACGTCCGAGTTTTCGAACGTCGCGCAACCGTCGATCGACACGACGACGGTGGTGTCGATCGTCAATCCGGCCGGCAGCGGCAACGCGACGAGCACCGCGACGAGCGTGTTCGGCCAGTCGGTCGCGGTCACCGTGACGGTGACAGCCGGCGGCGGCACCGGCGCGCCGACGGGCAACGTCATGGTCACCGCAGGCGGCAGCATGTGCACTGCGATGCTCGGCAACCCGATGACGACGCAGTCGACCGGGACCTGCACGCTGACGCCGAATCCTCCGGTAAATGCGGGCGCCTATACCGTCACCGCGAGCTACCCGGGGGCCGGCACGTTCAACGCCAGCGCGAGCAGCGGCGCCGGCAACGGCAGCCTGACGGTGAACAAGGCCGCGACGACGACGACGATCAACACGCACACGCCGGATCCCTCGCTGGTGGGCACGCCGGTCCTGGTCAACGCGACGGTCGCCGTCACGGCGCCCGGATCGGGCACTCCGGGCGGCACGATCACCGTTTCGGACGGCGTCGACATCTGCATGATCATGCTGCCGTCGACGACGTGCAACCTGGTCCTGTCGACCACCGGCCCCAGGATGCTCGCGGCGAGCTATGGCGGCGACGGCAACTTCGCCAACAGTACGTCGGGGTCTGTCCTGCACCAGGTGAACGGCGCCGCCGGCGTCACCACGACGACGGTGATCACCATCGTGCAGCCGCAGGGCAGCGGCAACGTGACCAACACGGCCACCAGCGTGCACGGGCAGCCGGTCGGCGTGACCGCCACTGTCACCGCGCAGAGCGGCGGCCTGCCCCCGAGCGGGACCGTATCGATCTCCGCCGGCGCCAGCGCCTGTAATGCAGCGCTGGTGCCGCAGGCCGGAATGGTCGCGACCGGAACGTGCACGCTGGCGCCGGCGCTTCCCGTCGCGGGCAGTGCGTACAGCGTAACCGGCGCGTATCCGGGCAACGTCGGATTTGCGCCGAGCGCGAGCGCCGGCGGTACCAACGGCAGCCTGACGGTGAACAAGGCGTCGACGACGACTACGATCACGGCCGACACGCCGGATCCGTCCACGGTCAACGTCGCTTACACGGTGACCGCGGGCGTCGTCGCCAACGCGCCTGGCGCCGGAACGCCGATCGGAACGATCACCGTCAGCGATACGGTGTCGAATTGCGTGATCACGCTTCCGGCCGTGAGCTGCAACCTGACGTCGACCTCGACGGGCGCGAAGAATCTGACCGCGGTCTATTCGGGCGACAGTAATTTCATTACCAGCACCTCGGCCGGCGTCATGCACACGGTGAACCCGGCCGGCGCGACCGCGACCAGCACTTCGGTGACGCAAGTCGCGCCATCGAGCGCGGTGTTCGGCCAGACCATCGCGGTGACGGTCTCGGTCACCGCACAGAGCGGCGCGGTGGGACCGGCCGGGAGCGTCAACGTGACCGCCGGCGCCAGCGCGTGTACCGCCGTGCTCAACGCGCCGGTCGGACTTGCCGCGTCGGGCAGCTGCAATCTCGCGCCCGCACTGCCGGTATCGGGAGTTCCGTACGTTGTCAACGCGACCTACGCGGGGAACGCAACGTTTGCGCCGTCGAGCAGCAGCGGCGCCGGCAACGGCAGCGTCACTGTCGGCAAGGCAGCGACCACGGCAACCATCACCGGGCATACGCCGTCGCCGTCGAATGCCGGTTCGCCGATCCTGGTCACCGCGACGCTCGCAGTGACGGCACCGGGATCGGGCACGCCCACGGGCACGATCACGGTCAGCGATGGCACGGCCAATTGCACGATCACGCTCCCGGGCACCACGTGCAACCTGACGCCGAACGTCCCGGGTCCGAAGAACCTGAACGCCACGTACTCCGGAGACGCGAACTTCAACGGCAGCGTGTCGCCGAACGTCGCGCACACGGTCAATGCGGGCTCGACGGTGACGTCGACCGCGGTCACGCTGGTCAATCCGTCGACGAGCGTGTTCGGCCAGACGGTTGCGGTGACTGCAACGGTCACTGCCGCGACGGGCGCGGTGGCGCCGGACGGGAGCGTCACGATCACCGCCGGCGCAAGCTCGTGCGGCGCCGTGCTCGGATCGCCGGTCGCGCTCACCTCGACGGGGACCTGCAACCTGGCGCCTGCGCCGACGGTCGCCGGCAGTCCGTACACGGTGACTTCGAGCTATGCGGGAACGGCGGTCTTCGCAGCCGCCACCAGCAGCGGCAACGGCAACGGCAGCCTGACGGTCAACAAGGCCGCGACGACGGCGACGATCAGCGGGCACACGCCGAATCCGTCGACGGTGAACACGCCGATCCTCGTCACCGCGACCGTCGCGGTGACGGCGCCAGGAACCGGTACGCCGACGGGAACGATCACGGTCAGCGACGGCACGGTCAACTGCACGATCACGCTGCCGGCGACGACCTGCAACCTGACACCGACGAGCGCGGGCGCCAAGATGCTGACGGCGACGTACTCGGGAGACGCCAGCTTCAACGGCAGCGTGTCGCCGGGAGTCGGTCACACGGTGAACGCCGTCGCGACGGCCACGGCAGTGACGTTGGTGAATCCGTCGACCGCGGTATTCGGCCAGCCGGTCGCGGTGACGGCTACGGTCACCGCATCGGCCGGCGCGAATGCACCCACCGGCAACGTCACGATCTCGGCTGGCGCGAGCTCCTGCACGGGCGCGCTGGGATCGCCCGTCGCGCTGACCTCGACGATGACCTGCAATCTCGCACCATCGCCGGCGGCCGCCGCGAATCCGTACACGGTGAGCGCGAGCTACCCGGGAACGCCGAACTTCGGAGCGAGCGCGAGCAGCGGCGCAGGCAATGGCAGCCTCACGGTCAACAAGGCGGCGACGAGCGCGAGCATCGTCAACCACACGCCGGATCCGTCGATCGTCAACGCGGCGGTCGCGGTCGGCGCCACGGTCGCCGTGACGGCGCCGGGATCGGGCACGCCGACGGGAACCATCACGATCAGCGACGGCACCGCAAACTGCGTGATCGCGCTGCCGGCGACGAGCTGCAACCTCACACCGACGGTGGCCGGCGCGAAGATGCTGACTGCTGCGTATTCGGGCGACGCCAATTTCGCCGCCAGCGTCTCGGCCGGTGTCGCGCACACGGTGAATCCGCTGCTCAGCTTCAACTCGCCGGTGCCAGGCGGGGGGCAGGGAACCGTCACGCTCTCCGGCGGCGGCCCGACCTGCACGCTGGTCCAGCCGGCGTTCATCCCGGTGGCACCGCTCGTTCCGCCACAGGGCGTGCTGTTCCCGGTGGGGCTGTTCGACTTCTCGACCACCTCGTGCACCGTCGGGTCGACGATCACGATCCAGATCGTCTACACCGTGGCGTTGCCTCCCGGAACGCAGTACTGGAAATACGGACCGACGCCGGGTGATGCGAACCCGCACTGGTACGTGCTGCCGGGGGCGAGCATCAACGGGTCTACCGTCACGTTCTCGATCACCGACGGCCAGATCGGCGACGATGACCTGGTTGCGAACGGCACGATCGTCGACCAGGGCGGACCAGGGGCTCCGCCGTTCCTGGTGCCTGCGTTGAAAGACGCGATGCTGGTCGCGCTGGGATTGATGCTGCTGGTGCTGGGCGCGCTGGCGGTCGGGCGGCGGACGCGAAGAGGCGGTTGATTCCTCGTCCGCCGGAAACCGCCCGACCCGCTACGACTGGTCGGGCGGAATCAGTCGCTCGAGATCCGCCTCGGTCAGCGGTTCGCCGGGCACCTGGTACTGCCCGGTAGCCCACGCCGCGAGATCATTGGTCTTGCAGCGTTGCGAGCAGAAGGGCCGGAACTTCGCGGCCGGCGTCCATTCGACGGGTTTCTTGCACACGGGACAGTTCACGACACTCGGCTTCATCGCGGGAGAGGGCTGTAGGGTTCCTGAAGGGCTGGCTCGACTTCGACGTCCCGCGGACGCAAAGTTCCGAGCCAACCCGGATCCGCCGGACGGATCGATTGCTCCGCCGGCGCACCCGAACTTTAGCCTTCTCGCTGAAGCGCTACAACCGCGGTGTTACAACCGTGCCGCTACGACCGTGGTGTTACAACCGCGGTGTTACAACCGCGGTGTTACAACCGTGGCGGCACGACCGTCCCACTTACGAAGCGCCGATCTCGGCCTTGAGCTCCGCGGCCCGCGCCTCGAGCTGCTCGCCGAGCACTTCGAGGTTCAGCTCCTTCACGCGCCTTGCCTTCTTGAAGATCTGCGTTTCCTCTTCGCCCGCGTGATGCTTGATCTGCTCGCCCAGCACCGTCACCTTGGCATCGTAGAGCGGATCCCGCGGCTTGGCACCCTGCAGTTGCGCGATCAGGTCCTTCGCACCGGTGTGCTCGACCTCGGCTTCGTCGAGCATCTCGTTCAGGTCGTCGTCGGCGACATTGCGCAGCGCCGGATAGAAGATCTCCTCCTCGATCCGCGCGTGGATGGTCAGCTCGTTGCAGATGATCTGGACCATGCTGCCCTTCTCGCTGTCCGAGAGGTCGTCCTTCTTGCGCTCGTAGGCATTGAACATCTTCCTGACGGCGTCGTGATCGGATTGCAGCTTGGTCAACGCATTCTTGCGCAGCGGCCGGCGTGTCACCTTCTTCGCAGCGGACTTCCTGGCCGGCGTCTTCCTGCTTGCGGACTTCGCGCCTGTCGCCTTTTTAGCCGTGGTCTTCTTTGCCGCGGCTTTTTTCGCCGCGGGCTTCTTCCGTGATGTCGCTTTCCTGGCCGTTGCCATGTCAGTTCCCCGTAAGTTTGGACTTGGATGATCGTGTGGTCTGCTGTTCAGACCATGGGTATCGATGCTATCTCGCGCGAGTGGCGCGGTATGTGCCGGCGCGTACACATGCGCCGGGTCGACGGATCTGTTTGCGCAGCAACGGATGGCAACAACCGCGTGGCCTACGATCGTCGCTCGATCCAGGAGGAAGTCATGAAGAAGATACTTCGCGAGAACGGCCTCTCGATCGTGATGCTCGGGCTCTTCTTCTGCACGTTCTTCGTCGGCCAGGTCATCACCGGACGCATGGAGCTGAACAGCGACTTGCGCGAGTACGGCCAGCCTGAAGTCGGCTATGTCGAATACCTGTCGACGCCGCACTTCGTCGAAGCCACGATGGAGAACTGGGAGTCGGAGTTCCTGCAGATGTTCCTGTTCGTGGCGCTCACCGCATTCCTGTACCAGAAGGGGTCGGCGGAATCGAAGAAGCTCGACGGCAGCGATTCGGTCGACCGTGACCCGATACGGTCGAAGAACAGGAAAGGAGTTCCGTGGCCCGTACGTCGAGGCGGGCTCGTCCTGAAGGTGTATCAGCATTCGCTGAGCCTGGCGTTCCTGTTGCTGTTCCTCGGATGCTTCTTCCTGCATGCGGCCGGGGGCGCGCGTCACTACAACCAGGAGCAGGCGCTGCACGGGATGGCGGAGCGAGTGTCGACGCTGCAATACATGGCGACGTCGCGCTTCTGGTTCGAATCGTTCCAGAACTGGCAGAGCGAGTTCCTGGCGGTCGGACTGATGGTGGTGCTTTCGATCTGGCTCCGGCAGAAGGGATCACCGGAATCGAAGCCGGTCGACGCACCGCATTCGCAGACGGGAAAGGACTAGTCGCGTCGGAGCAGGTCGCGGGCGGGTCGTCGAGCGCGCTCACGACTTCCGAGCGCTGGCGACCCGCCGGCCGTGCGACTTCGCGCCGGCAGGCGGGTCAGCCGATCACTGCGTTGTTTCTTCGGGCGATGTGTCAGCCCTGTTCCTTCTTTCCGCCCTGCTGATTCCCCGCTCCGCCCTTGTCGCCACCTTGCGAAACCTGCCCGCCACCCTGGGTCGCCTGTCCGGCGCCACCCTGGTTCGCCTGGTTGCCCCGGTTGTCACTCTGCGATTGCTGGTTGCCACCGTGGCCGCCTTGCTTTCCTTGCGAGCCCTGATCGTGGTTCGCCTGCTGGCCGCCCTTCTGGTTGCCCTGGTTCGTGCTGCCTTGATTGTTCGACGACATCGTTATCTCCTTCGTGTGAACGCGCGCCGCGGAAGGGACAGCGCGCCCGGAAGACCGCGAACTGCGCGAGTGTTCCAGGACGATGAGCGTATCGGGGGACTCGGCCGGCGTATGTCCTAACGCATACAGACGAAGCTCGAGACGGCCAACGACCTTCAGTCCCCGCGCCGATTGCGCAAGGCGACCTCCAGCGCATGGTCGACAAAGCCGGTCGAGAGACGTTGGGCCGGTAGTGTCTCGGAGACACTACCGTTGGGCCCGATTGTTTGACGCGGGTCCGATCACGTGACAGAATCGCGCCCGCTTCAAGCGCCGTGCACGACCCTTCCACCGCACCGCCGGGACCCTCACAGGAGACGCCACATGACGACAATTGCCCACGTTCCATGTCGGCCGCGTCCTGATTCCGTCTGGTCGCTGCACTCGTAACGACCGACCGCCCCTGATCGCCTGGCGCCACGCGGCGCTACGGCGCGATCGAGATCCGGATTGCCGCGCACCCACGGTTCGCGCGGCCGACGTTCCACACCAAAGGTTGCTCCCTGCTTCACAGCGAGGAGCGCATTGGCGTTCGGTCCTGCGACCGGCGTCGTGTGCAACGAAGGATCTCTTTCATCATGTTCGATCTCGATTTCGAAGCATTGTCCGCGCTGGGACTTACACCCGCGCTTGCAAGCAGGGCCGCCGCGGCAGCCGCGGCAGCGACCGAAACAAATGACTGCGCGCTGTTCCGCGTTATCGAAGTTCACCGCGAAACGGTTGTCGTCCACGATGGACGCGCCTGTCGCAGCGCGCGGCCGTTACCGAGGCTGCGCCGTTCCCTTGCCGACGACGGCTGCGCGCTGGTCGTCGGCGACTGGGTGCTGGGCGCCGTCGACGCGAACAGTCAGGCGTGGATCGAAGCTCGCGTGGAGCCGTCGTCGGCGATCGTCCGCCTCGATGGCGACGGCCAGCGCCACCAGGTCGTCAGCAATGTCGATACGGCGCTGCTGGTCATGGGACTGGACGACGACTTCAATCCCCGGCGGATGGAGCGTTATCTCGCGCTGGTGCACGGCTGCGAAGTGCAGCCGGTCATCGTGCTCACGAAGGCTGACGTCGTGCATGACCCGGAGCAGCTCGACGCGCAGATCGACGTCCTGCGGCGACGTATTCCCGCGGAGGTCGACGTGGTCGCGGTGAATGCGACGCAGCCAACGGCTACCGAAGCGCTGGGTCACCATCTCGTGCGCGGCCGGACGCTCGTGATGCTGGGATCTTCGGGCGCCGGAAAATCGACGCTCACCAACACGCTCCTCGGCAGCGCGGTGCAGGACACCGGCGAAGTGCGCGAGCACGACAGCCGCGGCAAGCACACCACGACATCGCGCTCGCTGCACCTGCTGCCTTGCGGCGCCTGCGTGATCGATACGCCCGGTGTCCGAACCCTGCGACCCGATGCCAGCGAGGCCGCGATCGCCGGCGCCTTCGCCGACGTTGCCGCGCTGGCCATCGGTTGCCGTTTCCGCGACTGTGCCCATCGCGACGAGCCCGGCTGCGCAGTCCGCGCGGCGCTCGACGAGGATCGGCTGCGCAACTATCACAAGCTGCTGCGCGAGAGCCGGCGCGATACGCTGACCGTGCTGGACCGGCAGAAACAGCTGGCGGAGTGGAAGGCGCGGGGCCGCGCCGCACGGGAACGGATGCGCGACAAGCGCGGGGGATGAGTGCGCCGGTGCACGCCGCAGCATCGCTTGCGGATCAACTGCTCGCGGCTGTGCCGGCGCCGAAGTGGCTACTGGTAGTTGAGGCGAAGTCCGGGCTCGTGCCAATCCATCGCGCCGAGCTTTCCTTCGTGCGACATCGTGATGTACGCGGTGCGCAGGCCGGGCCCGCCGAAGCAGATATTGGTGACGCCGATATCGGGGACCGGATGGCGCCGGATCATCGCGCCGTCAGGCGACACTTCGATCACGCTGCAATCGTTCAGCGCGGCCACGCAGATGTTGCCGGACGCGGAGATCGCGAGACTGTCGAGACGGACATATCCGCCGAATCCGGTGACCAGCGTTCCGCCGTGCGGAGACGGAAACGGCCGCTTGCGCACTTCGCCGGGCGCCGTGATCTCCCACGACCACACGCGGCCGGTCTCGGTTTCTGCCACGTACAGCCGATTGCCATCAGGGGAGAGTCCGATGCCATTGGGCGTGAGAATGGGGCCGATGACCTCGCGGATCTCGGAACCGTCGGCGCGCGCCCAGTAGACAAAGCCGCGATCCATGTCGCGGGCGCGGCGCTTGCCCAGGTCGGTGAACCAGAACCCGGCGTGCGCGTCGAAGACCAGGTCGTTCGGCCCGCGCAGGGCGTGCGCGCCGCACTTGTCGTACAGGGTCTCGAAGCGGCCGGTCTCGAGATCGACGACCTGGATGCTGCCGCCGATATAGTTCTCGGCCTGCGTGTACGGCCGCAGAGTGCCCTTGTCCCTGATCCAGCTGAAGCCGCCGTTGTTGCAGAGGTACATCCTGCCGCCGGGGCCGAGCGCGGCGCCGTTGGGGCCGCCCGGTATCTCGGCGATGACCTCGACGCCTCCGTCCGGCAGTACGCGCGACAGCGTCTCGCGCGCGATCTCCACGACGATGACCGACCCGTCGGACATCGCGACCGGACCCTCGGGGAACTGCAAGCCTGTTGCGACGATGTCCATCGGGCGCTGGACTGGGGAAGTTCTCTACAGGTTGCAGAACGTCAAATCGAACTCCACGTCCTGCTCGATCTGCCTCGGCCGGTCCGCATTGTCGAACCCCACGAACCGGATGTTCAGCGCGTACCGGTTCGCGCTGATCTCCGGCACATACGGCAGATCCTTCGCGACCGTGATCCGCAGCAGCTGCGCAACCTTGTTCGCCGTCAGCATCAACTGGAACAATCCGTTGTAAGCCACCTGCCGCGACGACTTCCCGCTATCGCGCAACACCCGCAACACGATCCTCAACGCCTCATCGGTAGGCATGAACGGCGCGAGCCACTGCTGCAGGTCATGCTGCCTTCGCTGCAGGTCGAGGTTCAACCAGAAGTGATACGACGGCAAGTCGAACTCGCAGACGCCACCTGGGATGTTCATCCGCTGCTTGATCGTCATCAGCCATTCGTTGTCGCGCAGATGGGCGCCGATGCGGCCGGCCTGCGCGTAGAGGTCGGTCGCGGCGTTGACGATGTCGGACAGGAACTCGTCCAGCGTCTCGGTGGCGACCTGCGGGTTGTCGCGCAGCGTCGACAGCAATTGCCGCTGGCGCTCCAGCTCCTGCAGCAGGTCGGACTTGAGGTCGGCGCGCTGCGCGATCTCGGCGATCTCGAACAGCGCGTTGATCGCCGAATGGTGATCGTTGGGCTCGACTTTCGCCGCGAAGTAGCGCGCCCGCTGGAACAGGTCCTCGAGCCGCATCATCGTGCGGATGCGTTCGTTCAGCGGATGCTCGTAGCGGATCAAGCGACGACCCTTCGCCACGCGACGATCATGCGTACAGGGCCATCAGTGGTGAGCGCATCGTTGTCGCGCATCTTTGTCGGGTGTCGCGCCCGCGCCGGTCGAGCGGACCGTGCCAACCGCGAATCCGTCGATTGTCCTACAAAGGGTAGGGCAAGGGAATAGATGGACAGGTGTGGGGCTCAAATCGCGGCGAGCTTCCGGTACAGCCGGTCGAGCCGCGCGATCGGCCCCAGCGTCGCGGCGGGCGCGACCTCGTTGTCGATCACGTCGTCGGCCAGCGCGAGCCGGCGGTCGCGGGGGATCTGCGACGCGATGATCGCCCGGACCTGCGCCGGATCGAGACCGCTGCGGGCGACGACGCGGGCGACCTGCGTCTCCTCGCGGCAATCGACGACGAGGACCCGGTCGCAGAGCTCGTATTGGCGCCCCCGCTCCAGCAGCAGCGGCACCATCAGGAGGACGTATGGCGCGCCCGCCTCGATCAGGGCGGCTTCCTGGCGCGCCGACTCGACCCGGATCAGCGGATGCAGCACCGACTCGAGCTTGGCCTTGATCGAAGGGTGGGTGAATACGTCCTGGCGAAGCATGGCGCGATCGAGGTTGCCCTGGGCGTCGAAGTACTTCGCGCCGAGCGCGTCGCGGATCGCGATCGACCCCGCGGCGCCCGGACGGGTCAGCGCGTGCGACACCGCGTCGGCGTCGACCATCCCCGCGCCTTTCTCGACGAAGCGCTCGGCGATCGTGCTCTTGCCGCAGCCGATCCCCCCGGTCAGTCCGATCACCCGCGCGGTGCTCAAGGCGAGTATGAGGAGAGTGAAGATGCGCAGCGAGGGCCTGTCGCGGGGTTGCTCACGACCGCCGCCGGCTCAGCCCAGGTACGCGGCGACCAGCGCGTTGCCGAAGAACACCGCCAGTGCGCCGGCGCCGGCGAGATACGGGCCGAACGGGATCGGGATGTTCCGGTCGCGTCCGCGCAGGACGATCAACAGGATCCCGACAACGGCGCCGACCACCGACGACAGAAGGATGATCACCGGGAGCATCTGCCAGCCGAGCCACGCGCCCAGCGCAGCGAGCAGTTTGAAGTCGCCGTAGCCCATTCCTTCCTTGCCCGTCAGCAGCTTGAACAGCCAGTACACCGACCACAGCACCAGGTAGCCGGCGATCGCGCCCCAGAGCGCCGTCGACAGCGGGACGAACAGCCCGAATGCGTTGACGATGAGGCCGGCCCACAGGAGCGGCAGCGTCAGGTTGTCGGGCAGGAGCTGGGTGTCGATGTCGATCGCGGTGAGCGCCAGCAGCACCAGCAGCAGCCCCGCGACGGCGACCGCCTGCCAGGTCGGTCCGAACTTCCACGCCGCGGCGAACGCGAGGAGCGCGGCGGCGATCTCGATCAGCGGGTAACGCGCCGAGATGCGGACGCCGCAACTGGAGCACTTGCCGCGGAGCAGCAGCCACGAGACGACCGGGATGTTCTCGAAAGCCCCGATCTGATGCCTGCACGCCGGACACGCCGACCGCGGCACGACCAGGTTGTAGCGCGGACGCTCCCCCGGCTCCTCGCCGCGCAGCGCCGCGCATTCGTCGGCCCACCCGTGCTCGAGCATCTTCGGCAGCCGGTGGATGACGACGTTGAGGAAGCTTCCGACGCAGAGGCCGGCGACGCCGAAGATCGTCAGCCAGGCCCAGGGAGGAAAAACCCGTAGTGCTTCGATCTCCTGCACGTCAACCGATCGCAGTGATGAGGAATCCCCGCACGCCTTACCCCACGACCGAGCCGAGCTTGAAGATCGGCAGGTACATCGAGATCACCAGCCCGCCGACGACGACGCCCAGGAACACCATCAGGAACGGCTCCATCAGCGACGACAGCGCGGACACCGCATCGTCGACCTCGCGCTCGTAGAAGTCGGCGACCTTGTTCAGCATGCCGTCGAGCGAGCCCGACTCCTCGCCGATCTGCGTCATCTGCAGCACCATGTTCGGGAACACGTCGGTGGCGACCATCGCGCCCGACAGGCTGGTACCGGTCGACACGTCGGTGCGGATCTTCCGCGTGGCATCGGCGTAGACCTGATTACCTGCGGCGCCGGCCACCGAGTCGAGCGCGTCGACCAGCGGGACACCGGCGGCGAACATCGTGGCCAGCGTCCGGCTCCAGCGCGCGATCGAGGCCTGCCGCAGAACCTTGCCGATGATCGGGACCCTGAGGCTCAGCCGGTCGACGATACGGCGCGTTGCCGGCACCCGTCGCCATAGCACGATCATTCCGAAGACGAAGCCCGCGATCAGCGCGGCGCCGATGTACCAGTAGGAAGTGAAGAAGTCGGAGATCGCGATGACGACCAGCGTCGGCGCCGGCAGCGTCGCGCCGAAGCTCGAGAACACTTCCTTGAACGACGGGATGACGAAGATCATGATCACCGTGATCACGACGAAGGCGACGGCGATGACCATCGACGGATAGAACAGCGCCGACTTGATCTTGCTCTTGATCGCCAGGATCTTCTCCTGGTATGTCGCGAGGCGGTCGAGCACCGTATCGAGCACACCCGCCTGCTCGCCGGCGGCGACCAGGTTGCAGTAGAGGCCGTCGAACTGGACAGGATGGCGGCGGAACGAGTTCGACAGGCTGGTGCCGGACTCGACCGACTGCTTGATGTCGAGCAGCATCCGCGAGAAGCGCGGGTTGGAGTGGCCGCGCGCGACGATGTCGAACGACTGCAGCAGCGGAACGCCCGCCTTCATCATCGTCGACAGCTGGCGCGTGAAGAACGTGACGTCGCGCTCCTTGACCCGCCCGCCGCCGCGCGTCGACAGCTTCTTGACCTTGAGGACGCGGATCCCCTGCCGTCGCAGCGTGCTGGTGACGACCGTTTCCGACGCCGCGCGCAGGTCGCCGCGGACCGTCTTGTTGTTCTTGTCGATGCCTTCCCAGTTGTAGAGGAAGGTCTTTACGTCGCGCGCCGGGCGTTGCGGCTGGGTTGCGGGTGTTGCGACTGCCATGGCGTTCCCCTGCTCCTGACGGCGTGTCCCGGTAGTACCTGTCGCCAGGCGGCTAACGGGCGCCGGTTATTCGTTGGTGATCGCTTCGATTTCCTCGAGCGACGTGATGCCGCTCTTGACCTTGAGGAGCCCCGACTGCCGCAGGTTCTTCACGCCCTCCCGGCGCGCCTGCGCGGCGATGTCGAGCACCGTCCCGTTCTTCATCAGGATGCGCATCATCTCTTCGGAGATCTGCATCACTTCATAGACGCCGGTGCGCCCCTTGTAGCCGGTGCCCTTGCAGTTCTCGCAGCCGACCGGGCCGTACGCCTCCCACGAGCCGTCGAGGTCGTCCTCGCTGAAGCCCGCGCGCAACAGTGCCTCGTGCGGGATGTCGACCGGCGTCTTGCAGCTCGTGCAGAGCTTGCGGCCGAGCCGCTGCGCGGTGATCAGGTTGACGCTGGAGGCCACGTTGAACGGCGCCACCCCCATGTTGACCAGCCGCATCAGCGTCGACGGCGCGTCGTTGGTGTGGACGGTCGCCAGCACCAGGTGACCCGTCTGGGCGGCCTTGATCGCGATATCCGCGGTCTCGAGGTCGCGGATTTCGCCGACCATGATGATGTCCGGATCCTGCCGCAGGAACGCGCGCAGCGCGATCGCGAACGTCATCCCGGCCTTGTCGTTGACGTTGACCTGGTTGACGCCGGGCAGGCTGATTTCCGCCGGATCCTCGGCCGTCGCGATGTTGACGCCCGGCTGGTTGAGGATCTGCAGCATCGAATAGAGCGACACGGTCTTGCCCGAGCCGGTAGGGCCGGTGACCAGCACCATCCCGTACGGCCGGCTGATCGCGTGCATGATCAGTGCCTGCTGCTCGGTGTCGTAGCCGAGATGCTCCATGCCGACCAGCGCGGCGCCCGAGTCGAGCAGACGCATCACGATCTTCTCGCCGAAGAGCACCGGCAGAGTCGACACGCGAAAGTCGATCGCGCGGTTCTTCGACAGCATCAGCTTGAGCCGCCCGTCCTGCGGGACACGCCGCTCGGCGATGTCGAGCTTGGAGATCACCTTGATCCGCGAGGCGACCTTTTCCTTGATGACCAGCGGCGGCTGCGCGATCTCGATCAGCGCGCCGTCGAGCCGGTAGCGGATCCGGTAGAACTTCTCGAACGGCTCGAAGTGGATGTCGGAGGCGCCCGCCGAGATCGCGTCGAGCAGGATCTTCTGGATGTAGCGGACGACCGGCGCATCGTCGACCTCGGAGCTGTCGTCCTCGGCGGCGGCCGACGTCGGCAGCTCGTTGAGGTCGATCTCCAGGTCTTCGGTGGTCATCAGCGTCGACAGCGTGGTGTCGGACGCCTCGACGATCTTGGCGATCGCCTGCGACAGCTTCGGATCCTCGACGACGATCGGATCGATGACCAGGTTCGTCTTGAAGCGGATCTCTTCGAGCGCCTGGAGGTTGGTGAGATCCGACGTGGCGACGAACAGGCGATTGCCGCGCTTGTGCAGCGGCAGAACGCGGCGAAGGACGAGGATCTTCGTGTCGATCCAGTCGCGCGGGATCTGTGCCAGGTCGAACTTTCCAGCACAGTGGGATCCGAAGCTTGGAATTCACGTGACTTGAAGTCGCGGC
>JADMIO012784775.1_pt1 | contig 74955 bp, 54 predicted proteins | sample 8958161 | NCBI WGS metagenome assembly JADMIO01 (sample SAMN16585339, study PRJNA669376) | soil metagenome | isolation source: Crop rotation soil | place: USA: Cullars Rotation, Alabama | collected 2011 | reverse complement strand
ATGCATGGACAGGTCCTGCCGGATTTACTTCTACAGCTCAGTGTCCTACCGTAAGCACAGCCGGTACATATACAGTAACTGTAACCAATACAGTGAACGGATGTACAGCAACCTGCTCTACAACACTCCAGGCTAACATCACTCCTCCACCTGCAAACTGCAGCAACAACGGACCGCTTACTTGTATCAATACAACAAGAACGGTTAGTGTGAACAGTTGCGATGGAGCAGCAAACAGAACCTATGCATGGACAGGTCCTGCCGGATTTACTTCTACAGCTCAGTGTCCTACCGTAAGCACAGCCGGTACATATACAGTAACTGTAACCAATACAGTGAACGGATGTACAGCAACCTGCTCTACAACACTCCAGGCTAACATCACTCCTCCACCTGCAAACTGCAGCAACAACGGACCGCTTACTTGTATCAATACAACAAGAACGGTTAGCGTGAACAGTTGCGATGGAGCAGCAAACAGAACCTATGCATGGACAGGCCCTGCCGGATTTACTTCTACGGCTCAGTGTCCTACCGTAAGTGCAGCTGGTACATATACTGTAACCGTTACCAACACTACAAACGGTTGTACAGCTACTTGTTCAACAACATTGCAGGCTGACATTACACCTCCACCTGCAAACTGCAGCAACAACGGACCGATCAATTGTTACAATCCAACACGTACAGTTAGTGTGAACAGTTGTGATGGTGCGGCTAACAGAACGTATGCGTGGACTGGTCCTTCTGGATTTACATCCACAGTTCAGTGTCCTGTAGTAAGTGTTGCCGGAACGTACACTGTAACTGTTACCAATACAGTAAATGGATGTACTGCTACATGCAGCACAACGCTGAACAGCAACTTAACGCATCCAACATGTAACCTGACTGCTCCGAACCCAAGACCATTCTGTGGTTCTGCAGGAAATACATTGTGTGCAAATGCTACGAATGCAAATACATACCATTGGACAGTCGTAAGCGGTACATTGTGGGCAATCACTGCAGGCGTGGATAGTAATTGCATTGTTTACACTGCAGGAAGCAGCGATTCTGTAACCATCAAATTGGTGGTGACAAACACTGAAAGTGGTTGTACAGATTCATGTACAGTTACATTTGGTTGCCAGCTTCCTTATTGGGGATGTACACTCGGATTCTGGAAGAACCATTCACAATTGTATGATCAGGCCAGCGATCCTATTGCACAGTGTGTTGCTGCAGGAATTGCACTCATGGGACCTCCATACAGTGGCAACGGAACAGCCAATTCATCGTTCATGACTACGTTTGGCCTTACTCCTGCACAGATGACTGCAGCCGGTTACAGCACTTCGCTGACGTTACTGCAGGCGCTGAATCTTGGTGGCGGCGGATATAAGATGATGGCTCGCCAGGGTGTTGCTGCATTGCTGAATACGTGTGGTTTAAGTGGTAACTACTTCTACAATACCACACAGGTATTGACGATGTTGCATAATGCTGTTGTAAATGGAAATCCTGGTCCTACAGGAAGCTTGTTTGCTCAGCACAATGAAACATTGCCTGATAACTGTCCTCCAGGTGGTCCGGCAACGCATCCTACATTGCGTCATGGAATCATTGCGAACGATGAGGTGACGATCAATGCTTATCCGAATCCGTTTAATTCTAAAGCAAACATTGACTTTGAATTCGCATACAGCATTTCTAAAGTAACCGTTGATGTTTATTCATTAAGCGGTGAAAAGATTGCTACCTTATTCAGCTCCAATGTTGATGCAGGAACAGAGTACAAAGTAGAATTAGATGGAAGTCAGCTTACCCCTGGTATTTATATCTACAAAATAAATACCGGCGATAACGTATACTACGATAAGCTGATCCTCATGAAATAATGATTGATTTATCATAAAAGAAAAAGGCCCTCGATACAACGGGGGCCTTTTCTTTTTAGCACGCAATGAAAATGTAATGGAACAATGTTGACTGTTGTTACACAACCATCAGGTTACAACCCCGGATATCACTGTTATCAAAACGCCCGAGGACTTCAAACGAACCATCGGATCTTAGCTTGCCTAAATCCTGCGTGGCAATAAAAGAGCATGAATGGAGATTGGCAAGGTCAATAACATTAATACCTCCAACATGATTTTCAGCAACTGTTACCAATGGGTCATTTATATCACGGATCATTATTTTCATCCACGGTGGAGTTTCAAAAATTCCTGCTCCTTTGGAATAGGCCTGTGATAAGAGCTCTGTCATCCCGTATTCTGAATGAATGGAAAGCACATGAAACCGTTCACAAAGGATCTGGTGAAGTTCTTCACGGGTGAGTTCCGTTCTCCTTCCCTTCATTCCGCCGGTCTCCATTACGAGCGCATTCCCCAAATCAAGATCAAATTTTTCGGCAAACTCAAGGAGGGCAAAGCTCACTCCCCACAAGATGAATTTCTGCTTTTCGTTTTTTAGTTTTTCAATCTTTCTTACCAGTTGATCATGGTTATACAGGTAAAAACCACCATCCGGATTTTTTGATTCGCGGATCAGATGCTCAACCATATAAACAAGGGAAGATCCTTCACGTTCCAGGTATGAAGGCAGTAAAGCCAGGATTGCATAATCCGAGGGTGAGCCATAGAAATGCTGAAACCCGCGCATGAAGCTTTCTCTATAAACCGAAACATCTGTAATATAATGTTTCGAGGGCTCTGTATGAGTCGTACCGCTACTGGTAAATACCGTTTCATAAACAGCGTCATTACTTAAAATGGTGTGTCCTTTAAAGAAATCAATGGGCAGAAATGGAATCAAAGAAACCCGGTCTACACTATTTATCCCGCATTTCAGGGCCATTAAATATTCCCTGTAAACGTCATTATGAGTGGCCTGGTGCCTGAACACCCGGAGGGCAGCATTTGAGAGGGATTGCTCATCAGAAACTGAAAAAATCAATTTTTTTAGGGCCTGGAGATTCATTTGCAACCAATTTTTGAGGAATTCGAATAACTGAGAGGGGTGTTAAAATAAATTGTAGCTGTGAGAAATTTTGACATTAGTATGATTATAATTGTAAGACTTTTTTTGTTTCTTTATGAAATCTTATAAAGGGCGCATGAATAGTAACAAGCACGGCAAAGCTACTCTGAATCCTGTTGAAAGATATAGCATCATGCATTGAAATTAATATTGAGCAAAAGATGAATACCAGAGTGAAAATAAAAGCAATAGTGAACTTCATCTTATGCCCAAATTGTACTTTTACATTTGAGAACCAAAAAATTAAGAAAATACCTAACTGTAAGAATCCGGTATCATCTAAAGTACTTTTCATCCGGTAAATGATAATTTGTGCGAAGGAAAATATGATGCGAGATATTTTAATTCGCGAGCAGTAAAGAAAAATAATTTGTCTCAGTTGGTAAAATAAGTCTGATGAAATATAAGGTAGCAAGTACACTTAGTGAAGTGTTGGACGCATGGTGTGTTGTTTACAAGCAATACCTGGCAGCATCATTAATTGGTCCGAATGAGTTTTCCATTTTTACATTCCCTGAGTACCTCAGCAATAGCACCGCTGTTATCCTCGGCAGTAGAATGAATCATACGGTGTGTACAGTCTCTGCCGTATTGGACAGCGAAAGAGGATTGCCGCTTGACAGCTATTATCGCAAGGAGCTTGACATGCTGAGAAAGCAAAATAAACAATTAATTGAAATCGGTTTGCTTGCTGATGCACGGAAGGAAAATCGTTTCGCTGACATCGTTGATTTGATGGCCGGTATTGCGCGTTTCGGGGTATTTAGTAATCATCATGATTACGTAATCGGTGTACACCCAAGAAGAATAAATTTTTTCAAACAAACATTTGGCTTTGAGCCGGTCGGAGAAGTAAAAGATTATAGTAAACTGAAAACGGCTCCCGTAGTGCTTTTACATGCCTGTGGAACCGCTCTTGAAACAGCTTCTTTAAAAACCAATGCAGAAAAAATTTATAGTGGTGCCGGAGAATTCGATTTCTCCAACAGGTATAAATTCAATCCTCATAATTTTATCAGCGTAGCGGAGTTCAGCACTTCTGTGGAAAACTTCCTGAGAAGAATATGGACGTCCGGTTCACCTTCCCAGGAGTCAAATCCTTTTCAATTAGCGAGCTGATTACGATCCCGGTTTTTATTGGTGATTCTTTCCATTTCGGGTTTTTAATGTGCGAAGCATTATTTTTTATCTTTGGTTCTTCTAAAAAATCCACTATGCAACGCAACAAAAAAAATGTTTGTCCGAGTTTTCATAAAACAATTGCCGCTATTCTCATTGTATTTCTTTCAGTGTCCCCAACGTTGTTTGCCCAGCAGCAAAAGCAGGTTAAACCTAAACCCGTTCCTGTTGGAGAACCGGTTCGGGGCTTGGAAAAGCTGATGGGAAAATGGGAAGGGAATGTTCACAGCGAAACGGGACCTGTAGTAACCAAAAAGGAGCTGAAGGTTTCTTTTGATTTCTCTGCTGCGTTTAAGAATCTTGCAGTGAAAGTATCCACTAAGTTTGAGGTAATTGATACACCCCAGGTTACGGAAGGAACAATAGTCATCGGCTATGATGCGACCGACAATCAATATCACGCCTTAATGATGAATGACAAAGGTGAAGCGTATGACTTAATCGGGAAGTGGACCAATAATTATAACCTGAATTTTTCAGGCAGTACAGAACGGGGAGGTAAAAAGATTGGTATCACCATGTGGATGAATATTAAAACGCCGGGTGAGCTCGGGTATAAAATGTATACAACCATTGGTGAAAACTTATTGATTACCGATGAAGGAAAATTGAGAAAGAAAACGGAAGCTGCTCAACCTGATAAAAAGCCTGCCTCCCAAAAATAGAGGTTTTTCCGGATTTAGTCTGAACCTGACAGTTTTTATTCCATTGTATCTGCAGAATAAGTTTTGACAAAAAGCATGGTGCCTGAAAGCGTTAGTACTTTGTTAGCACAAATTGAGGGCGTTGAACTCGATGTTGCTGATACGACGCTTTCGAGGTATGCTTCAAGCATAACAGGTTCTTTTATAAAGCCGGTATGCATTGTGTTTCCCGCTTCAGTAAAATCAGTCACTGAAATTGTAAGGCTTGCCAATCAACATAATTTTAAATTGTATCCCATCTCCAAAGGGAAAAATCTCGGGTATGGAGATGCACAGGCAACCTCTGAAAACCAGGTTATCATTGACCTCAGCAGGATGAACCAAATCGTCGAAGTTGATCCTGCACTTTGTTATGCAACCATTCAACCCGGAGTTACGCAGGAACAGCTTTTTAATTTCCTGCTAAAGGAGAACTATCCGTTGCAGCTGGATGTGACCGGAGCAGGTCTGGAAGCAAGCATTGTCGGCAATGTCCTTGAACGTGGATTTGGTCATACGGATTACGGCGACCGGTTTTCAAAAGTGATCAGCATGGAAGTGGTGGTGCCAACCGGGGAAATTATTAAAACAGGATATGGTGATTTTGAAAATGCTGAGGCGAAAAACGTCTACAGGTATGGATTCGGTCCGATGCTGGATGGACTTTTTTCACAATCGAATTTTGGAATTATCACTTCCATGACGATTGAACTGATGCCTGTTCCGGAAAAAACGCTCATGTTTGTTTTTTCTACGGGCAATCCATCGGACTTAAAAAAAATTGTGACGGCAGTCAGGGAGATGAAGCTGAAAGGGATCGTAAACAGTGCCGTTCACATTGCAAATAAGTCAAGAGCAGTAGGAGAGCAGGAGAATAATTTTGTCGGGGCCTGGAACCTCAGTGGTTCCATAACCGGTACAGCGGGTATAGTGAATGCAAAAAGAAGAGCAGTAAAAAAGATATTCCGGAAACATCTCCGTCACTATAAGCTGTGGTTCATCAATGAGTGGATGATCAAATCACTGGCATGGGTAAACAATCATGTTAAGGCTATCAGCGTATACAAACCGCTGAAAGATATTTTTGATCTTCAGAAGGGTGAGCCGACTGACGAACCGTTACGAACGCTTTTAAACGATGAAACATTGCGTTCCAGTACCATTGCTCCTGAAACCTATGCAACCTGCTTCAGCTGGATCAATGCAGTCTGTAAAGCAGATGGGGAGAGCGCCGACAAGGTTATGAATTTATTGACTTCTTTGTTTAACCGTCATGGCTATGAGTTCAGGGTAACGCTGACTGCAGAAAACCCGCGGACATTGATCCTGATTTCAAACATATCGTACCCGAGAAATATTGAGGCCATCAAAAAGGCGGAAGAGTTCTGCCGCCTGTGCTCACAGCAATTGATTTCAAATGGTTTTTATCCTTACCGAAGCGGTTCAGGAATGTTCGATAAGCTTCCTAAATACAGCGATGCTTACGTGAGTATTCTGAAAAGGCTCAAACATTGTTTTGATCCCAGGGAAATTCTGGCCCCGGGGAAATACAACATCTGAGAAGATCAATCATGCGATCTTCGCAGAAAAATTAAACCTAAAAGGCAGGTGAAATTCTTTTTTCAGCATCCAGGGAAGTACCATGTTTTTTAACGATCATCGAATTGAATTTCGTGAGCGGCATCGTATTGTATTGTTTTCTCAAGGCAGGCAATTGCCAGAATGGTACCTGTGGATGCTTATGGTGTTCCCAATGAATCCAGATATTGTGAGGAGCGAATAAAAAACGTTGCCACAGTGAAACATGCAGACGCTGAACGCCCGGAATATGTTCAGTGTATATCCGGAGACGAAATACAGCCCAGAAAGCAGTCGGTTTAGAGATCATCAACAAGACAAAAAACTCCGGGTGACCGATGTAAAAGAAAAGCGAGCAGGTGAAAATAAAAGAAGTGATTGCCCATACAGGATGACTTCTTTTTGAGAAGTAAGAAACCATTTCAAAAAATTCTTTGATGGAATAGCCGAACAAATCAAGCACAAATCCTCCCCAGATCTGGACAGGAGTTTTTGGTAAATGATATTTATCTCCTTTCAATTGCTTTTCAGGATCATCGTGATCATGATCGGTATGGCTATGATGTTGTTGATGGAATTTCTGGTAACTGGTAAAATCAAACAGGAGAGGCCAGAAGCAAAATAACTGCGCAAGCCAATAATTCCATTTCTTATTTTGGCAGATAAGACCATGCACGCCTTCATGCCCAAGGATACCCAGCCTGTGCTGCGCAATTCCTAAAAGTAATACGGAAGCCGGGTAGGCAGGCCAGCCCCACAGATTGGCAATATAAAACGCTGCAACGATGATGGTGTAATCACCCACCAGGGCCAGCAGCCACATGATCATTGTTATTGGTTGTTTAATAGTTCCGGGTTTCATTCAAGTGTTTTTTATAACATTATTGTGTTACAACAAATCTAATTGCAACCATAGGCTCCGGAATGTGTATTGTTCCGGCGGTCTTACATCTGTAAGAAATTCAGTATTTGTAGCTGATGTGGTGAAATGGTAAAAAATTAAATGATCAGTTCCTGCAATCATTTGACAGGAATAAAAGGATGAAAAGTTTAAGAGGAATGTTAAATTCAGAAGGTAACGGTGTAAGAGAAAGCAGTCTTACTTACCAGGAACTCTAAAAAGAAATTGAAGCTCCTGCCTCGTGACCAGCAGGTGGATAATCGGTTGAGTAATGCAATCCCACACTTTCTTTCCTTCTCATTGCTGCTTTCACAATAAGATAACCGACCACGATTAAGTTTCTCAGTTCGCATAGCTGAGGTGAGATGGTGGTTTTCTCGTAGAGCGCTTCAGTTTCTCCGTATAATATCCGCAATCGGTCCAGTGCACGCTTCAACCGGGTATCTGTTCTGACGATGCCTACATAATTGCTCATCACATTTTGAAGCTCTATTAAATTATGCGTGATGAGAACCATCTCTTTTGGATGCGAAGTTCCCTCGGCATTCCAGCCAGGAACATCTTTTCTGAAATGATTCGCGGAAAAATTCTCAGAAGCACTGATTGATGCGCGGTGGGCAAACACCAGCGCTTCAAGCAAAGAGTTTGAGGCAAGCCGGTTTGCTCCATGAAGTCCCGTCCGCGCGCATTCACCGGCTGCATATAAATTTTTAATATTACTTCTGGCCCATGCGTCCACATTAATTCCGCCACAGATATAATGCGCTGCCGGCACGACTGGAATTTTTTGCCGGGTGATATCAATGCCGAGGCTAAGGCATTTTTTATAAATGGTTGGAAAATGATTTTTTAAATGCCCGGCATCGAGGTGTGTACAATCCAGGTACACAAAATCATCGCCGCTTTTCTTCATTTCATTATCAATTGCCCGTGCAACAATATCCCTGGGTGCAAGCGATTTCCGCTCATCATAATGCTGCATGAACTCTTTTCCTTTTCTCGTTTTAAGAACAGCACCAAATCCGCGAACTGCTTCTGAAATCAGGAAGGAGGGGTTATCAGAAGGGTTATAGAGAGCGGTAGGATGAAACTGAATGAATTCCATATCGGTCACAATTCCCTTGGCCCGGTAAACCATGGCCACACCATCACCCGTTGCGATTACGGGATTTGTGGTGCTCTTGTAAACATGCCCGGCACCACCCGTGGCTACCAACGTTACGCGCGATAGGATCGTTTCAATTTCATTGGTGTGATGATTAAGAGCATACGCTCCGTAACATTCAATATCTTCGCTCTTCCGGTTTACTTCAACACCGAGATGATGCTGCGTGATAATGTCAACAGCAAAATAGTGAGTAAAAATCCGGATATTCGGATGACGCTTTACCTCTTCAATCAATGCACGTTCAATTTCATTTCCGGTTCTGTCTTTAAAATGCAGGATACGGTGTTCCGAGTGCCCGCCTTCGCGCGCCAGGTCGTAATCCCCTTTTTCATTTTTATCAAAATGTGCTCCCCATTCAATGATTTCCCGGACACGGTCAGCACCCTCAGTAATTACCATCCGTACAATTCTCTCATCGCATAAGCCAGCGCCGCACTCCAGTGTATCCCGGATATGTTTTTCAAAAGTATCAGGGCTGTTCAGGACAGCAGCTATTCCGCCTTGCGCATATTTTGTGTTGGAATCGTCGGCGCGCGCCTTGGTAATGATGATGACACTCCCATGCTTTGCAACTTTTAAGGCAAACGTAAGCCCGGCAATTCCAGAACCGACTACTAAAAAATCAACTTCTCTTTGCATCAAAAAATTGTGAACGGTAAAATTAGGTAACTTTGCAGAATAAACTTCCTGGTCATGATTGAAGTAAAAAATCCGGTTATTGTCTATGCAGAGTCCACGCCCAACCCGGCTTCTATGAAATTTGTCGTCAATAAATATTTGCTGAAAGAGGGTAGCGTGGAATACCTGGATAAGGAACAAGCTGTCAATTGCCCGCTTGCATTGCAACTGTTTGATTTTTCCGGCGTGACATCTGTTTTCATCACGAGCAATTTTGTAACCATTACAAAGGATGCAAACATTGACTGGTTCGACATTACAACGATCCTCCGGGAATTCATCAAAGGATACCTTGAATCGGGGGAACCGGTTTTCACTGGTGAACAAGGTCAGAAAGCAGATCCTGGTATTGAAAGAACTCATACCGCTTCGGCCATTGAAACACGAATTGTTGAAATGCTCGAAGAATATGTAAAGCCCGCTGTAGAAGGAGATGGCGGCGCCATTCATTTCAAGTCTTTTGAGAAAGGAGTTGTTACGCTCATTTTAAAAGGTTCCTGCAGCGGCTGCCCTTCTTCAACCCTGACACTGAAAGGAGGAATCGAAAATCTTCTGAAGCGGATGATTCCTGAGGTTCAGGAAGTAGTTGCAGAAGCCCAGTAATTAATTTCGCAGGTCAAAACGTTCGAGGCTTTCATACCATACGCCCTCTTTTGACTGAATAGTTTTCCAAAGCTCACAAAAATTTATTTCAGGAAGCATAAAGTTGTCTTCAAAAGATAAATTGATTTTGTTGAAGTCGGTTTCTTTCCTGAATCGCGCAAGCGTGATGTGGGGAACCGGATCTTTAAAAACCGGCTGAGTCAGCAGGAAGTTTTTAACAGCATGATAGATACCGGATGAAAGATTAAAATAAGAATCGTTTTTATGGAACCGGGCCCAAATCATTCCGCCATGTTTTAGTTTCCCGGCCAGTTGGACTTTTTCGAATTCAATGGTGAAGGGTTTTGTTTGACTGGTTACGGTAGAAATCGCCTTGCTGATTGAAGGAATATTTTCTTGCAAAACTTCCCCGAGGAAAAAAATAGTGACATGTAAATTCCGTAAAGGAGTCCAACGGATTTCATTCGCCAGGGATGGACTATTCTGCTGCTGAATGGCTTTTAACTCCTCAGCTTTTAGGGGAAAGATTGGAAAGGCTACAAAAATCCGTGCATAATTCTTTTCAGAAGAAGCAACTGTCATTCACATCAGAGATCAAGAAGCGTATTCACGGGATTGTTTCCTTCAATCAGCATGCTGATCGGTTCCTCGAGCATTTGCTTTACCCTCACTAAAAAGCTCACCGATTCGCGTCCGTCAATGAGACGATGATCATATGAAAGAGCAACATACATGATTGGCCTGACAACAACTTTTCCATTCAACGCTACCGGGCGTTCAACGATGTTGTGCATTCCGAGAATAGCCGCTTGCGGCGGATTGATAATCGGAGTGGAAAGCATGGAGCCAAAAACACCACCATTTGTAATTGTAAATGTTCCCCCGGTCATCTCATCAATCGAAATCTTTCCATCACGTGCTTTTGTCGCGAGCTCTGAAACCTGCTGCTCGATTTGCGCAAATGAAAGGGACTCTGCATTTCGGATTACGGGAACCATCAACCCTTTTGGTGCGCTTACAGCGATACCGATGTCGCAGTAATCGTGGAATACAATTTCATCGCCGTCAATTCGTGCGTTGACCGCAGGAAAAGTTTTTAATGCTTCACAAACAGCTTTTGTAAAAAATGACATCAAGCCAAGATTGATTCCATGTGTTTCTTTGAATTTGTCCTTATACTGTTTTCGCATGTTCATGATGGCGCTCATGTCCACTTCATTGAACGTGGTCAGCATGGCTGTTTCCTGTTTTACTGCTACAAGCCGTTCTGCCACACGCTTGCGAAGCATGCTCATTTTTTCTCTTCGCTCGTTGCGTCCTCCCGGCGATTTCTCAATGGTAGCAGAAGGTTTGGGCGAAGCTTTTGCATTTATTTTTTCAAGCACATCCGCTTTTGTAATCCTTCCAGCCTTACCTGAAGCAGTGATGTCTTCTGCCTTCACAGAATTTTCTTTCATCAATTTCTCAGCAGCAACAGAAGGCGTTCCGCTTGCATATGTTTTGACAGAGTCAGGTTTTTTATTTTCTGCGTCTGGTTGTTTGGATTGTTCCTTATTTTCTGCTGACTGTTGACTGTCAACTGCCGACTTCTTAGTACTACTGCCACTGCCTGCTGCACCTTCATCAATCGTACACACCACCGTTCCGACAGCCACCGTCTCACCTTCCCTGACCAGGATTTTCAATGTTCCGTTTGCTTCAGCGTTTAATGTTAATGTTGCTTTGTCGGAGTCTATTTCGCAGAGCTCGTCATCCTTTTCGACAACATCACCATCTTTTTTCAGCCATCGTGCAATCTGAACTTCAGTGATGCTTTCTCCCGGGCTTGGAACTTTCATTTCTATGGTTGCCATAATTCCTGATTTTTATGATTGATTAATGATGATCGGTTACAGGTACTTTATCAAACACTTTGCGGATCAATAATTTTTGTTCACGGTCGTGGGCATGATGAGAGCCGGTAGCAGGGCTTGCACTTTCCGGGCGTGAAATGACTTTCAGCTGAATGTCTTTAACGACCCTTAATAAATAGCTCCATGCTCCCATGTTTTCGGGTTCTTCCTGGACCCAGATCCAATCGGTTGCATTCCTGTATTTTTTCTTCATCGCTTCCAGTTGAATGGCTGGCAACGGGTACAATTGTTCAAGGCGAATCAGTGCAACATCATTGACCTGGTCCTTTTCTTTTTGCTCAAGTAATTCGTAATAAATTTTTCCTGAACAAAGAACAACGCGGGAAATTTGTCCGGCTTCAGCCTGGGCATCATCAATCACCTCCATGAATTTTCCTTTTACGAGATCATCGAGCGGAGAAACGCAACGTGGATGACGCAACAAGCTCTTTGGAGTAAAAACGACCAGCGGCTTTCGAAACTCCCTGTGCAATTGCCTTCTGAGCACATGAAAGAAATTGGCAGGAGTCGTACAGTTGACGGCCTGCATGTTATTCCCGGCACATAAATTTAAGAAGCGTTCGATGCGGGCACTGGAATGTTCGGCACCTTGCCCTTCATATCCATGTGGAAGTAAAAGTACCAACCCGTTCATTCGCTTCCATTTATTTTCTCCGCTGCTGATGTACTGATCAATGATGATCTGTGCACCATTCATGAAATCGCCGAATTGTGCCTCCCAGATCACCAATGAATTTGGCGTTGACAAAGCATACCCGTATTCAAATCCCAGCACGGCATATTCGCTGAGTAAAGAATTGTAAATATAAAACGGGGCTTGTCCCTCGCCGATATGATTTAGCGGAGTATACTGTTCTTCCGAATCTTCAACACGCAATACAGCATGGCGGTGAGAGAACGTCCCGCGTTCTGAATCCTGGCCGCTGAAACGAACAGGAAATTTTTCATTCAGCAACGTTCCATACGCCAGGGATTCGGCAAGTCCCCAGTCAATCTTTTCATTCTTCAACATTTCATGATGTTCTCCGATCAGGCGGACTGTTTTATTGAAGAATGATTTATCCGTTGGAAGAGAAGTAATCCTGTTCCCGATGTCAAGCAGTATTTTTTTATTCACCCCTGTTTCAGGTGATTGGTCGAAGTCGTTTTTACCGGCTGTGCGAATGCCTTTCCAGCTTCCTTCGCGGAACGAACCTATTTTTGATTTTTTTTCTGTTCGGGCAACATCCAGGCTTTTTTGAAGCATTTCTTTGAAAGACTTTTCCATCTCTTTCACAAGATTTGCTTCTACCTTTCCCTGTTTCAAAAGTTTTTCATTGTAAATCTCCCGCGGATTGGGATGCGCGGCAATCGCCTTGTAAAGGAGCGGTTGCGTGAAGCGAGGCTCGTCTCCCTCATTGTGTCCGTATTTCCTGTAACCGAGAATATCAATGAATACATCGCGGTGAAATTTCTGCCTGAACTCCATGGCAAGCTGAATGGTGTAGACAACGGCTTCCACGTCATCAGCGTTTACATGAAAAACAGGAGAGAGCGTAACTTTGGCTACATCGGTGCAATACGTGGACGAACGTGCGTCGAGGTAATTGGTGGTAAACCCGATTTGATTGTTGATGACAAGATGGATGGTTCCGCCGGTACGATACCCTTTCAGCTGCGACATCTGGATTACTTCGTACACAACGCCCTGGCCGGCAATGGCCCCGTCGCCATGAATAAGAATAGGAGCAATCATGTCTTCATTTCCGCCCGGTGTGTTGTCAATTTTTGCACGAACGATACCCTGCACTACGGAATCGACCGCTTCGAGGTGGGAGGGGTTGGGCGCTACGCTGAGGTGAATTTTTTTTCCGGAAGCCGTAGAGACATCACTGGAAAAACCCAAATGATATTTTACATCTCCTGCGAATGAATGCTCATCGTATTCCAGGCCTTCAAACTCGGTAAAAATTTCTTCGTATTCTTTTCCAAGAATGTTTGCCAGTATATTCAGGCGACCGCGATGAGCCATTCCGATTACAAATTCTTTGATGCCATGCTCTGCACCGCTTTCAATAATAGCATCGAGGGCAGGAATCAGTGTTTCGCTTCCTTCCAGCGAAAATCTTTTCTGTGCAACAAATTTGGTATGTAGAAAATTTTCAAAGGCAACGGCTTCATTCAGCTTCTGGAGAATGTGTTTCTTTTCATCCACTGAAAAGTTTTTTGAATTGCGCGAGCGTTCCATTTTCTGCTCGAGCCAGTCAATAATTTCCGGAGTGCGTATGTATTTATATTCTGCACCAATGCTCTGGCAATAGGTTGTTTCAAGATGAGCAATGATATCTTTCAGTTTTGCGTCACCGATGCCAATGAGAGAGCCTGCATGAAAAACAGTTTCAAGATCACTTTTTGCCAGGCCGAAATTCTCGGGGTCAAGGGTGGGGAAATACTTTCTTCGCTCGCGGACAGGATTTGTTTTTGTAAAAAGATGTCCGCGGTTGCGGTATCCATTGATGAGGTTGATGACATTGAATTCTTTCTTTAAAGATGCTTCAATGGATGAGGGGCGTGTATGATTCGCCTCTTGCAGCGTGGCTGTTGTAGCTGATCTTGCAAAATCAAATCCGCGGAAAAATTCTTTCCAGCTCTGTTCTACCGAATCAGGATTGGCGAGGTAACGCTGATAAAGATCTTCAATCTCACCGATCTCAATGTTTCCCAAGTATGAAAATTTGTCCATAGGCTGAAAGCAAAGTTACATACTTTAGCCTTGAGTTTGGAAAAGAAGCCAGGGACGGTATTTCAGGGCTGATCCACGGCTCCATGCATGACAAATTCCAAATGTAAACCGGGGTTTAATCCGTTGGATGTTTGTTGATAAGCCTGGAAAAAAATGAATTTATTGTTCTTTTCCATCCCCGGAAAAAGCTGCCCGATTATTTTCTGGAATGCATCATTCTCTTTTTTCACGGCCGCGGTATCCCTAAGCGGGATTTGAGTTCCATAAGTGATGGCAGGAAAAATTCCTTCTTTCATTGCCATCGGGCGGATATTATAAATGGTGGGTTCAGATTTCAATTCTGCTATGAGGTTAGGAAAACGAAAAGTCGTATCAGCCTGACCAAGAATCTTTTTTGCAAATGCCCTGATCTCACTGTCTTTGTCAAATTGAAAAAACTGGAAGGCAGGCTTAAGCGGTTTCCGGGCCAATGAAATCTGGTTCGCCGCATCCATCACATCACCTTTTTCATAATTGTCTTTTGCTTTCTTATAAATATCAATGGCTGTGTTTCCATACAACGAGTACCTGCCAATTCGTAAGGTATTCAGTTTCCAGCCACCTGAATATTTTCCATAGATGCATGTAATGAGCAACTGCCCGTCTTCAACTTCATGAAGCAAAAGAGAAGCATATGTTTCAATGGTGATTGCATCAAAATTAATTTGATAGCCCTGGTCTTCTTTATTTTCCCTGTGTACGGAATCTCTTTCACCTGTTTGCGGATTTTTAATGTAGCATTCATCCAACACGGAATACGCTGATGACTGAATGGTATGATTCATCTGGACAACGATGCTGTCGAAAAAAGTTCCTGTTTCCTTAAGCAGGCTGTCAGAGAAAAAATGCCTGAGCTTCTGTGGATTGCCGGTTGCAACAGCATCCATGATGCTGTCTGTACATGTTTTAATTTCACTTTTCATTTCGGGTTGAATGTCACCATTCCATTTCACTACTTTCCCCTTTTTGCAACCGGTAAAAATCAATACAGCAACTACGGCAACCAATCTAAGTTTTTGCATACAACCTTTTTTATTTAACGCAGACAAATATATCACTCAAAGTTGTTGAAAGTATTTTTATTATCGTTTTTGTTTTCATGATCATCTTCCTAATATTGCAGGCAGATTCATTTGTCTAAAACAAATCACTATGAGAAAAAAAATTCTGTCAGTTGTATTTTTATCTGCCCTGGTATTTTGTGCATCTGTAACATCAGCACAGGAATTTAAAACCGGAGACAATGTGCTTAGTCTGGGGATTGGCCTCGGAAGCGCGATCGGGAACAGTGGCTATTCATCGCAGACCCCTGCCATCAGCCTTCAATATGAACATGGCCAATGGGATGTTGGAGGACCCGGCGTGATCAGCCTGGGAGGATACCTTGGCTTCAAAGGTTTCAAATACGAGTATCCGCCATTCTATTCTGAAAAATGGAATTATACAGTCATCGGAATCAGGAGTGCGTACCACCTGACCATGGTCGACGTTGATCATCTCGATTTGTATGGAGGCTTAATGCTTTCATACAATATCCTGAGCACCTCACGCACGGTGAACGATCCTCTTTATAAGAACTATGGAGAAGTTTCTTCCAGCGGTCTCTGGCTTTCTCTTTATCTCGGAGGCCGTTATTATTTTTCGGATAATGTCGGGGCATTCATGGAACTCGGATATGGAATTTCATATCTCTCCATTGGCGGACAATATAAGTTCTAAAAAATTGGTTCAATAGTTCATTCGATCAATGATAGTTAGCAAACCAAGGAAGTACGAATACAAGTGTGTTGAAAAACGTTAAAGACAATACGAAAAGCAAAAAGGGCTCAGAATTTTCTGAACCCTTTTTTCTTTAAATGCTGTGATCAGTCTTGCCTACTGAATTAATTAATCATCCATGTTTCTCTTCCCCTGAGCAAAGCATCGAGATCGCCGTCGCCTTTTTTGGAAGTCATTTGTTTAATCTGGTCAATCATCCTGTCTTCGTAGCAATCCCTTTCTTCCACATAGAATACTCCGAATGGTCGCGGCAGGTGATCCGGGTTTTTAGGATTATCAAAAAAGCGCGAAAGTATTCCTGCCTTTACACGGTCACGTTCATCATGAATCCAGAGATCGTTTTGTGAAGCACCATTAGCAAGATCCACAATCACAGGAGTAAAACCATCAAGCTTGATTCCTTTGTCATTGTTATCGCCGAAGATCAGCGGCTTGCCGCTTTCCATAAACAACGTTTCATTTTTCTTGGAAGATTTTTCGGTGAAGACTTCAAAAGCTCCGTCATTAAATACGTTGCAGTTCTGGTAAATCTCAACGAAGGATGCGCCCTTATGATCATTCGCACGTTTCAATATAGCCTGCAGGTGCTTCGGGTCGCGGTCCATCGAACGGGCAAGGAATGTTGCATCGGCACCCATGCATAAAGCAATCGGGTTAAACGGGTGATCAACCGATCCCATCGGTGTGCTCTTTGTAACTTTCCCTTCTTCCGATGTTGGAGAATATTGTCCTTTCGTCAATCCATAAATTTCATTGTTGAAAAGAAGGATATTGAGGTTGAAATTTCTCCGAAGCAGGTGAATCATGTGATTACCACCGATGGAAAGTCCATCACCGTCACCGGTAACGAGCCAGATGCTCAATTCAGGGCGGGTCGCTTTGAGACCACTTGCAATGGCCGTCGCGCGGCCATGAATGCTATGCATGCCGAACGTTTCCATGTAATACGGGAAGCGTGATGAACAGCCAATGCCGGAGATGAACACGATGTTCTCACGAGGGATGCCCAATTCGGGGATCGTGGTTTGAGCCTGTTTGAGTATAGAGTAATCACCGCAGCCGGGGCACCAGCGGACTTCCTGGTCAGTAACCAGGTCTTTGGCAGTCAATTTCTCAGGAGCACTGTTTGGAGTTGTTTCCATTAAACGATTTTTCTATGAACTAATAACGATTAACTTATTTCTTTAATTTCTCTTCGATCTTACTGTAAATTTCTTCCGCAGTAAATGGCATTCCCTGGACTTTGTTCAGTCCTTCTGCAGGAATTAAATATTTGTCACGAATCATCCTGATCAGCTGTCCGCTGTTCATTTCAGGAATGAGGACATGTTCGTAATTGTAAAGAACTTCGCCGAGATTTTTCGGGAATGGTTTGATGTAGCGCAGATGAGCATGAGAAACATCATAACCTTTGTCGCGCGCTTTGATGACAGCACTTTTGATGGCGCCGAATGTCGAACCCCAGCCAAGAATCAGGAGCTTGCCTTTATTCGTACCGACTTCAATGGTTTGTTCAGGAATGTAATCGGCAATTTTCTCCACTTTAGCTTCCCGCATATGCACCATGAATTCATGATTTGCAGGTTCATAGCTGATGTTACCGGTTTCATGCTGTTTTTCGATACCACCGATGCGGTGTTCCAGTCCCTTTGTTCCGGGAATGGCCCATGGGCGCGAAAGCTTTTCATCGCGCTTGTACGGGAGAAATTTATCACCGGCATTTTTCTCCTTGATGAAATTCACTTTTATCTCAGGAAGATCGGATGCTTTTGGAAACTGCCATGGCTCGGCTCCGTTTGCGATGTAACCATCGGTAAGGAGAATGACAGGAGTCATGAACTCCACAGCAAGACGACATGCTTCATATACCATCGGGAAGCAATCCGACGGCGTGGCTGCGGCGATAACCGGTATCGGTGATTCACCGTTACGGCCAAACACAGCCTGGTTCAAATCACTTTGCTCTGTTTTCGTAGGAAGACCTGTAGACGGCCCGCCGCGCTGTACGTTGATAATAACGAGTGGAAGCTCAAGCATCAAAGCCAGTCCCATCGCCTCTGTTTTCAACGCGATACCCGGGCCTGATGATGCAGTGACTCCAAGCGCTCCGCCAAAGCTGGCTCCGATAGACGAGCAAATAGCAGCAATTTCATCTTCTGCCTGGAATGTTTTTACCCCGAAGTTTTTATGCTTCGACAATTCATGAAGGATGTCGGAAGCAGGAGTGATCGGGTAGGTTCCATAAAATAACTGGAGTCCTGATTTTTTTGCAGCAGCGATCAAACCCATGGCTGTAGCCTGGTTGCCCATGATGTTGCGGTAAATTCCCGCAGGCATTTTTGCTGCATTGACAGTGAAACGGTTTGTAAATTCTTCGCGTGTATCCCCGAAGTTGTAACCGGCTTTCAATACTTTTAAGTTGGCATCAAGGATATCCGGTTTCTTCCCGAACTTTTCTTCCAGGAACTTCAAGGTGTGATCCATCGGGCGGTTGTACATCCAGTACAGGAAGCCCAGCACGAACATGTTTTTTGCGCGGTCAATTTCTTTTGTTCCAAGACCTGAGTCAGCCAGCGCTGCCCGTGTCATCTTGGTAACATCCATCTTGATGACATTGTATCCTTCCAGCGATCCGTCTTCCAACGCGCTTTTTCCATCTGCTATTCCAGCGAGGCGAAGGTTCTTTGCATCGAAGCCATCGGTGTTTACAATGATGATCCCGCTTTTTTTCAGGTGACGGATGTTTGCTTTCAGAGCCGCTGCATTCATGGCTACCAGCACGTCGCAATAGTCGCCCGGAGTGAAAATCTCCACGCTTCCGAAATGAAGCTGGTATCCTGAAACGCCTGCAAGGGTTCCTTGCGGTGCGCGGATCTCAGCAGGGAAATCCGGGAAGGTGCTGAGGTCATTTCCAAATAAAGCAGCGGTATTGGTAAATTGTGTTCCCGTTAACTGCATTCCGTCGCCGGAATCCCCGGCAAATTTGATGATGACGTTTTCGAGGACTGAGTTTTGTCTCTCCATTGATGTTAATACTTAGTTAGTTGGTTAAAAAAGTGAGGCAAAGATAATGATTTCGGGTGCATGTGGACATAATTTTCAGGTGATCTTTATCCTTAATTCAATGTTCAGAAAAGTTTAAAGATTCACGCAAAATTCCATTTGCGAAATTTCTTTTTCTCTATTTTTATGCACTCAATCTATAATCCTAAACATCTTAACTCATGTATAAAATCAAATTGGTTACCTCATTATTGCTTATAATATTCAGCATTCAGCTTGCATCAGCTCTAAATCCTTCACGCGAATACAAAGTAAAGCCGGAAAAATACGGGATGACTTACAAGGAAGAAAAAGTCTCTACCAAGGATGGAGCAACCCTGAATGCCTGGTTTTTTGAAACGACAAAGAAAACCACCAACTGGATGGTGATCAGCGGAAACGGTGACGGCAACATGGCTGATAACATCGAGATTGCCGGACAGTTTCTTTCTGCAGGGTGGAATGTATGTCTTTACGATTACCGGGGTTATGGCTCCAGCAGTGAGTTTGCAGTGGATCCGGATACCTATATCTATCCGCAGTTTACCGTGGACTTCAATGCTGTGCTCGATTATCTCCGCAAATCACGGGCGATTACAAAATTTGATCTGTATGGAGAAAACATAGGCGCCGGAATTTCCCTGGGAGCAGGATTGGGCCGCCCGGAGTCGCGGAAGATAATTGCCGATGGACCGTGGACCAGCCTTGAGCAGATGAAGAAAAAAATGAAGGAGAAAAAGTTGAAAGATGTAATCATTCCTTTTGGTTACGATAAAAACATGGAGCCGATTTATGCCTGCGATAAAGCAAGGGCTACAGTAAGGGTGATGCTCATTGTTTCTCCACAGGATGAGATGATCAACCCGACAGATATGAAACAGTTGAAATGTTCCACCAATACATACATCGTTACCAACAGTCCTTCGAATGCTGAAAATTTTTCTACAGACAAGAACATGTATTTCGAAAAGATCAGTAAGTTCTTAAACTCTTATTGATGAAACGTGGATGAGCATTCCGAAAATCCAGAACAGTTTACCGGCTTAAAGCTCGAAAAGCCAAAGGTAGTTGCGGCCGGGCTGCCCGCTGTTGTATCCAGTGCTAAATTTATTTTCAGAGAAGCCGGTATTGCGAGAGGAGTGAAAGCGCTTTCTGCATTGAACCAGAAAGGCGGCTACGACTGCCCGAGCTGTGCCTGGCCTGATCCCGATGATGAGCGGTCTTCCATTGCTGAATATTGCGAAAACGGAGCCAAGGCAGTCGCTGAGGAAGCGACATCAAAAAAACTTACTGCTGATTTTTTTTCTGAACATTCAGTTTCTGAATTATCAGAGCTGAGTGATTTTGAAATCGGGAAGAAAGGCCGGGTTACTCAACCCATGTATTTACCGGAAGGTGGAACACACTATGAAGCGATCAGCTGGGAAAATGCTTTTCAGAAAATCGCCCATCATCTCAATCGGCTTGATTCTCCTGATGAAGCAATTTTTTATACATCAGGAAGAACAAGTAATGAGGCAGCATTTCTTTACCAGCTTTTTGTCCGGGAATTTGGCACGAACAATTTACCCGATTGCTCTAACATGTGTCATGAATCAAGCGGAGTGGCATTAACGGAGTCGCTTGGCATCGGCAAAGGATCGGTGAAGCTTGAAGACTTTTATCAGGCAGAAGTCATCATCATTCTTGGACAAAATCCCGGAACAAACCACCCGCGGATGCTTACCGCTTTGCAGAAAGCAAAAGCGAACGGAGCGGTTATTATTTCTGTAAACCCATTGGTTGAAACGGGCCTTGTAAGCTTCAGCAATCCACAAACTGCAAAAGGTTTATTAGGCGGAAAAGGAAAACTGGCTGACATTTTTCTCCAGGTAAAAATCAACGGCGATATGGCCTTGCTGAAAGCAATCGAAAAAATATTGCTGGAGGAAGAAGGAAAAAATCCGGGGAAGGTTCTTGACCGTGAATTTATCAGTGAACATACATCAGGATATTTTGAATTGGTGTCTCATCTTGAAAAATATTCGTTGAACGAATTATCCGGTGCTTGCGGTATTTCACTTCAGCAGATTATTGAAACGGCTGGTGTATTAAAAAATAAAAATAAAATCATCGCCTGTTGGGCCATGGGTCTTACACAGCATAAAAATGCCGTTGATACAATTAAAGAAATTACAAACCTTCTTTTACTGAAAGGAAGCATTGGAAAACCGGGCTCGGGAACATGCCCGGTGCGCGGGCATAGTAATGTTCAGGGCGATCGCACGATGGGAATTTATGAAAAACCGTCCGGCACTTTTTTGAATTCGCTGAAAAAAGTTTTCGGTTTCGAACCGCCGCGGAATCATGGTGTGGATACGGTCGAAGCAATTCATGCCATGCACGGAGGAAAGGCAAAAGTGTTTTTTGCATTGGGTGGCAATTTTCTTTCGGCTGCACCGGATACAAAATACACGGCGGAAGCGTTGCGCAGGTGCAGGCTCACGGTGCATGTTTCAACCAAGTTAAACAGAAGTCATCTTGTTCATGGAAAGGAAGCTCTCATTCTTCCTTGTCTCGGAAGAAGCGATCAGGACATCCGGGATGGAGCAGAGCAATTTGTAACGACTGAAAATTCAATGGGGGTGATTCAAACATCACGCGGGAATCTCCGGCCTTTATCTTCACAAATGCTCAGCGAACCGGTGATTGTTTGCAGGCTTGCAAAGGCAACGCTTGGAAACAGGTCAAAGGTGAATTGGAATTTGTATGAAAAAAATTATGATTACATCCGTACTGATATTGAAAAAGTAATTCCGGGGTTTGAAAATTACAATCAGCGTGTACGAAAGCCAGGTGGATTTTATCTTCCCAATTCAGCACGCGAAAAAAAATTTGATACCGGTTCAGGGAAAGCGAATTTCAACGTCGCTGAATTGAGCGTTCACCGGTTAGCGGATGATGAGTTCATGATGATGACGATCCGCAGCCATGACCAGTTTAACACTACGATATATGGTTTGGATGACCGCTACCGTGGCATTTATAACGAACGGAGAGTTATTCTCATGAATGAAAAAGATATCTCCAAAGCCGGGCTGAAAAAAGGCGATGTTGTGGACCTGTTTAATTTTTCTGACGGAACAGAACGCATGGCCAGGAACTTTATCGTTGTTGAATATTCCATTCCTCAGCAATGTGTGGCCACGTACTTCCCCGAAACCAATGTCCTGGTTCCCATCAGCAGTACCGCCGAAAAGAGCAATACGCCTGCATCAAAATCAGTAATTATCAAAATCAGGAAACATTGATTTACGAAAGAATCTTATCTTTATGAAAGTTTTATATAGTACATCATCAAAATGAAAAAAATAGTTTTTATTACCCTGGTGGCCTTTTCAATCATCGCTAAAGGACAACAAAGGGACCTCGGAAAAGAGCATGCAGCCATTGTAAAAATGGAACAGGAATCACATCATTATATCGGACAAAACCTGTTCTCGTCGGTTCCTGATAACTATGATTTAAAATACCATCGCTTTCAATGGCAGGTTGATCCGTCAGTGGATTACATCCGCGGCTCGGTAACCTCGTGGTTTATGGCCACGGCCTCTGGATTTAACGAAATGGATTTCGATCTGTCTGATGTGATGACTGTTGATTCGGTCATGTACCATGGCTCGCTGCTCACATTTTCCCAGCCGGGAGGAGATGTTTTACAAATTACGTTGCCTTCGGTAATTCCTGCGGGCACGCTTGATTCCATTGAAGTGTTTTATGAAGGTTCTCCTGTCGGTGGCGGATTCGGCTCATTTGTTCAGACGAATCATAACGGAACTCCTGTTATCTGGACACTTTCCGAACCATTTGGTGCGAAAGACTGGTGGCCCTGCAAACAAAGCCTGAATGATAAAGTGGATTCCATTGATGTGATTGTAACCACGCCGCAGGCTTACCGGGTGGCCAGCAACGGTTTGCTGATATCAGAAACGCCAGACGGAGCCGATAAAATTTATCATTGGCAAAGCCATTACCCGATTGCCGCTTATTTGATTGCCATTGGTGTAACCAACTATGCCGTGTATCACGATTACCTTCCGTTGAATGCAACCGATACGCTTGATGTGCTCAATTATGTGTACCCGGAGGACCTTACGAATGCGCAGTCACAGACTCCCGACATCCTGAATGTGATTGCACTGTATGATAGCCTGACGATTTTATATCCATTCAGCAATGAAAAGTACGGGCATTGTGAATTCGGATGGGGCGGAGGAATGGAGCATCAAACCATGAGCTTCGTGATTGCTTTCAACCATAGCCTGATTGCACATGAATGCGCCCATCAATGGTTTGGAGATAAAATTACCTGCGGAAGCTGGGAAGATATCTGGCTCAATGAAGGTTTTGCAACCTACATGGAAGGACTGACGGAAGAATTTCTTTTTCCTGCTACATGGTACAACTGGAGATCAGGCAAAGTGAATAACATCACCAGCGTTTCAGATGGTTCGGTGCTTTGTGATGATACGACCAGCGTGAGCAGGATTTTTAACGGCCGGCTTACCTATGATAAAGGCTCTTACATTCTTCACATGCTGCGATGGAAATTCGGTGACAACGTATTTTTCCAGGGACTGAGGAATTACCTCAACGATCCTGCTCTTGCTTACAATTATGCAAAGACTCCTGATTTCATTCAGCATATGGAAAGTGTAAGCGGGCAAAACCTCACAACTTTTTTTAACCAATGGTATTACAACCAGGGATATCCATCGTACCAGGTTCAATACGGGCAAACAGGAAATAACCTGACTGTGAAAATTGATCAGACACAATCCGATGCATCCGTTTCATTCTTTGAAATGCCTGTTCCTGTCCGGTTCACCGATGGAATCAATGATACAACCCTTGTTTTTAATCATACGTTTTCGGGGCAGGTTTTCAATGCAACATTAAATTTTACTGCTACCACTGTTGAATTCGATCCTGAATTGTGGCTGATATCGAGGAACAATACAGTTCAGTCGATTGATGATATTTCCGGACTCAATTCGTTTGTAAGTGTATTTCCGAATCCTGCCAGCGATGAAGTGATCGTCAGCATTAAAAACGGCTTGCAGGTTTCAGCGATTGAAATTGATGACGTGCTGGGAAAAAAAGCCATTGTCAAAGACGTGGACCAGTTTGCAGCGGAAATAAAAATTGATTTAACAGGACTTTCAGCAGGGCTTTATTTCATCAATGTGAAAACTGAAAAAGGATTTTTCAAGAAGAAGATGGTGAAGATGTGATCTGTTATTCAAGGACTATTTTTTTGTGAAACAGTTTTTCACCATTGGATAAAGTGATAAAATAAATTCCACCGGCAAGATTAATTGTTTTTGTGTCTACGCTAAGAGAATGGTTTCCTTTTGAAATCATTCCCTCATTTTTATCCCACACAGTTTCTCCTAAGGTATTTACAATTTTCAGGTTGACTTCAGCTGGTTTGTCAAGCGAAAATGCAATGTTTAAAATATTCCTGACGGGATTGGGAAAAACATTGATGCCTGAAATGGGCTGATATACTTCCGGAACATAACTCACAGACGTGATTGTATTTAAAGTTTGGTTTGTCGCAATGGGTGAATTAAAATCAAAATAAATATAGGCTGTATTTCTTATTTCAGTTCCAATCGTTAAAGAAGGATTTTGTTTCACATGGAAAGAAACAAAACCGTGGCTTCCTTCCGGGTAAGAAATAGAATCACTTAAATAAATAGGTACAAAATCAAACGTAATAACGCGGCCATTTACATTTACCTGGGGAACCGAAGGAACAGCTGAAATAATTTCGAGGGAAGCAGGATCAAGGTTCTGATCAAGCGTATCAATAATTTTTACTTCATACGCATAACCCGTTCCTGTATTTTGGAAATAGACGGTGTAACGCAAGAGCGAGTCTGCTGTTGATATTGCGCCCTGTGCATCGCGGTAAGGCGAAACCGTTTTGTAGTTCGGATCATACGAACCGGTTACAATCACAGAACAGGAATCAAAATTATTCAGAGGATGAACGTCCGAAATGATTGGTGCGATTGCAACATTGGTATAAAGCGTATCGCCAATTGGATCTGTTGCAGGAACATAACAGGTAATATAAATGTTGCGGGATTCAAGAGGCAATAAATTTATATAATTAAAAGTTGCAGTTGTTGCTGAAATTGAACTTGGCGCGGGGTATGATGAAGAAAATAATATCTGAGAATCAAAATTAAATGTCACCGATCCGTTTAGCAATTCTGTTCCTTTGTTTCGATAGCATATTTCATATTGTTGTTGTGAGCCAGGCCTCGCCTCAGAACAACCCAGATAAATTTCCAGGTTATCAAAAATGGAATCGGGGTGATCAAAAAATTCAATGTTGTAAGAGTTATTGGCTGCAGCGTTTGTAGTTACAATTGATGATGACGGACAGAATTGCGTCCAGGGGATTGGTACATTGTGAGAAATATCAATGCTTCCAGGGTTTACCATTTCATGAAATTGCCCATTGATATCTGTGCCCTCGTAGTTTATTCCATCCGGGATGGAATTAATATGAACATATGGTAATCCGTATTCGCCTGCGTCTTCAATGCAATTACCATTGATATCATGCCAGATCTTTACGTTGATTGTTGCATAACAACTGTCTGGTTCGTATAACGGCTCTCCATAATCTGTATAACAATTATTTTGATCCGTTACTTGGCCCCAGTAATATCCTTGTGCTAAACCGGTCGCTGTTTGGGTGGTTTGTCCATTTGACCACTGGTATGAATAGGGTGGAGTTCCACCACTTACATTGGCAGTGATTGAGCCATCAGCATTGTTGCAGGAAGGTTGAAGGTGTGTATAATTTATATTGATCGGACTAATCAGGTAAACTGTTTTATGACGAGTAACCATACAACCTGCAAAATCAGTTATCTGGCAGATGTAATTCCCTGCGGCAAGATTTGAAATGTTCGCAGTCGTTTGTCCTGTATTCCATAAATAAGAATACGGAGCAGTTCCTCCCCAAACAATCAGAGAGATGCTTCCTGTAGAGTATGGGCAAACAGTATTGTTTACAATTGCATCTGATTGAATATAATCAGGTCCTGGGTCAATACCCACATTGTCCATGGCTGTACAACCATCTGCGTCAGTAACAGTCACTGAATAATAGGTAACATCCAATCCAAAAGCAGTCTGTGATGTTTGAGGTGGAGTTGTGTTCCATATGTAACTATAAGGTGCGGTTCCGTTTGAAGCTGTAACGGTTGCCGTTCCATCGTTACAGTTACACAACGTTGATGAAATTGTTGTTTGCACGGGTGAAAAATACCCGACATAACACATGCTGTCACCGGGAAAGCCTAGTTGAAGTTGACATCCGGTAGCGTCAGTTATTACAACCGGATATTGAATACCTGTCAACAAGCCTGAATTGGTGTCGGCCAATAAGGATGAATAATGTGTGACATTGCTCCATGAATAAATATATGGTGAAGTGCCTCCGGAAATATAAACTGCAAGAGTACCATTCCCCTGATTACACGTATCCGGTGTGGATTGCATTGAGTCCAGTTGAATTATTCCAATTGTAAAACTAGCGTAGCCATAGTTGCCCGCATTATCAATAACGTTAACCCAATAGGATCCGGCAGGAAGATTACTTACTGGATTCCCGGAAAACTGACCGGGTTCACCATACCAGGTAACTGTATAAGGTGGGGTTCCGCCGCTTATATTAGCTGTCGCCGCACCATCATTAATACAAGCCTGGTTATTAACCGTAATAGTAACAGTCAATGCATGGGCAGATAATAGAATTGTGCAAAGAAGAATGAGAGTGAGGAAAAGGCATTTGTTTTTGAAGAGAGAAGTTTTCATGATGAACAGTTTAAATTTTGAAAAGAATAATACGAATCAAAGGTTAGTCAAAACTCCTGAAATTGCAAATAAAAATTCATAATAAGTATACATGTCTAACGAAATAAAAATGACTGAAAAATCGTTTGAAGTGGAAAAGGTTTTCAGGAGTTTTCTACCTTTATAAAAATAAATCAATGTGATTCATAAGCATCTTCTTATTTGGAAAGATTTTTTAAAAAAAGTTTTTTCAATCTTTTTGTTTTTCCATATATCAGCAAATGCCCAGCACGTCACCTGGTCGCAGCCATTTACTGAGGATAAAAAAATGCAGTACTTAAAAATCACCGGAACCGATGAGGAAGGGTTTTATTTGTTACGAAGTAATTATTCACTCGATAACGGTGACCATTCAGGTTCAAAAAATAAAAAGTATGTGCTTGAATATTTTGACCTCGGCATGCGATTGAAATGGAGCCACCCGCTCGCTTCATCCGTTCCCGATGCAAGGATCATTGCCGTTCAGTCTGTCAACAATAAAATTCTTGTGCTGAGCGCTGTCACCGAAAAGCAAACAAAACAGTACAGGATATTCGCCCAGGATATTAATAATACAGGCGCTTATGAAGGGCAGCCGCTTTTGCTTGAGGAATTGAGCTATGAAAAAATCAATGATGACAACAGGCCTGACATTGTTGTTTCGCATGACCAGTCAAAAGCAGCTTGTGCTTTCCGGAAAATTTCTGCTGATAAAAAAGAAGAGCAGATTTACGAAGCCATCGTGATCGATACCAATTTGCAGGTGCTGTACAAAAAAGAAGTGGCGGTGCCGATGAATGAAAAACATTTTGCATCCATGGATTTTGTACTCACTGACGAGGGCAATTTTTTTGTTCTTGGAATCAAGTTCCTCACGGAAAAAAAAGTGAAAGCTCCGAACGAAAGCTTTTACCAGCTGTATTCTTATAATTACCGCCAGGACAAGGTTTCATCCAATGAGATTAAAATTGAAGATAAATTTTTAACCGATGTCGGCATGGCAGCCGATAACCTGAATAGGAAAGTAGTTGTTGCAGGATTTTATTCTGATCAGACAACGTACTCAACGGCCGGAACTTTTTATTATTCGGTGAATGAAGACACCACGGATCAAACGGTGATTAAAAGCTCTCCTTTCAATTCGGCTTTTCTTTCAAAGTTTCTTGGCGAACGGAAAATAAATAACAGGGAGCTGGTTGATTATTCTATTGACCGGTTGATTTTGAGAAGGGATGGCGGAGCAGCCATCCTTGCCGAATCATTTTACCAGACAACCAGCTCGTACTATGATTATTTCAGCCAGATGTATGTCTCACACCGCTATTATCATTTTGGAAACATCATTGCTTTGTCTGTTAATCCCGATGGCAATATCCTGTGGGGAAATTCTGTTTCAAAGGATCAGAATTCAACGGATGATGCAGGCTATCTATCTTCCTATTGCTCAGCCATCACGCAGGGAAAAATCTACACGATCTACAATAAATACATTGAACAGGAATCTTCCGTGCTCATGTCGTATATCGACAGCAACGGAAAGCAAAATACCGAGGTGCTTTTTAATGAGCTGAAAAATATTTCAATTGTGCCCCGTTCAGCAAAGCAAATTGATGCCGAAACCTTGCTCATCCCTGCATACAGGGAGAATAAATTTTATATCACGAAAATTGAATTCTAAAGATCAGACGAATGATTTTCGAGCTTAAGCTTTTGTCCGGCCTGTACTTCCTGGTCTTTTGAAAGATTGTTCCACTTGTAAATGTATTTCGATTTGATGGCAAGCTCCTGGGAAATGGAATGAATGGTGTCTCCCTCTTTTGCAATGTAGGTGGATATGGCAGTCGTATTATTTTTCGGCTTTATGTAAATAACCTGGCCATCGGTAATGGCACTGTTGCTGTCCATCTCATTGTATTTTGGCAATTGCCAGTAACCCAGCTCCAGCTCTTTTGCCAGGCTTTTAAATGAATCACCTTTTCGTGCAATCACATATTCAACACCATTTTTACTATAGATTTTTCGTTTCGCAAAAATGTCAACTTCGGTGGCAGCAGAAGTAATTCTTTTCTCCGGGTTAATAATTTGGGGGTTCACAGTTGAAGTCGCCTGTGAATCTTTAACAGGCGATGAAGCCATCAAAGGAAGACTTTTTCCTTCATCAAGCAGGTTGAGCTGGTTGTCTTCAATGATTTTTATCAGCCGGTCGGCGTATTGAGGGTTGGTTGCATACCCTGCTTTCTTCAACCCCTTTGCCCAGCCTTTGTAATCGGTGATGTCGAGGCTGAAAAGGAAGGCATAGCGGTCACGGGTGCGAAGGAAGTTGGAATGGTCGTCGTATGATTCAAGCACCGAGTTGTATTTACGGAAACATTCATCACGGGCATCGTCATCTTTTGTAAATGTCGGACCGATCCAGTCGGCGCATTTAATCCCGAAATGATTGTTGGCTTCCGTTGCCAGCGTGCTATTGCCGTCCTCAGATTCAAGCAAAGCCTGGGCCAGCGTAATGCTGGCCGGAACTCCTGTCTTTTTCATATCATTCACGGCATCTTCCTTATGGAGAGCAATGTATGTTTCGCGCGAAATACGGTTGTTATTCCCATCTGAAAAAGCAATGAAAGGAAGAAGGGATAACAGGCAGGAAATAAGGAATCGTGACTGCATAGTTGATAAACGGAATGAGCGGTGAATTATTTGCTGGCAAATTGTACGGAAACTGTAAGATTTTGGATACAGTTTAAAGGAAGTTTAGTTCAATAGTTCCGGGTTGCGACTAACTATTACTAAAAGCAACTCCACCGGTATGAACAATAACAATTGTTTTTCCGGGCTGAAAAAAATCCTTTCGTATCAGATCATAAATACCAAAAAATAATTTTCCCGTATAGACGGGTTCAACCGGAATGGAAGTTCTTTCTATGAATGATTTACAAAACCCTGCCAGCTCTCCTGTCGATTTTGCATACCCTCCGAAGTGGTAGTCATGAAACAATTGAAAATTAGTTTTTTCACCGGAGTATTTTTTCACGTCGTCAAGAAGAAATTCTCCCCCTTTCAAAACAGCGACTCCGATTGCCTTTTGATTGCTGTTTATTCCGTTGATAATTCCGGCAAATGTAGCACCTGTTCCGCAGGCACAGCAGATGTAATCAAAATCAATGGGAACATCACCAATGATTTCCTCGCAACCTTTTACAGCCAGTGAATTGGAGCCACCTTCCGGCAGAATAAAAATAGCCTCACCCCTGACCCCTCTCCTTTGGAGAGGGGAAATTCGTTCAATCAATTCTCCGGGAGAATCAGAACTACGAATGGTTTTATATTCTTCTCTTGAAACAAAGATGAGTTTCATTCCGCATTCATTGGCAAAACGGAGAACAGGGTTGGTTTTTTCATCGAGCTCATTTCCCCGGATAATCCCGATCGTTTTAATTCCAAATTCTTTTCCTGCGCATGCCGTCGCTGCAATGTGATTGGAGTATGCACCTCCAAACGTAACCATCCATTCTTTTTTTTCCTTGCAGCATTCTTCGATGTTATATTTCAGCTTCCTCCATTTATTTCCCTGGATAAAGGGATGGATCAGGTCGTCGCGCAGCACAAAAACATTCAGCTGCTTCTTTTCAAAAAGCGGATCATGCAGGGATTGCAGGATAGGATTGTTTAAAACAAGCGACACGGCATAAAGTTAGGCCTTTGTGCTTCAAACTTTAAAGAATAATTTTGCCCAAAGAGAAGCAGTCCGGGTATTCGTAGTTTCGTATCCATTCCTAATTCGCTGCAGTAGCATGGCGTTCACAGATAAGTTTGATAAAGAGGATTATTATTTAAGCGAAGAAGGCTATATTGTGTTCACAGAAAAATATCACCTGAAGCGGGGCTATTGCTGCCAGAGCGGATGCCGGCACTGTCCATATAAGTTTAAAGTTCAGGGTTCAAAGCCGAAAGTTGATCGGACCAAACCTTAAACGTTAAACCCTAAACGTACTACTATGCAGACAACAACATCGGAAAAATTAGACTTAAGTAAAACTAAAACTCCAACCGGTTCAACCATTTCCTGCAAAGGATGGGTGCAGGAAGCCGCACTACGTATGCTTCATAACAACCTCGATCCTGAAGTGGCAGAGCGACCTGAAGACCTCGTGGTGTATGGAGGAACCGGGAAGGCTGCCCGAAACCCAGAGTGTTTTCATCTCATCGTTAAAGCCCTGCGTGATCTGAACGAGGATGAAACCTTGTTGATACAGTCGGGAAAACCCGTTGGAATTTTACCGACTCATAAAGATGCGCCACGCGTGCTCATTTCCAATTCCATGCTTGTACCTCACTGGGCAACGTGGGAGAACTTTCGTAACCTCGAAGAAAAAGGACTGACCATGTACGGCCAGATGACGGCCGGATCCTGGATTTATATCGGCTCCCAGGGCATTGTGCAGGGAACTTACGAGACCTATGCTGAAGTGGCGCGGCAGCATTTTGGCGGCTCTTTAAAAAATACGCTGAATGTAACTGCCGGTCTTGGCGGGATGGGTGGCGCGCAGCCGCTTGCGATTACGATGAATGAAGGAGTTTGCCTCGCTGCTGAAATGGAAGAGTGGAGAATCAGGAAGCGCATCGAAACAAAATACATTGATGAAATTATCACCGACGTTGATGCAGCAATTGACCGCGCAGTAAAATATAAAAATGAAGGGAAAGCGCTTTCCATCGGTGTGGTATGCAATGCTGTTGACCTGCTTGAACGTTTGATTGCCCGCAACATCATACCGGATACGCTCACGGACCAGACATCGGCTCACGATGGGCTGAATGGATATTTTCCGGCGGGATTAACCGTTGATGAAGCAAAACTTTTAAGAACAGGTAATCCGAAAAAGTATATTGAACGGTCGCTCGATACAATGGTGAGTCACACAAAGCTGATGATCGGGCTTCAGAAAAAAGGCGCTGTTACATTTGATTATGGGAATAACCTTCGCGGGCAGGCATTTGCGCGCGGGTTAAAAAATGCCTTTGACTTTCCGGGTTTTGTTCCCGCTTACATACGGCCGCTTTTTTGTGAAGGGAAAGGTCCGTTTCGCTGGGCAGCACTGAGCGGTGATCCCAACGATATTTATGAAACAGATAAAAAAATTCTTGAACTGTTTCCGGAAAACAAAGCGCTTGCGCGCTGGATAAAAATGGCGCGGGAACGGATTGCTTTCCAGGGATTGCCTGCGCGCATTTGCTGGCTCGGGCAAGGCGATCGTGAAAAAGCAGGGCTTGCATTTAATGAGCTGGTGAAATCAGGAAAAGTAAAAGCGCCCATTGTAATCGGGCGTGATCATCTTGATACTGGTTCCGTCGCTTCCCCGAACCGTGAAACGGAAGCGATGAAAGACGGCAGCGACGCCATTGCTGATTGGCCGGTATTGAATGCATTGATCAATACAGCAGGCGGAGCGAGCTGGGTATCGTTGCATCATGGAGGAGGTGTCGGAATCGGTTATTCCATTCATGCAGGTATGGTGATTGTGGCCGATGGAACGGATGATGCTGCAAAAAGATTGAAGCGTGTTTTGAACAATGATCCTGCGATGGGAGTCATTCGTCATGCCGATGCAGGTTATGATGTTGCAAAAGATGTGGCACGGAAATTTAAATTGGATCTGAAAGAAAGGCTGAAGTAAGAGTTCAAAGTTTAAAGTTCAAAGCTTAAGAGTTCGATGAAAAATTTATTTTTAAGAGTAACAATGATTCTTGTAATGATTACAGCTTTGGATGCGTGCCAGAAGGATACTGAAAATAATCCTTCTGTTCCTGACCGCGATAAATTTTTAGGAACGTGGATTGCTCATTCCAGCGGAACATCCGGGGAATTAAATTTTACCATGACCATTGTTGCAGGAGCCAGCAGCGCAAACCAGATTAAGATATCAAATTTTGATGCGGAAGGATCAGGCACATTTATATTGGCTGATGTTTCAGGAACCAGCATCTCTTTAAACCCGACAACGATCGGTCAGGATAATATTTCCGGTTCAGGAACTTACAACAGCAACAATACACTTTCGTTCAGCTATACCATCAACGACGGTCAAACAACCGATGTGAGAACAGCCACTGCTCACAAATAAAGACCAACTAATTACCAATCCGTAATTCGCAGTTTCGTATTGATTCGTGTTTCGACGGGTTTTCGTAATTCGTAGTTTTGTATCAATTCGTATTTCGCAGCGGGTTTTCGTAATTGTCACTTTGATCTTCCGCAACCATATCCAGGCATTTATAATCTTTTTCAAGAAGAAGAAAAAGTTTTTTGCCGTTGCCGGTTTCCATTTCACTTTCAAGACCAACCTTTTCTGTTGTGGTCCATTCTTTCGCTAAGTGCTGAGGAATAAAAAGAGAAATCATATTGTTTGAAAAACCTGCAGAAAGGTTTTCAGCATCAGTTGTCTTCAGAGAATAGGTAAGAATGCTGTTACCAAATTCAGTTTTTTCTTCAAGCTGATTTTCTTTTCCGAAATATTCCACTTCTGATTTTGTAAGGCGAAAGCGGATTGTGTTTCCTTTAATTCTTAATTTCATTTACCAGGATTTTTTAGCCGCAGATTTGCTTCTGAATAAATCTGCAAATCTTCGGCTATCATTTATTTTTTTGACTTCAAATAATTCACCCCGATTTTTATCTGTCCATAGCTGATGGCATCACCGACAAGTTGTTTGATCGGAGTATATTTCTCATCGCCGACTTCATCCACTGCTTTTTTAATCTTGTAAATCTGATCCTCATTTAAAAAATCAAACACATTTACTTCTCCTGTTAAAACAAATTCTGCCAGGTGTCCTTCAATCGTAGTGGGTGCAAATCCCCGCTGGGCAGCTATTTCAGCAATGGTTTTACCCTGCCTGTAAAATTCAAGTGTTTCAATTTTACTGTTGCCTTTTTTTGCTTTCACTTTTTTTTCAGGAGACTTTTTTTCAATCCGTTCAAGCACAGGAATATCAAAAGTCATTTCCCCGAATGTAATTCGCTGGACGTCCTGAATTTTTTTCCACACAAAATTTTCCAGTTCATCCATCGTTTTTGAATACTTTTTGACCTTGCTTTTTCCCTTTAAAAATCCCTGCAGCTCATTCAGCGGCTTTATCAATTCATCATGAAGCGCCTTTCCAAAGAATTGTTTTGCTTTCGTGACGCGTTCATTTAGCAGCTCTGCATTCACCGGGTTTTCAGTGAGAATCATTTTTAATTGCTGGAGAAATTTTTCAGCCACTTCCTGCTGCGCTTTTGTTTTGTCAATCATCATCCCGATGACTGAAAGAAACATTTCTTTTTCCGGCAGGCTTTTTTCTTCTGTCAGTTCACTGAAGAATTCCAGTTCCACAAGGAGCTTTCTCCAGTCAAATGTTTTCAGCAAAAGCTGCGCTGCGTATTTTGGTTTTTCTGCGACAAGAATTTTTTGAACCTCTTCAATGCTGTTTTCACGTGATGCAAATTCAACAACGCGGTCATCATTCCGTATGTTATGTGGCGAAATGCGCGAACGCAGTACCAAGCCGTTCAGCGTCCTGCACCGGCTTAGTGCTACGTATACCTGTCCTGATGCAAAGGATGCACCTGCATCAATCACGGCTTTGTCGAAAGTTAGTCCCTGACTTTTATGAATCGTAATGGCCCATGCCAAACGGATTGGATACTGTGTAAAGCTCCCGATTTCCTCTTCTTCCACCTTGTTTGATTCCTTATTCAGCGAGTACCGGATGTTTTTCCATTCTTCTTTTTCAAGCAGCAATTCTTCATTGGTTTCTGCAAGTCTCACTGTAATCTTTTCTTCATTGATTTTTTTTATGACTGCCAGCTTGCCGTTGAAATACCGCTGCTCTCCGCTTGAATCATTTTTGACAAACATAACCTGTGCGCCTTCTTTCAGATCCAGTCGTATTTCTGTTGGCATCGACTTATCAGAAAACTCTCCCTTTATTTCTCCTGCAAAGCTGTAAAGCCTGCCTTCCAGCTTTCTTAATTCTGCCTGGTTGATTTTATCGGCTATGTGATTGTGCGTGGTAAGCGTAATGCTGTTTTCAAAAACATCAGTGGCTTCCGGGTTGAAGCGCTCATGCAGCATCTCATAATCCGGCTCGCTCATTTCATTGTTGCGGATGCTGTTGAGCAAATCAATAAACGATTGTTCATTCTGCCTGTACATTTTCTGCAGTTCAATAAACAATGGAGGATTTTGTTCAATGGATTTGGCGCTGAAAAAAAACGGGCTTGCATAGTGATCCTTCATCAGCATCCATTCATTGTCTTTCACCACAGGAGGAAGCTGGAAGAGGTCGCCGATGAATAAAACCTGGACACCACCGAAAGGCGCCCATCGCTGCTGGCGGAAATGGCGCAGGATTTCATCCATGGCATCAAGCATATCGGCACGCAGCATGCTTACCTCATCAATGATCAATAGCTCAAGCTCATTGAGCAGCTGAATTTTCTCCCTGTTGAAACGGATGTTTTTCAGCAGGTGATGTTTATCAGCTGTCGACATGTTTCCATATGCGCCTGTTGCATGAGGGACATAGGGAATAAACGGCAGCTGAAAAAATGAATGCATGGTTACACCTCCGGCATTGATGGCTGCAACTCCCGTCGGGGCAACCACCACGCAATTTTTTTGCGAATATTTCCGGATGAATTTCAGGAACGTAGTTTTCCCCGTGCCTGCTTTGCCGGTGAGAAATAAATTCTGTGAAGTGAAATTGACTACATCAGCGGCCAGGTTGAATAAAATGTTTTCAGAATCATTGTGCATGATAAAAAAGTTTAAAAGTTAATTAAAAAGTTCATTGGTTTATTAGTTCACTGGTTCATTGGTCTTTGATCACTGGTCGATGGTCTGTCGTCAATGGTCTTCCTGTCATCACTCCCAACACCCTATCTTCTCCCGAATAAATATTAAACCGGTCGCCTCTTAAAAACCCGATTAGTGTCATGTCAAATTCACGGGCCGTTTCCACGGCAAGGCTTGACGGAGCGCCAACAGCAGCGACCATTTTTATTCCTGCCATCGCTGCTTTCTGTATTAACTCAAAGCTTGCCCGTCCACTCAGTAATAAAATGTGACGATCCAGCGGCAATAAGTTTTTTGTAAACGCGGCTCCGATGATTTTATCCAGCGCATTGTGTCGGCCAACGTCTTCACGAATAAGAATCAGCTGTCCTTCCTCATCAAACAAAGCAGACGCATGCAAACCTCCCGTGTGTTCAAAGATTTTTTGCTGCTCACGAAGTATTTTCGGTAAGCTTATTAATAGTCCACAGTCCACGGACAACAGTCGACTGTGGTCTGTGTACTGTGGACTGACAACTGACAACAATGAATCTATTGATGTTTTCCCGCAAACTCCACAACTGCTCGTTGTATAAAAATGCCGTTCCAGTTTTTTCAAATCAACGGCAATATCTTCCTTCAGTTCAACACGGACACTGTTTTCTTTGTTCTCAACCTGGTTTGATATTGTGCAGTAACGGATCTGTAAAACATCCTCGCTGCGTCTTACAATTCCTTCCGTAAAAAGAAAGCCAAGCGCCAGCTCGAAATCATTCCCGGGAGTCCGCATGGTAACGGAAATACTTTTCTGTATCCTTTCAGCACGTGAACCAAATCCGAGGCGAATCTCCATGGGTTCTTCCACAGCAAGAAGATCATCAGCAGGAAGTTTTTCTCCAGGGCTTATTTTTTTTACCCGGACAGCTGCAACGGAAGGCTTTGGCATGATTCAAAGATACATATTGGTGAAGCACCTGCCACAGATTAAACAAATTTTCACAGATTCAATTTATGAAATATCTGTGTTAATCTGAGAAATCTGTGGCAAAAATAATCTGCAAATCTGCGGTTAAAAAAGTTTTGCTGAAAGCAGCTCTTTCGTTTTGCGGTAGCCTTCCATGGTATTCACATTCGTTAAAAAATTTGTTGAAGACGGAATCACATTGCATGTATTTGCTTCTTTTAAAAACTGCTGAAGCGAATATTTTTTTTCATGGAAACAGGCGAGCAGCTTTTCATGGGAACTGTTTTCGTAGATACAGATCATTGGTTCATGAAAATCGGTTTCGGGATGGCGGTAACAAACGGCATCGGCCATTTCTGTTCGTTCATGAATAAGGTCACGGATATTTTTGGCGCTGATAAACGGGTAATCACAAGCTGCAACAAAAAAAGAAGCCTTCGGAAATTTTTCAAAAGCACTGAGCAATGCCGTCATAGGTCCGTTGCCTGAATATTTTTTAAAGTCAGTGATGAATTTATACAGCGGAGGAATCTCTTCCGCCTGGTCGTAATTGCATGAAATAAAAACTTTCTCACAAAAAGGCTCAAGCAGGTCATACATGAAGTAGCGCTGAGGCTTTCCGTAATAATCCAGCAGGCTTTTGTCTTCGCCCATGCGCGAACTCTGGCCACCACAAAGAATAAGTCCGTAAAGCGGGTTCATAAAAAATAATCAGGGGACAAATCTAAAAATATTCGAAAACTTTGGTAGCGCTTTACTTTGGTAGCAGGGAAATCAGAGAATCAAGCCGTTGTCTATTTCTTTTTTCTTGAAGATTTTGCTGAGGCGTCCAGTTTATTTTTTAATTTTTCTACTTCAAGCGACAATTTTTGAATCAGGTGAGATAGCTGATCAACATCCTGTTTGGTAGCAAACCCGTAATGCTTTAGCGGATCTTCAAAAGCGGGCTCCTTACGATCCTGTAAAAATTCCATCACATTCACTTTTAAAATTTTTGCGATCTCAAAAAGACGCGTTACCTGGACATCCGTTTCTCCGCGTTCAATTTTTGCATACGTTCCCGGTTCTATTCCAAGTTCGGCGGCCACATTTTCCTGTGTAAAGCTTTGACTCAACCTGATTTTCCGGATTCTGTTTCCAACTGTCTTTTTCACAGCGGCAAATTTCCTGAACCATTCGATTCCTGAACTGTCAATAAAAGATTGATTTTGTCTTTTAAAGACAATTATCTATCCTTACAGTTCAATTTTTGTGAGAATCGTTCTGGAATCCGCTTTCTATTGTGAAAATTTACGAGGACTATACGAAGGAAGAATTGATTGTTGAGTTGAAGAAACTAAGCAAGCGGAAAAAGTACGGCCTTGTATGGGAAGAAGAGCGGACACATGAAAAGTTTGAAAAGGAAGCGGACGGAAAATTACCGGTTTTAGTTGAAGATAAAACAAAAGAAATAATAACTAATCCCGGTAAACCAGTAAATATTTTAATTGAAGGGGATAATTACCACGCACTTTCGGTTTTGAATTACACGCACCATAAAAGTATTGATCTAATTTACATTGATCCTCCTTATAACACTGGTGAAAACGATTTTAAGTATAATGATAAATTCATTGACAAAGAAAATGGATTTCGGCATAGCATGTGGCTTTCATTCATGAGTAAACGTTTGCAGCTTGCAAAAAATCTTTTGAAAGATACTGGTGTAATCATCATCCACATTGACGAGAATGAATTTGATAGTTTGAATGTTCTTTTAGAAACTGATATTTTCTATGAGCAAAATAGTTTAGGAACAATCGTTTGGAACAAAAAAAACCCTAAAGGCGATGCGAAAGGAGTTTCAACAATGCATGAATATCTTTTCTGCTATGCAAAAAATAAAGAAGCATTCCTGCAACTTCAAAATACAGTGATGCGAAAAAAGCCAAATGCCGTTGAAATTTTAAAAAAGGCAAAATCCCTTTTTTCAAAAATTGGAAAGTCAGTAATCCCAGATGAAATTCAAAATGTTGTAAAGCCATTTAGTTATTCAAGGGAAATTTTGAAAGATTTTATTGTGAGATATGATTTAGCACTCGTCAACAAAGAATTTCAAGCGTGGCTTGCGGTACAGGATTTTTCAGGTGGAGAAAAAGCATATAAATTTATAGGAAAGGATGGAAGACCTTACCAATCTGTTTCGATGGCTTGGCCTAACAAAGAGCAGGCACCCAAGGATTATTACATTCCTTTAGTTCATCCGGTTACAAAGAAAAAATGTCCTGTTCCTGAAAGGGGTTGGCGAAATCCTTCTTCAACAATGAAGGATTTGCTTGCCAAAGATTTAATAATATTTGGTAAAGATGAAAGCACACAACCCAGAAGGAAATATTTTTTGGAGGAAAACATGTTTGAAAATACTCCTTCTCTTTATAATTATGGGAGCAGTGATGATGAATTCTTTAAAGACATAGGAATAAATTTTCCTTATGCCAAACCCATTGAAGTAGCGAAGTATTTTATTTCTTCAATACATCCTAATCCCAAGATTATTCTTGATTTTTTTGCGGGTAGTGGAACTACATTACATGCAGTTTTAGATTTTAAGGATAATGACATGCAATGTATTCTTGTTACGAATAACGAAGGGAATATCTGTACGGAAATTTGCTATCCGAGAATTAAAAAAGTAATTCACGGATACAAAAACAGAAATGGAAATCAGGTTATTGGTCTAGGTGGAAATCTTAAATACTATAAAACAGATTTTGTCGGTTCAGAACCAAGTCATCGTAATAAAAAACTGCTTACCCGGAAAAGTGTGGATTTGCTTTGTATCAGGGAAGGTACTTTTAAGGAAGAAGTTAAAAAGAAAGATTATTTCATCTATTCGAATGCTGAAAAATACACAGCTATTTTGTTTGATGAAATGAAAATACCGGAATTCAAAAAAGAAATTTCAAAACTGGAGAAGCCTGTTTTAGTTTACATTTTTTCATTGGATGGAGATGATTACAGGGAAGTATTTGAAACATTGAAAAATGATATTACTCTCTGTGCAATACCGGAGGCTATTCTTAAAGTCTATCGGAGAATCCATGCAGCAAGGCAGTTAAAATTAAAAATGCAATGATTTCAAGATTGCTATCATACCAGGAAGAGGCTGTTGAAAGTTTGCTTTCTATGATCAATAAGTTTTTAGAAAAAGACGGACAGAAAAATGTTGTACTTCAATCACCAACAGGTTCAGGAAAAACAATCATGACGGCTGAACTTCTCGGACGTATTGTAAATAAAAGAGGAGATGACAAAACATTTTCTTTTATCTGGGCGGCTCCACGCAAGCTTCATTTGCAAAGTAAAGAGAAGCTCGAAAACTACTACAAAGATTCGCGCTTGCTGGAATGTCTCAATATTGATGACTTGTCTGAAACGAAAATCGGGGAAAATGAAATTTTATTTCTCAATTGGGAAAGCATAAACAAAAAGGATAATGTGTTCGTGAATGAAAACGAACACGATTTTAATCTGACTTCGGTTATAAACAACACCCTGGAAGAAGGAAGGGAGATAATTATGATTATTGACGAAAGTCATCATACATCCAAGGCAACCAATACAAGAGGCCTTATTGATATCATGAAACCGAAAATCACGATTGAGGTTTCAGCAACGCCTCCCGATACAGCTTTTGATTACAGGGAGATTGTGGAGTTCAGGGATGTAGCTGAAACGGGAATAGTCCGGAAAGAGGTTTCCATCAATTCGGGGTTGAAAGAAGATAAACTTGAAGGTGTTGGGAGTGATGAGTTCATTTTGAAGGCCGCTCTTGAGAAAAGAAAGGAGTTAAAGAACCTACTTGAGAAGTCCGGAACGAAAGATGTGAATCCGCTTCTGTTGATTCAGTTGCCGGATAAAGATCGTCATACAACAGAAGATACGAGAAAGGAAAAAATGATGGAAGAACTGCTGGCGAGAAAGTTTGATATCACACGGGAAAACGGGAAACTAGCCTTTTATCTTTCAGAGGACAAAGAAAATTTAGAAAATATAACGAAGAACAGCAATGATGTTGAAGTGCTCATGTTTAAACAAGCGATCGCACTTGGATGGGATTGTCCACGAGCTTACATTTTGGTTTTATTCAGGGAATGGCATTCCGAAACCTTTAAGATGCAAACCGTAGGAAGAATTATGCGAATGCCTGAATTGAAACATTATAAATCGGAAGAGCTCAATAAGGGATATGTCTACACGAACATTGCCAATACGAAAATAAATATTTCTGAAGATGTTGCGAAAGATATTTATACCATTTATTCATCAGCAAGAAAGAACGGAGGTGATATTAATCTTGCCTCTTATCACCTGAAACGCGACAGAGGTGAAACCAGGCTGGATGTGACAATCTTCCGCATATTTCCGGAAGAATGTAAAAAATTCAAATTGAAAAATAAAGTTGAAATTGTAAAAGATAAAGTTGTAGACCATATTCCGATTGATGGAACTCTTCATTTGGAATATTATAAAACAGTAAATGAGCCTGTCGTACTTCTGAAAAATATTGGTCTTGCGAAGAATACTGTCGAACTGGAGATTGCTTTAAAATATTTTATTGATTCTGTCATGCTTGAAGGAGGCTTCATGTTTCCTGAGAGACGTTCTGTTGAGAGAATTAACAAGTGCATTTATAATTTTTTTGCAGAAGAATTGGATATGCACATTGAAAAAAATGAAAAGGAAATTATTGCCACTGTTCTTAATCCTGAGAACAGGCGTGCCTTCACTGATATCATAAATCTTTCGCTGAAAGAATACGCTCGCCGGCATTCAGCAAAAAAGAATGAATTAATTGAGAATGAGGAGTTGTGGAATGTTCCGGAAATTCTTGAATTGAATTCCAATCACAGGGAAAGAAAACCAAAAGTAAAAAAGTCTGCAATGGTTCCATTTTACGAATCAACTTCAGAGGTTCGTCATTGGGAAACGGAAATAAAATTTATTCAGTTTTTGGAGGACTCTGATAAAGTTGAATGGTGGTTTAAAAATGGAGAGCGGGATGCTACTTTTTTTGCGGTTCCTTATCAAAATAGTTCCGGTGAATATCAGACATTTTATATTGACTTCATACTAAAGATGAAAGACGGAAGAATTGGCTTGTTTGATACCAAATCAGGATGGACGGCTGAAATTTTCAAATCGGGACCAAAATCAAACGGACTTCAAAAATATATAGAGGAACAAAATAAAAACGGAAAAAAACTTTTTGGAAGTATAGTGGTACCCAAGGGTAACTCTTTTTGGATTTATGACAAAATTCCATATAAGTACGATAAGGACTTGACAGGATGGTCAATTCTTGAATTATAGCTATTGCAATTATTTGAAAGAAATAAGGAGCCATTGAAATAGGAATACAAGTGAAAATCTTAAAATAAAATAATACGCTGTGTGATCATTTATACGACCCTTGCGGTGAAAACTGCAGGGGTCTTTTTCCTGCAGGCACACAAACCGTCACCCGCTACTTTTCAATATTCACACCTACGCTTAAACCCAACCATGGCTTGGTGTGATAAATCCAAAGATGTTTGTTCCGGTCAAGAAGGTAATCAACTCCAACCTCGAGGCCAAAGTTCAGACGGTTGATCGCAATAATAACTGCTCCTCCTCCCTGGAGGATAAAGCCATCGTATTCATAGTCGAGCTTATGGAGCGTAACATACTCATCAATTCGCGAAGTACCCATTCCCATAAAAACACCCATGCTGTAGCCATGATGTTCCGTTTCTCTTTTATCAATTTTCAGCGGAGTGGTAGAGTATGATAATTCATACATATCTGAACGGTAGCCCACATATACGGCACCATTAAAGGATGAGCTCAGCTGCATGGGAAATCCTGATATTTCCGGGTGGCACTTCGCCACAATACTTATAACGTTGATGTCGTAAGAATTTTTTCTGAATTTATATTCTTTGAAATCCGCCGGCTTACTATTCATTGGAAAAACGATACTCACCGATTTAACCGTGTCAATGTGAGAACCTGTGAGGCTTAATGGGTCATATACTTTTATGGAATCGCTTCCTATTACCACGTATTCATTTTTGAATTTTTGTTTTCCTGCAGTATAGGTATAGTAGCCTTCATTGAATTCATATTTAGGAGATTCTTTCAATGCATCGCATCCGGTAATGAAAATATAAAGAAGAGGGAATAATAATGTTCTTATTTTTAAATGGTAAGGGTTGAAAACCATCTCTGTTGTTTAATTTTTACGAAAAAAAAGTATGCCATAAACAAATATTACAGAGTTGAGGAGATTGACCGGATGGGAATTTTAATCACACTTTTCTTTCATAGTTTTGTTTCACATTTAAAAAAGTGTCTATATTTGCCGTCCTAAAAAACGGGAGCATAGCTCAGCTGGTTCAGAGCATCTGCCTTACAAGCAGAGGGTCACAGGTTCGAACCCTGTTGCTCCCACTTCAAGGTCAAGCGGTTACAAAAAAATGTAACCGCTTATTTTATAGATTGCTTACCTTAATCACAATATTCGTATTTCTTCCTTTGTCATCGCTGCAGGAAATTTTTACCTGCCCCTGTTCAGGTACAAAAAATATTTTTTCCGTTGAACCGCAGGATTTAAAGAAGCGGTCGTTGATATACCAATATACCGTCTTTACTTCGTTGTCGGCATTGCAGCTTAACATCAGTTGCTGATCCTGGCCTTTTTCAACGATGTATTCTTTTCCGTTTGTCGGTGAAGTGATGGCAGGTGGCTTTAAGCTGAAAATGCGCGAACAGTTTTTATTATGAGGCGGTATTTTTTCGTACAGGATGTGTTCGGTTTCGTAATAAGCAATCAGGTCAGGATCTGGATTGGGATACAGTTTTGTTTTGTATCCATCGTGAGGAAGACAGGAAGTACAGTATGAAAAGCTTTCATCCGGTGAAATATAAACCGGTTTCATGTGATTGCATTTCTGTGCCGAAGAAACTTTCGGGATGAAATAATCAATGATTTGGCTTTCGCAAAAATCGTCGGGTACTTTTCCGCTTACCGGGCACACCAGGCGGAAATCGAGATCATCAGGTTGCCTGAACCATTTTTTTCCGGAGTTGTAATCGAGTGAATTAAAAATTTCAAAGAGGAGCGGTGTGGCCATGTCTGCACCCGTTAATTCCGGTACACCTTCACCGGAAAAGTTACCGATCCATACACCGATCGTATAGTTCACGTTGTAGCCAATGCTCCAGGCATCACGTCTTCCATACGATGTGCCTGTCTTCCATGCAATCTTCGGAATGTGCATGCTGCTCAGGAAATTATTCGGAAGATCAGGACGTATAAGCGTAGTAAGAATTTCTGAAGTCATAAAAGCCGAACCGGGAGACACCAGCTGTATTTCATTTGACAAAGAATCTTCTTTGAGGAATTTCAGGCGTGAAAATTTTCCCTCATGTGCAAAAGAAGCATACATCGAAGTAAGCTCTTCCAGCGAAACACCACAACCACCAAGCACGGTTGACAGGCCCAGCTTGTTTTCGTCTTTCATGATCTGTTTAAAGCCAGCCTGCTTCAGCTTGTCGGTAAGGGTTGCAATGCCAAGCTGGTTCAGCGTTTTCACGGCAGGAATATTTAAAGAATAGGAAAGCGCTTTGTCAACAGTTACATTCCCATTGAATTTCGAATTAAAATTTTCAGGAGCATAACCGTCAAAATTTACAGCCACATCGGCAATCACGGTTTTCGGTGTAGCCAGTCCTTTGTCAAATGCAAGCGCATACACCAATGGCTTCAGCGTGCTTCCCGGTGAGCGAACAGCAGTGATTCCGTCTACCTGTCCGTTGTGAAAATTATCGGTGATATCCGGTGAGCCCAAATATGCTTCCACGTTGCCGGTTTTGTTATTGATCACAAGCACTGCAGCATTGTTGATGTTCAACGATTTCAACCGCTTGCTGTAGTTGTAGGCAATGGCTGTTATTTTATCCTGGCTGAACCGGTTCAGCGATGTTTTAATAATCGGCCGGCCAGGATACAGTTGTTTCATCCGTACTGCAAAATGCGGAGCGAATTTCGGAGCATCCTGTCGCTGCGCTTCAAGCGGTTCATGAAAAGCATCTTCCAGGTCTTGCCGGTTAAAGACCTTGTCGGCTTTCATTCTTCTCAGCCATTTGTTGCGGGCGTTTACAATGGCATCATTCTTTTTGCCGGGCTTTAATGAAATCGGCCGGTTGGGAATGATGGCAAGCGTGGTAACCTGCGCCAGCGAAAGCTTGTCAGGCATTCGTCCAAAGTAGAGCAGGGAAGCGGCTTTTACACCTTCAATATTTCCTCCGTACGGAACAAGGTTGAGATACAGCTGAAGAATTTCTTCCTTCGAATACCTGAGCTCGAGTTGCATGGCGCGAAACATTTCAAGGACTTTGTTGCCGTATGTTCTGTCCTTCGGATAAAGCAATCGAACAACCTGCATTGTGATCGTGGATGCACCGGAAGTTCTTCTCAGGTGAAAAAGATTATTGAACGCTGCCCTGCAAATGGCAACAGGGTTTACACCGAAGTGATAATAAAACCATTTGTCTTCCTTATATAAAATGGCTTTCTTCAGCAGCGGGCTGATTTCTTTGGGCTCCAGCATCATTCTCCATTTTTCATCGTTTGTCAGGAAAGCATGGATGACAGTGCCATCACCGGCCGTGACAATCTGTGAATACTCAACCTTTATCCGTAACGGAAAAATGATGTTAAGGATGAAGAAAAGAATGACCGGAACGGTGATGAGGAAGACGAAAAATTTTCTCCATCGGTTTTTGAAAATGTACTTCCCGGATTTTATGAAAATAGTTTTCATTTTTTCTAGAAGGAATGTTGTAGAAGGTTTCCAGCTTCCGATAACATACTGTTTAATCTTTGAGTTCTTTGAGTCCCGATCGTGATTGGGATTCCTGGCGTCCTTTGTGGTTTTAGGAAATTACCACAAAGGACACTAAGTATCCAACGAAGAGCACAAAGAGAATTACTGAACGATCTTTACTGTTGCCGCTCCGTTGTAAGAATGGTATTCGCCATTGTACATGGCATCGGCACTTACCGGTCCCATCGTGTAACTGCCTGTTGACACGGCCCTGACGAGGTAATAAAAGTTGCGGACATTCCAGTCAGCCGTGGTAAAGAAGTTAATGCGGTCATCACGCACATCAAAATAATCAGGTTGGGATTCATCTTTCACCCAGCTCATATCCTGTACTTCCCCAATGCGCGGGTTTTCAATTTCAAAACCGGCAGGAAGCATGTCAGTGAGCACCACATTCTCAACGGTTGAATGTTCTGTATTCTGTACGGAGATTTTTATTGCAATCATGTCTCCCTGTTTAATGCTACGGATTGAAACCGGCTGGCCAAAGCGATTAAAAAAAGATTTGCGCACCTTAAGAAAGCTGTCTTCCTCTTTGTAGCTGCCGGTGGCGCTGATCCCTTCTTCATCCCAGAAATAGTACAGGTTGCCTGTTCCCGAAACGTTCATCGTAAGAGATTGCCCGGCTATTCCTTTTGTCAGCCTGATTTCTTTTCCCTCAAACTTTGCAAGCTGTTTTCCATTGGCGGAAATGGTTGCTGTCACCGGGTTTTCACTTTGCCTTTTCATGAATTTTCCAAGCGCAAGAAACGTGAATGCACGTTCCTGCGTGTTGAGGTAATGACTTTTCTTCAATTGCTGTGAAAGGTGGCGCACCATGGTTCCCACCTGCGGATTATCAGGATCATTTTCGAGCAGTGCATTCAGTGCAATGGCTTCATCACGAATGTACGAATAGAAGCTTCCACCGAAACAATTTCTTGAGTGCTCTCCTTCAAAAGCTTTTGGCAACAGCTCATCGTAACTTTTCCTGTCACCGACGGCGAGGTACGTGCAGGCAAGCTGGTATCTCGAATCGAGTGCCAGCAAACCGATGTTGGACTTGTAGTAATTCATCGAAGGAACATCGGGCTTGCCATAAAGGGCTATGATGTAAAGCGAGTAACAATTTTCTTTTTTTGCAATTGTACGGGTGCGTATCACATACCTTTCATCCCAGTAATAATAACTTTCAGTTTCGTGCTTCTTGATTTTCTGAGCGAGGTACGACATGCAGCGATCCAGGATATTATCATTCACTTCATATCCTGCTTTCTTTGCCTCCATCAGGAAATTGGTCGCATACGCTGTTCCCCACCAGTTTTCTTCAATACCTCCGGGCCAGTAGCTCAAGCCACCGTTATATAGTTGCATGGTTTCCAGTTTGCGGATGGCTTCCTGAACATAATATTGAGGATTCTCTGAAGTGGCCTGAGCATTTTTTACGTTCTTCACGAGCTCGGTATAATAAATCTGGGGAAAGGCCTTCGAAGTAGTTTGCTCCACGCATCCATATGGATAACCCAACAGGTAATTGAGCTGGTCGGCAAACTGAACCATCGGGTTCTGACTAATCACCAGGTTCGATGTTACGGTTGAAGGAATGAATTGTGTCCTGAGTGAAATTGTTTTCGAGGTATTCCCGGTGATGACGCCTGCATCATTTACCTTCAGCAACGATGTGGACGGGCGAATCGTAATATCAGTCTTGTCTGAAAAAATTTCTCCGAAGGCATTTACTCCGATGTTAATGCTTCCTGCTCCGATTGCTGAAGCAGCAAGAATTTTAAACTCAATGCGCTGTTCGCTTTTAGCGTTCACAGTAACAGTTTGCTGCGATTCACCAATCACATTCAACGCTCCTTCGAGTGAAACATTCACCGTTGCCTGCGCAGGTTTATTCAGTGTGTTGGATAAGGTCACTGGCATGACCAATGTATCTTTTGGACTTAGAAAGCGCGGAACAGACGGGCTGATGACAATCGGGTCGGCAACCTTGATGTGCTTCTCAGCGCTGCCGAACGCTTTGTCCTTGTAAACACAAGCCATCACCCTCAGGTCACCGCTGAACTGCGGAATGTCAATGGTATAGCTGGCTTCACCGGCAGCATTTGCATGAAGCAGTCCGCTCCAGAACGCAACGAGCTTCACACGTTTATTGGTCAATGGGTTCACGCGTTTCTCTAAATCATATCCGTCGCCGCCGGGGCTTGATCGCTTTAATTTCAGATCCGGAAGAAGATTCGGATAGAGATCAAAGCCGGCAACGCTCAATGCTTTTTTCTGGTAAAAGAATCCGTACGGATCCGGTGTCTTATAGTTTTTTAATTGCAGGATCCCTTCATCCACAACGGCTACAGTCACTTCCAAATCCTGCATCGGTTTTGTCCTGACGGTGATCGTTTGTTTTGTTTTCGAGCGCGATTGTTCCGCCGCAACAATGGTTACCGGAAGCTTGTTGCTCTCCTTATTGACAATCAACGGTACAAAGCCATGACCGACCGTTACCGGGATGGCACCATCATCCAGGGGGCGAAAAAGTGTGGCGGTGATGTATACATTCGGCAGATAACTTTCCTTTACAGGAAGCGAAAGCTTTGCAGTTTTTTTATCGGTGTTGATGTAAAAATATTCAAGGACATTGTCGCACTCAACGGTTACCAGTATTTTCCCGCTGAACGGTGCATTGAAAAGAATGTTCGCCTTGTCTCCGACATTGTATTTTTCTTTGTCAGGTTTTATCTCCACTTCACCTTCTGTATTTACAGCGAACGAAGTGTTCTGTGTATATCCCCATCCGTAAGCATAAAAGCTGCCGGATACATAATGCTCACTTCCCGGAGCCATGATGCGCACTTCAAAATCTCCAGACTCCCGCGGAAGATAATTCAGGACGAAACCGGTTGGGCTGAGGGTAATTTCCTGGTCAAGCATGATCCGGTCATTCTTATGAGAGACGTAACGGTAATCCCCGTTTTCATTTTTCTCAAGCATGCTGTACCAGTCGTGGCGGATAACCTGAACCTGTGCTGTAGCTGATTTGAGCGCCTTGCCATGCCTGTCTACAGCTATAAATGGAATGGCAAAGTTTTCTCTTGCATTCACATAGTAATCGTTCATCCTGATTCCGTAGAAAACGTCCTGTGTGAATACATCAAAACGCTTCACACGGTTGACCGGCCGGCCGGTTTCATCAAATACCGTTGCATATAATTTTCCTTCCAGGGCACCGATACCTTTGTATGCAGCATCGGTTTTAAAAATTTCTTTCGCATTTCCTTTTTCATCTGTTTTGCCTTCACGAATGACTTTCGGGAAATCGGTCCGGCTTCTTTCATTGTACAGGCTGAAACTATAAGAGGGAAAATCTTTGGAAGAAAAATATTTATAGGATAGCGAATGCTCCACTTCGTATTTACGGTTTGAAGCCGGTGGCCCGAAAAGATTCATTGCATTTACCAGGGCAATTACTGAATCATCAGAAGAAAAATCTTCCTTGTTAAGATTGAGCTTCACATCAATCCGGTCAGGCATAAACTCTTCCACGCTGATATTTTTTGATTCAAGCAATACATCGTTTGCCGAGTATACTTCTGCAATGTATGTCCCTGTAACTGTTGAAACGGGTAGCTGAACGGATGTTGTAAATGCTCCTTGCCTGTCAAGTATACCACGGATGCTTTTGTATTCCTTTCCGTTTGGTAAGAATATTTTAATCTTCACGGGAACTTCGCCGATCTGTTCCCATTGTTCATTTCGGACAATCGCATTGAGATAGACTGTTTCACCGGGACGGTAGATGTTCCTGTCACCATACAGGAACGCCATGTAGCCAGTGGAGTTTGGTCTTCTGCCCCCGACATCAAAACGTGAATCGTTTACCCGGGAATCACTTAACATGAGATAATTAAAATCACTACCTTCTTTTGCTGTGATCATCGAAATGGTAAAACCCGGGGCTTTTGATTTTATATTGCTGAAGACGGCAGCACCATCATTGTTCGTAGTGGCTGTGTAAACGGCCTGGTTATTTGTGCTGATAAAAGAAACAGTTGCCCCGCTGATCGGTTGCGCCGTTTTTATGGAGTTGACAAATACATACAATTCATTGTCGGATTTTTTTGTGATCAGGCCCATGTCAGAAATTGATATAAGCTTGCTATCATGCTTGTAGAGGGCATTTGAAGAGGCAACATCGACAAGGTAAATCCCTTTGAATTTATTTTCTTCATCAAAAGAAAGGTTGAGAAGATTGACTCCATTCAGCTTCGGAAGATTTTTGGTATCATAGGTGCGGTCGAAAACAACATCACCATAAGCATATATATCATTATCACCATACCGGTAACCTCCTTCTTCATATCCTTCCTCATCTTCGTAATAATCATAATTGCTATACCGGTTGCTGCGCATGTAGTGCACAATGTTATTCTCATATATTTTTTTAATCGTTACGTGAACCTGTGCAACGTTGATGATGTTCACGGCAATATTTTTTGAGCTCTTTGATGACAGGTAAATTCCTTTTTTTGACACGAAGCTGATGCTTGGCTCCAGGGCTCCGAACTGGATGAGTTGTGAAAAATTAGTTTCCATCGTACCGCCCAAGGCTCCTTTTAAATCTTTTAAAACTGTGAGCTGATAGCTCAATCCTGCAGTGAATGCACCTTTCAGGTAAAATCCATCGGATGTTGTTTCCACTTTGAAATTTATTTTGGGTTCAGTTTTGATCATCTTTTCTGCACCGGTTTCGTCAATGGCCTGTGTTGAAAAGACATGAATCATGGCTTCGGATCCTTCATACTCACCGGTTGCCCGCGTAATTTCAAGCTTATCCGGGGAGGGAACAACCAGTGATAAAGCAAAATTTTCTTTAGCCAGGTAATCGCTTTCAGCGCATTTCAAACCTTTATCAATGCTAACCTGCAGCGGCAGACTTCCGATTTTATCTTTTTCTATTTCATCAATTACAACCGTGATTGTTTCACTGACTGACGAGGTCGCAACATTGAACCCGGATGGTTTGTTATTCAACGTGAGGTGGAGCAGCTTTGAAAGTGTTACCGGATCCACTTTGTAGTTGAATGTAAGCGAGACATTCAGGGCAGCGGTTCCCCTGTTTTTTTCGGAGACAGCCCAGTAACCGTTGGCTGAAACCAGCTTCAGGTAAGGTGTGTGAAAGGAAAAAGATTTTTCATCGCCAAGGTGATAAATGCTCCTGCTGTGCATCAGAAGGGCAGGAGTGAGCCCCGCCGTATAATCCGTGCTGGAATGGAAGCCGATGAATGGTGAAAACATCAGCTCGCGTTTTGTATTCCATCTGAACTGGCCTTTTACTGCCGGAGAAATTTTCAGGTAAGGAATTGTATCCCAGTGATTGGTGACTGAATCAGGAACGAGATCTTTATCGAAGGTAAAAACAAGATTTTGCTGAAGCTCAACTTCCGATTCGAAGTTGCGGGTTGTAACATTCACTTCATTTTTGCTGTTTGTGCATGAAGCAAGGCACACGATTGCCAGTACAGCGAGTTTTGTTAAACTGTTGCGGGACATATTGGGCGGGTTGGTTAAAAATGGTTTGAGTGGTTGTGGAAGGAAAGATAAAAGGAATGTGCTGATAAAAGAAAAGCAGCCACAGGGTGGGCTACTTCAGCAGGGGAGATCATGTTTACACTCCGTGTCGCGATTCCTGGTTAGGCAGAGAATCAGGAACAAATGTATGGTTGTGAAAAATCAAAAGTCAAGGGTTTATGAAAATATATATTTCTCCTGAGGAATAAAATAATTAGTTGGATACCGCGTTGGAGTTTTCTTGCGCAGTTTGTATTTTTATAAAACTTCAGCTACTACGAAAGTACTTCCTCCAACAAATACCAAATCGTTTTCCTTTGCATGGCTTTGGGCCGCATGCAAAGCTTCTTTCACAGTAGAAAAACTGGTTCCTTTTAATGAAAATTCTTTTGCTTTGGTTTGGAGCTCAACGGCATCCATGGCCCGTGGAATGGTTGCTTTGCAGAAATAATAATCGGCATTTTCCGGCAGCAGTTCAAGCATTCCGGAAATGTCCTTGTCACTCACAACTCCCAAAACAAAATGAAGGCGATCATATTGTGTTTCCTGAATTTGCTGAATCACTTCATTAATCCCGTCCCTGTTATGAGCTACATCACAAATGGTAAGCGGCTTGTGCGAAATGGTCTGCCAGCGACCCATCAATCCTGTGAGGTCTTTTACATTCTTTAAAGCATGACGAATGTGTTCATCAGAAATTGCAAACCCGGCAGTTCTCAATTGCAGAACGGATTCAATCACGGTAAGAATATTTTTTACCTGGTATTTTCCTGTGAGATCAAGCCTGAGATTTTTAAAAATGATTTGATCGTTCCCCGAAATATTCAGTGTAAGAAAATCCGGACTCTTGTTAATCATTTCGGCTTTTAATTTTTCATCTGCAAAAAACAAATTGGATGTGGTCTCTCCTGCTTTGTGGCGGAAAACCTTTTCAAGCTGTGCCTGCTTTTCTCCAACTACGACCGGAATTCCGGGCTTGATAATTCCTGCTTTTTCAGCAGCAATTTTTTCAAGTGTATCACCAAGAAGCTGGGTGTGATCCCATCCGATGTTCGTGATGACCGAAAGCACCGGCGTGATTACGTTTGTTGAATCCAGTCGGCCGCCCAAACCGGTTTCAATGACGGCGATGTCAATTTTTTTTTGCGCGAAATAATGAAAGGCCAGGCCGACAGTCCATTCAAAAAACGAAGGTTTTATTTTTTCAAATTCGGTTCTGTATAGTTCCACAAATTCTGTTACGGCATTTTCTTCAATCATCTTTCCATTGATGCGGATGCGCTCACGAAAATCTTTCAGGTGTGGAGAGGTATACAGGCCTGTTTTGTATCCTGCAGTTTGCAGAACAGCTGCAAGCATATGCGACGAAGACCCTTTACCGTTTGTTCCTGCAATGTGAACTGACTTCCCGGCTAAAGCTGATTCCGGGTGGTTCAGCAATTCGCAAATAGCATACGTATTTTTCAAATCAGCTTTGTAAGCAGCAGCACCAATGCGATGAAACATCGGCAGTTGGTCGTACAGGTAATCAAGTGTTTGCTGATAAGTCATGGCATACTAATTACGAATCTATACGAATGTACGAATCGTCCCATATCGGGATTCATTATTCAGAATAATATATAATAGAAAAAGAGGAAAGATGGAATGATGTTACGTTCCGGTGACTACCGTTTTGTTTTTTGTATTCGTATATTCGTATTGATTCGTAATTAGAACTTTAAATGGCATACCAGTTTTTTGATTGCAAAGTGATTGACGTGAAGGATGAATCGGATGTTGTGAAACGTTACTTTATCAGATTCCCGGATGAAATTCCTTTTGCCTTTAAGGCCGGGCAGTTCGTCATGCTTGATTTACCCATTGCCAGCAAGGTGACCAATCGTGCTTATTCGATTGCCTCAGCGCCGGATGACAGCAACAGCTTTGAGCTGGCCATTGTCATTAATCCCGATGGCATCGGTACGCCGTATATTTTTGATCACATCAAAACAGGCTCTGCTATAAAATGCACAAAGGCGCTTGGCAAATTCGGTCTTCCTGAAGCCATCGATACCGATTTATGTTTTGTATGTACAGGTACCGGCATTGCGCCGTTGCGTTCCATGACCCATCACATTTTTGAAAAAAATATTCCGCATAAAAATATTTTTTTGGTTTTCGGGAATCGTTGGATAAAGGATATTCTCTACAGGAAAGAAATGGAAGATCTTGCCGAGAAGCACAGCGAGTTTAAATTCATCCCGGTTTTGTCGCGCGACAATCAGGGCTGGAACGGTCGCAAGGGATATGTGCATCCTGTATATGAAGAACTTTTCTCCGATAAACGGCCGGCGCTCTTTTATGTATGTGGCTGGCCTGATATGATTAAGGAAGCCCGGCAACGCATAGCGGCGATGGGTTACGACAGGAAGCAGATCAAATTTGAGCTTTACGATTGAATAGGTACTAAATACGAATCAATACTAATATACCAATACAGTATCCGTAAATTAGTAATGATTCGTATTTAGTATCTACCGGATGTTTACCAGCTCACGGTATTTAGCAAGCGGCCAGATCTCATCATCTACGATCATCTCCAGTTTGTCAGCGTGGTAACGGATTTCATCAAAGTAGATTCTCACTTTGTCGCAATAAGCAATCGCTTTCTCGCGTACATTTTCAATCTTGTTTGCTTTCTTCCTCGCTTCAAGCATTTCATCCGCTTTTGTTTTAATGGTAGAGACGTGCTCGGAAATTTCCTTGATCATCTCCATCTGTGTGCCGAAGACTTCAGCCTTCATGCCGAGGCCTTTTAATTTTTCTGCATTCATGGCCAGCTCGGTCTGGTATTTCAAAGCTGCGGGAATGATATGATTGATCGCAAGATCTCCCATGACGCGCGCTTCGATCTGAATTTTCTTGATGTACGTTTCAAGCATGATCTCATGACGCGCTTCAATTTCCCGGTGTGAAAAAATGGCATTGTCTTCAAAGAGTTTAATTGATTTCTTTGTAACGAATGCGTCCAAAGCAGGAGGAGTAGTTGTGATGTTGCTCAACCCTCTCTTCTTTGCTTCTTTTACCCATTCATCACCATAACCGTTTCCTTCAAAGCGGATGTTTTTTGATTCCACAATGTATTGCCGCAGCACTTTTAAAATCGCTTCGTCTTTCTTGATATTTTTATTTGTCAGGGCATCCACTTCTTTCCTGAATTCATTCAGCTGGTTGGCAACAATCACATTCAACACCATCATCGCATTCGATGAGTTGGCTGATGAACCGACTGCACGGAACTCAAATTTATTCCCGGTGAATGCAAAAGGTGAAGTGCGGTTACGATCGGTATTGTCGAGAAGAATTTCAGGGATTTTTCCAATGTTCAGTTTTAAAGCAGTCTTTTCTTCCGGGCTCATCTTTTTATCCTTCACGCTTTTTTCAATTTCATCCAGCACGTTGCTTAACTGTCCGCCAAGAAAAATGCTCATGATTGCCGGTGGCGCTTCATTCGCTCCCAAACGATGATCGTTGCTGGCAGATGCAATGCTTGCACGCAACAGGTCAGCATGTTCATGCACGGCTTTAATCGTATTGATGAAGAAGGTGAGGAACATCAGGTTGGATTTCGGGGTAGAACCCGGTGACAATAAATTTTTTCCTGTGTTGGTTCCCATGCTCCAGTTGTTGTGCTTACCGCTTCCGTTGATACCGGCGTATGGTTTCTCATGCAACAGCACTTTGAAATTATGCCTGCGCGCCACCTTATCCATTACATCCATCAGCAAGGCATTGTGATCAACGGCCAGGTTGATCTCTTCAAAGACGGGAGCACATTCGAATTGTGAGGGAGCCACTTCGTTGTGACGTGTCTTTAAAGGAATACCGAGCTTGAATGCTTCGATCTCGAAGTCATGCATGAATGCATAAGCGCGCTCAGGGATGGAACCGAAATAATGATCTTCCAGTTGCTGACCTTTTGCAGCGGAATGTCCAAAGAGCGTCCGGCCTGTTGCAATGAGGTCCGTGCGTGAATTGAACAAGGCAGTGTCCACTAAAAAATATTCCTGTTCCACGCCAAGCGTGGCAAATACCTTCGTGATATTTTTATCAAAGTACTGGCAAACTTCAACGGCTGCCTTGTCAAGTGCATGCAAAGCCTTCAGCAAGGGAGCTTTGTAATCGAGCGTTTCACCGGTGTACGAAACAAAGATGGTTGGAATGCACAATGTTTTTCCATTTGCGCTTTCCATGATGAAAGCCGGTGAGCTTGGATCCCATGCTGTGTACCCGCGTGCTTCAAACGTATTGCGGATTCCACCACTCGGGAAGCTTGACGCATCCGGCTCCTGCTGAGCCAGCGATCCACCTGAAAAATGTTCAAGCGCTTTGCCGTCAAAAGAAACTTCAAAGAATGAATCATGCTTCTCTGCAGTCGCACCTGTTAACGGCTGAAACCAATGTGTATAATGTGAAGCGCCTTTTGAAGTAGCCCATTCTTTCATGCCGAGAGCGACCTGGTCGGCTACCTTGCGGTCAATGCGTTCGCCATGCTCGATGGCAGCCATCACGGCGCTGTATGCATCGCGCGGCAGAAATTTATGCATGGCATCCTTGTTAAAAACATTTGTTCCGAAATAATCAGACACTTTGTTTGAAGGAGGTACCACTTTTACTGGATTACGGTTCAGGGTGTGTTCGAGAGCACGGAAACGGATGTTGTTCATGTTTTCAGGATGTTGATTTTAAGAAATATAATATTTTTTGCAAACATACTTCAAAAAAAAGGGGGTATGCAAGAAAAAAGTATACTTTTTTATGAACAGGGTGTTAGAAAATGGGCATGCAGAGTAAATTATATCATAAAAAATGATAAAGCCATTAAAAATAATAAAAACCAGGAAACAATTGATCAGAATTTCCGGTTTATAAAATTGCATAGCTTTACATCGCGTGATGCTGCTGCGTATGCATCCTGAAATTCTAACCAACCTAAAATCCTGTGAACGTATGAAGATGTTCAAATTTGCATTGACACTGGTCATGTTATTAACTGTTATGAAGGCGTTTTCCCAAACCGGTGCGGTTTCTCCAGACTCTGCTAAATATCATGAAGGCGCTTTAACCACGGTATGCGGTAAAGTCTACGGAACGCATTCCGGGAAAAACGGAATTTTAAAGTTGAATTTTGGTGCCGATTATCCTGACAATACTTTTACTGCCGTTGTGTTTGCTGATGATGCATCAAAGTTTAAAAAAGCGGAAGAGTATAACGGAAAGCAGGTGTGCGTGACAGGACGAATTCAGCTCTACAAAGGAAAAGCGGAAGTTGTTTTGAAAGAAGCCAGCCAGCTGAGAGAGCAATAACGATCGTAGAATACAGACCGTTTTGATAAGACTTAGTTTGCACGAATGGCTTCCACAGGATTCATCTGGGAAGCGCGCATGGCTGGTACAAAGCCGCTGATGATACCAATGCTTGCAGAAATTAAAATGCCCATGGCAATATTTCCGGCGGTGAGCACGAAATTAAAACCTACAGCACTGCTGGCCAGAATGGAGAGGCCGTATACGATGATTAAGCCGATGGTACCTCCAATGACGCACAGTACCACAGCTTCAACGAGGAACTGGAGCAGGATAAAATAATTTTTTGAGCCAAGCGATTTCTGAATGCCGATGATGCTGGTTCGTTCTCTTACTGAAACGAACATGATGTTGGCAATTCCGAAACCACCTACCAAAATTGAAAATCCACCGATGATCCATCCTGCAAAGCCGAGTGTGCTGAACATTTCATTTAATCCGGAGGAGAGCAGGCTTGTTTCATTGAGCGCAAAATCATCCTCTTCACGCGGCTTCAGCTTTCTTACGGCACGCATCGAGCCTTTTACGTCATCCCTCATTTCAGCCATCAGCACTTTTGGTTTCGCCTTCACCATAAAGTACGGATCAATCCGGTCGGAGCGAAGGTTTACCAGGTTGCGCGCAAAGTTCACAGGAATAACCAATTCGTTATCCAATGAAAGATCAACCATGCTTGATCCTTCTTTTTTTACCACACCGATGATGGTGAATTTACTTCCGCGTACGGTAAGTTCCTGGCCGATTGCATTCCCGTTTGGAAACAATGCTTCCTGGATGCTTGCGCCGATGAGAGCGATGGGCTTTCCGCTTTGCGATTCACTTTCCGTGAAGTAGCGGCCATCTTGTAGTTCGAAGGTTTTGATCTTGTTATAATCGTGCGACACACACAGGATGTCTGCATTTTCAACGGTGTTATTTTTATACTTGATCAATTGCCCGCCAATGCTTGCCACGTAAGCAACCGCTTCGACCGAATTCACACGGTGTTCGAGCTCGCTCATTTCTTTATAACCGGGTAACGGGCGATTCATGTATTTCCACCAGGGATAATCACCGTCTTCATTGGCAACCCAAGGCCATTTCTGAATGTAGATCACATCGTTGCCGAGGGACTGAACATCGGTGCGGACCTTCGTTTCGAGCGCATCCGTCACGGTAAACACCGAGATGATTGCGAAGATGCCAATGGTAATTCCAAGCAAAGAGAGAATGGTACGGAGCTTATTTACACGCAATGCTTCGAAAGCAAACAAAAAGCTCTCGCGGAAAAGTTTGAGGAAAAGAAAAATCTTTGATGGCATGGGAATACAAATGTAATTTTTAGTTTTTAATAGGGAAGGCGCTTAACGGAATTTAACCTTTTTGTAGTGCGCAGGTACAGAGGTTCGCAAGAACGCAAGTGAAAACGTGCGCACTTGCGTGCTTGCGAACTTAAGCGCACGCTCTATCGACTAAATTGTGTAAACTTGCTCCCATGAATTCGTCAAAAAAAATCAGCAGCGCGCTGATTTCTGTCTATCATAAAGAAAATCTTGAACCGCTTATCAGGATGCTTCACGAACACGGTGTAGTGATGTACGCTACAGGCGGAACGCAGGATTTTATTCATGCACTTCAGCTTCCCGTTGTTCCGGTGGAAGATGTAACCGAATACCCGGGCATTCTCGGTGGAAGGGTAAAAACATTGCATCCCAAAATTTTTGGCGGCATCCTCAACAGGCGGGAGAATGCATCGGATGTTGCCGAGGTAGAGAAGTACAGCATTCCTTCCATTGACCTGGTGATTGTGGACCTGTACCCGTTTGAAGAAACCGTCCGGTCAGGATCGGGTGAAGAAGCGGTCATTGAAAAGATTGACATCGGTGGCATTTCGCTTATTCGGGCAGCAGCAAAAAATTTCAGGGATGTATTGATTATTCCTTCGCGGGACCAATATGGTTTTCTTGAAAACATTCTGAAGAGCCAGGCTGCAGTTACAACGTTGGAAGACCGCAGGCTGATGGCAGCTCATGCATTCAATATTTCTTCGCATTACGATACAGCCATCTTTAACTATTTTAACAAAGACAAAAAGATTCATGCGTTCAAGCAAAGCGTACTTACTTCGCGCTCGCTTCGTTACGGTGAGAATCCGCACCAGCAGGGAATTTTTTACGGGAACTTTGAAGATGTTTTTGAACAGTTAAACGGGAAGGAAATTTCTTACAATAACCTTCTTGATGTGGATGCGGCAGTTTCTTTGATGTCGGAATTTTCAGAAGTAACGTTTGCCATTCTCAAGCACAACAATGCCTGCGGAATTGCCTCGCGCAAAAATTTAATGGATGCCTGGAAAGATGCATTGGCAGCGGATCCGGTTTCAGCTTTCGGCGGAATTTTAATTAGCAATCAGCCCGTCACGAAACCGGTTGCAGAGGAAATCAATCAGTTGTTTTTTGAAGTGCTGATCGCCCCTTCCTTTGATGATGATGCATTGCAGGTCCTGAAGCAGAAGAAAAACAGGATCATCCTTGTTCAGAAAAAAAATACCGGCCGGGAAAAACAATTCAGAAGCCTCCTGAATGGAGTAGCAGAGCAGGACAGGGACGCAAAATCAGATGCTGTTTCTGATATGAAAACTGTAACCAACACTACACCCACTTCCGTACAACTTTCCGATATGGAGTTTGCGAATAAAATAGTGAAACATACGAAGTCGAATGCCATTGTGCTGGCAAAGAACAAGCAGTTGCTGGCCAGCGGAACCGGCCAGACATCGAGAGTAGATGCGCTTCAGCAGGCCATTGCAAAAGCGAAGCATTTCGGATTTGATCTCGACGGTGCCGTGATGGCGAGCGATGCATTTTTTCCTTTTCCTGACTGCGTGAAAATCGCTCACCAGGCAGGAATAAATGCAGTCATTCAGCCGGGAGGATCAGTGAAAGACCAGGACTCGATTGATTATTGCAATGCACATAACATGGCCATGGTTATCACCGGTACAAGACACTTCAAGCATTGAAGAACGGGTCTCCCGATCCGGTCACATTGTTAGAAAACCTGTTCATTCTTATTTCGCTTTTAAATTCACAGGCCTCGTTAAACTTTGTATTCTTGAAAAGAATTAATCTGCTGACAAAACGTTGTCCTTGCAGATGATATGCATCAACTTACTATTAACACTTACTAATTAACGTACTGATACATGGGACTCTTTGATTTCTTAACCCAGGAAATTGCAATTGATCTTGGAACGGCAAACACGCTCATCATCCACAATGATAAAGTGGTTGTTGATGAACCATCCATTGTCGCGATGGACAGGATGACGGGCAAGGTGATTGCCGTTGGCAAGCAGGCAATGATGATGCATGGAAAAACCCATGAGAATATAAAAACAATCCGCCCCCTGAAAGACGGTGTGATTGCTGACTTTGATGCTGCCGAGCACATGATTCGCGGCATGATAAAAATGATAAACCCGGGAAGAAGTATCTTCACTCCTTCACTGAAGATGGTGATCTGCATACCGTCGGGAATTACTGAAGTGGAAAAACGTGCTGTACGTGATTCGGCAGAACATGCCGGCGCCAAGGAAGTGTATCTTATTCATGAACCCATGGCAGCTTCCATCGGGATCGGCATCGACGTGGAAGAACCAATGGGAAACATGATCATTGATATCGGCGGAGGAACAAGTGAAATTGCCGTGATCGCATTGGGCGGAATTGTCTGTGATCAGTCCATCCGCGTAGCCGGAGATGGTTTTACAAATGATATCTGGGATTATATGCGGAGGCAGCATAATATTCTCATCGGCGAACGGTCAGCGGAACGGATTAAAATTGAAGTTGGTTCGGCCTTGCCCGAGCTTGAAAATCCTCCTCCTGATTTTGCAGTTCACGGCCGTGACCTGATGACGGGCATTCCGAAAGAAATTACAGTTTCCTATTCTGAAATTGCACATGCTCTCGACAAATCCATTTCAAAGGTCGAAGAAGCAATTCTGAAAGCGCTTGAGATGACTCCTCCTGAATTGTCGGCAGATATCTACCGGACGGGAATCTATCTTACCGGCGGTGGTGCCTTGCTGCGCGGACTGGATCAACGCATTGCCATGAAGACGAAGCTGCCGGTTCACGTTGCGGAAGATCCGTTGCGGGCAGTTGTCCGCGGCACCGGCATTGCATTGAAGAATATCGGACGCTTCAAGTTCCTTATCCCTTAAGAGTTTGTTGTTTTCGGTTCACTGTTTACAGTTAAATAAACTGAACCGTAAACTGTAAACCGTCAATCGAAACATGCGTAACTTATTCATCCTTCTCTGGAAATACAATTACTTCATTCTCTTTCTCCTGATCGAGAGTTTTTGTTCCTATTTAATTGTTCAGAATAATAATTTCCAGCATGCCAGCTTCATCAATTCCACCAACCGGGTAGCAGCGAACGTGCATTCCGTTGTGAGCGAGATCACGGAATACATTAACCTGCGCGCATCGAACGAAGCGCTTGCACGCGAAAATGCCGGACTGCGTTCGTTTATGCCGGATATATTTTACATCGACAGCGTACAAAGAAAAATTGCGAACGATTCGGTTTACCTGCAGCAATATTCTTTTATGCCTGCCAGGGTGATTAACAATTCCACGAACCGAAGAAATAATTATCTAACGTTGGACAAAGGAAGCGCGCAGGGTGTGAAACCTGAAATGGGAGTCATATCGAGCAAAGGAATAGTCGGCATTGTAAAAGATGTTTCGGAACATTTCTGTTCGGTGATGTCGGTGCTTCACAAAGATTCCCGCATCAGCACCAAAATAAAAAAGAGCAGCTACATCGGTTCGCTGGTATGGGATGGTTACAATGCCGGATATGCTACGCTGAAAGACATTCCGAAGCACGTGATTCTTGCAAAGGGCGATACACTGATCACCAGCTCGTTCTCAGCCATTTTCCCGGAAGGAATTATGATTGGCGTGATTGATAATTTTGAACCCAGGGCCGGAGATAATTTTTATTCCATCGATGTAAAGCTTTCCACCGATTTCAATAACCTGAACTACGTTTACATTGTCAACAACGTATTGAAAGAAGAGCAGAAAAAACTGGAAGAACCACAGGCACATGATCGTTAAAGTAATTCAACACGCATTCCGGTTTTTATTTCTCGTGCTCCTGCAGGTGCTCGTGCTGAATCACATTCAGTGGAGCGGCTACATTAATCCATATGCTTACATTCTTTTTATCCTGCTTCTTCCTGTAGAAACTCCGAAGTGGTTGCTGCTCGTATCGGCCTTTGCAATCGGCATTACCATTGATATGTTTGGCAACACAAGCGGGATGCATGCCGCAGCATCCGTCCTGGTGGCATTCGCACGTCCGCGCATTTTAAAATTAATTGCTCCGCGTGACGGCTATGAAGCCGAAACAAAACTTTCTCCATACACGATGGGATTCAAATGGTTCCTGACCTATATTTCGATGTCGGTGCTCCTCCATCACTTTGCCTATTTTTATATTGAAGCATTCCGCTTCAGTGAATTCTTCTTTACATTTTTTAAAGCAATATTTAATTCAGTCATTACCATCCTGCTCATCGTACTCGGTGAGTACATCTTCAGCAAGCGCAGTAAAAAATCAGAACGTGTCCTCGGGTAGAAAAAATGTAATCCTGTTTATATTCTTTTCAGTGGGAGTTATTTTCCTGATGCGTTTATTTTACATGCAGGTGATTGACGACAGTTACCTTCGTTCCGCAAGAGACAATGTATTCCGCAACATGACCGATTACCCTGCACGCGGATTTATATATGACCGTCACGGAAAGCTGCTGGTTTACAATGCTCCTGTCTACGATCTCATGATTACCCCGAAACAGGTAAAGGACATTGACACAGCCGAATTCTGCAGCCTCATCGGGATTACCATTGAAGGATTCAATGAGCGGTTCAGGAAGGCAAAAGCATATTCTTCCATCAAACCAACCATTTTTGAAAAGCAGCTGTCGGCAGAGACGTATGCAACACTGCAGGAAAAACTGTATCGCTTCCCGGGATTCTTTGTTCAGCCGAGAACATTGAGGAAATATCCTGAACCCATAGCAGCCCACCTTTTTGGTTACATCGGTGAAGTGGATTCTGCCATCACTGCAAAAGATAAATACTATAAGGAAGGCGATTACATCGGTAAGAGCGGCATCGAGCAATCATATGAAACAGTGCTTCGCGGGAAACGCGGTACGCGTGTGATGGTGGTGGATGTTTTCAACCGGCCGAAAGGAAGTTACATGAACGGAAAGTACGATACCGTTGCAGTAGCCGGTCAAAGCATCACCCTTTCACTGGATGCCGACCTTCAGCGGTACGGTGAACGGCTGATGCAGAATAAAGTCGGCGGCATGGTTGCCATTGATCCGCAGACCGGGGAAATCCTGGCGCTTGTGAGTGCTCCTTCGTATGATCCGAATCTGCTGGTTGGAAGAGAGCGGACTAAAAATTACGCAGAGCTCCTGAAGGAGGTAACCATTCCTTTGTACAACCGTGCGATTATGGCTCCTTATCCTCCGGGTTCCACATTTAAGCTCATCAACGATTTAATCGGTGAACAGGAGGGCGTTTTACATCCCGGCACAACGTATTACTGCGATGGAGGTTATCACATGGGCGGGCAAACAGTAAAATGTGATGAACGTCACGGCTCATTAAATCTCGAGGGTGCCATTGCGCATTCCTGCAACACGTATCATTGTTATGTTTTCAGGAGCATTATTGATCAGAAAAAATTTCCGACATCAGAAGCAGGCTATACAGCCTGGCGAAATCACGTGCTCACGTTTGGCATCGGTAAAAGATTATACAGCGATCTTCCACAGGAGATGAAAGGAAATGTTCCTTCTGTGGAATTTTACGATAAATATTTCGGCAAAGGACATTGGAAATCATCCACGATCGTTTCCCTTTCTATCGGGCAGGGCGAGCTGGGAATTAACCCGCTGCAGATGGCCAACACGATGTGCATCATTGCCAATAAAGGATATTACTACATCCCTCACATCATCAAACAAATCGGTGATTCAACAAAAGCACAGCCACGGTACCGCGAGAAAAATTACACGGATATTGACCCGAAGTATTTTGATATTGTCCAGGACGGAATGGAAAGTGTAGTAGAATCCGGAACTGCTGCGGCTTCAAAAATAAAAGGCATTACAGTTCTTGGTAAAACGGGAACAGCTCAAAATCCGCACGGTAAAAATCATTCGTTGTTTGTAGGGTATGCGCCTCGTGAGAATCCGAAAATTGCCATCGGAATTATGGTGGAGAATGCGGGTTGGGGAGCGGAATGGGCAGCACCCATCGCTTCGCTGATGATGGAGAAATACCTTACCGATTCGATTTCACGTCCGCTGGTGGAGAAAAAAATGTTGGAAGGCGTGATCATACCAAAAGTTTATCTTGATAAACAGATTGAGCAAAAGAAAGATTCTGCAGCAAGAGCAATGGAAGTAAAAACCCCGGTCAATATAACCACCAGCGGTAACAAACAAAGGCTGAAGCAGTAATTAGTACATGCGCGAGCAAAAAAGCATATTGCAAAACATTGACTGGGTAATTGTAACGATCTACCTGGTTTTTGTATTGATCGGCTGGCTTAATATTTACGCAGCCGTATACAACGATGAGCATAAGAACATCCTTGATCTCACCCAGAATTACGGCAAGCAAACGATATGGATCGGCGGTGCCATCCTGCTTGCATTGGTCATTCTTGTGATTGACGGGAAGTTTTACGCTGTATTTTCTTATCCGATTTATATCTTCTTTATTTTTTCGCTCGTTGCAGTTCTTCTTTTTGGCGCTGTGGTGAAGGGATCTCATTCGTGGTTCCGTTTCGGGGACTTCGCCATTCAGCCTGCAGAGTTTGCAAAGTTCGCCACCAATATGGCGCTTGCCAAGTATTTGAGCACGCTCGATATCAGGATGCAGAACATCCGTACAAAAATTATTGCTGCCGTGATCATGACCATTCCTGTTGCGCTCATCCTGCTTCAGAACGAGACGGGAACGGCCCTCGTTTATACCAGCTTTATTTTTGTTCTCTACCGCGAAGGACTTTCGGGGAATTTCCTGCTGCTCGGTTTCCTTGCAGCCGTTCTTTTTATTCTTGCCTTGCTTGTACCGAAGATGATTTTGATCGGCATTCTAGCAGGCATTGGACTTATTTTCTTTTTTCTCGTACGGAAGAACAGGAAAAATATTTTCATCATCGTATCCGGTGTCATCATTGCCTGCTTCATCGTGTTGAGCGTGGATTATGTGTATCACCATGTGCTGCAGGAGCACCAGCGTACCCGCATTGATGTGCTGCTCGGGAAAGATCTGGATCTGAAGGGAGCAGGTTACAATGTTAACCAGAGTAAGATTGCCATTGGTTCAGGAGGAATTTTCGGAAAGGGGTATTTACAGGGAACTCAAACCAAGTATGAATTTGTACCGGAGCAGAGCACCGATTTTATTTTCTGCACGGTGGGAGAGGAGTGGGGTTTCTTTGGAAGCCTTCTGGTGATCGGGCTTTTCATGGTGCTGCTGGCGCGGATCATCTTTGTTGCTGAGCGCCAGCGGTCGCAGTATTCGCGAATCTACGGGTATGGTGTCGCTTCCATTTTGTTTTTTCACCTGATGGTAAATATCGGTATGACGATCGGACTGGCTCCTGTGATCGGAATTCCATTGCCATTCTTCAGCTACGGAGGATCATCCCTGTGGTCATTCACCATTTTGCTTTTTATTTTTGTAAAGCTGGATGCTTACAGGTTCCAGATACTGAGGTAAATCCCGGGTTGCCAATCAAAAAATTTTTTGATTTTATTTTTCTGCCTGGTTAATTTCATTTTCAGCATTTCCTTTTGTGGCCGTGTCAGCTGGCAAAGAAGAGAGGTCAATAATTTCAAATGAATCTTTCTTCAAAGCAATATTCAGACTATCGATGAATACCGGTGGAATGGAAGCGCTGTTGAGCCTGACGGCATTCAGCGCATCACTCCTGGATTTTGGATAGTCATGTAAAAAATAATAAGCATACGCGCGGTCTCGGTATTTAACGGTCAGGCTTCCGTCATTCAGCTCTAAAGACTTCGTATAATCTTCAACAGCTTTTGAATAATTCTTTAAGTGCATGAAAGCACGGCCACGAAACGTATAAAAGGTAGACTTATCAGGTCTGATTTCAATGGCTTTGCTGTAATAAGTGATTGCTTCGTTAAAATCTCCTGCTCCTTCCCATGCCTGGCCTTTCCAGAAATAAAAATGAGCAAAGGACGGTGATTCTTCTGTTCCTGCATCGGCAAATGAATAGACATCATGATATACTTTGCTGCGATAAAAACTTTTGACAGAGAAAACAAGCAGCACTGAAACAATGAGTATCCTGGTTGACTGAATAGTCAGACGAATGTTTACCTGGGAAAATAACAAGAGGAATCCGATGAGTGAAGTATACGCCCTGGATTCATACTGCTCAGCCCCGGATGAAGCGCTTACCCAAGTCGGAATGATGATGAACAAAAAAAACCAGCCTGCCCCGAGCAGGGCAATCTTTTTGTTTTGTATTCCGAATTTCAGGATCAATGCGACGACGACAATGCATGTCAGTATGCCCGGCCATATAGAAGTGAATTTAACGTAGGGAAGCACCGATTGCTGCACGGGCAACAAACATTTGCCTATGTAAATAAGAAGTGCACTGAGAAAGGTTTGTAACGTGTTTAAAAAATTGTTGCTGCCGGGTGCAACAGGTAAGAAATTGACGAAATGCAATCGGATTGCAAACCACATAACACCAATGGAAATCCAGGAGCTACACAATAGCATGAATGAACGATTGACCCGGGCGTTTCTGCCAAAAAATAATACAGCAGCAAACAACAAAGGAAGAACGATGGCGCTTTCTTTTGTAAGCAGGGCAAGGATGAAAAAAAAGAAATGCCAGAACAGCGCCGCTTTGTTTTGTGTATCCATAAAACGAATCAGCTTGATGACAGCGAGAACACAGAAAAGACAAAGTAAAGAATCATTACGGCCGGGAATCCATGCAACATTCGAAACAACAAGCGGGTGCAGTGCAAAGAGCAACGAACAAAGAGAAGCAAGCTTTTCATTCACGCGAAGCTGAAGAAACAACCGGTAAATAAAAAATATACATGCTCCATGTAAAAGTACATTCGTGAGATGGTAAATAAACGGTGATTCTTTCCCGATTATCATATCAAACATATACGAGAAAGCCATTGCAGGCCTGTAATACTTTTCTAAAAATGGCGTGGTAAATAAATCTCCCAGGTAAGCCAGGCTGCCGTAAATTTTTTTGTTGAGTAAAAAGGTGACCTGTTCATCCAGGGGTGAAAAAGCATACCCAAGCGATGGAAAATAAATGAGCATACCGGTTACTGCAATCAATATTGCACGGTACTTTTTAAAAGAAGCAGCAACCGGATGTTCTTTGCGTTTGTTTTGAACCTTTTTCATAGTACTGATATTTCACAGCAGGAATGATCATAAAAGCTTTGTAAAATTCCCGGGTTGATTAAGCCAAGATATAAATTAAAAAAAGAAAGTCTGCCTTTTGGGACAGACTTTCTCTTAAAGAAAAGAATATTTTTAATAGAACTTGCCGCGGTTATCTTCGATGTTTGCTTTTTCTTTCAGCGCATCAAAGACTTCATACTCACTGCGTCCTTTGCGCAGATCAAGCATTTGTTTGCGGTTACTTTCGTAATTATTTACAGAAGCAGGTTCCGTGAAACTTTTTACAGCAATAACGAATACGCCATTTTCACCTTTAATGGGTTTTGAAAGTTCTCCCTGTTTGAGAGCGAAAGCCGTACCGATTACACGAGGCTCATTACCGACAGTAGGCAAATAGGTATTGGAGAAGCTGGCATTATCAGCATCTGTCATAGGTGCGCTCATTTTTTGAGAGACCGCTTCAATCGTGGTAGCACCGGCCGTTTGCTTATTGAATTTATCAATCAGAATATCTGCCTTCTTTTGTTTGATCACTGCTGCTGTCACCTGTGGACGCACCTCGTCGAGGGGAAGAACTCCTTTTTCCTTAATACCAATCAGGTGGGCGATCAGGTATTTTTCTCCAACTGTAAATGTTTTTGATACTTCGCCTTTTTCTGCCTTATAAACCCAACGTATCAATTCACGGGATTGTTCTAGTCCGGGAATGTTTTTATCGTTTTCGCGGATATTGTCGCCAACGCGTTTGACTAATCCTTGCTTGATAACAGCGCTGTCGAATGCTTCGCCGGTGTTGTTCGTTGCAACAAACTGGTTTGCCTTGTTGTATAGCGCATCGTATGTTTTTTGTGAAGGTTCAACTTTACGTTCAAGTGTAGCAATTTTGATTTCCTGCTTTTTTGTTTTTGAAGCATCAAAAATCCGGATGATATGGAATCCAAATTTTGATTCAACAAGCTTAACGCCTCCTTTCGGAGTAATGAGATAACCTTCTTTAAACTGCTCATCCATCCCGCTGCTTTTATTCAACCATCCAAGGTCCCCATCTTTTGCTGCAGACACAATATCATCGGATGCTGTTTTTGCTATTTCGATAAATTTCTTTTCATCTTTTTCCGCCAGTTTGAAAAGACTGTCAGCCCTTGACTTTGCCTCCTCGTAAGTTCTTGTAACATTCGGGTTTGCGCGTTCAGATCCTTTGTATGCGATCAATGCATGGCTGACTTTTACTGAATCAGGAATTTCTCTTTTCCCAATTAGTTTGGAAATCTTAACTGAGCCACCTTCTTCATAAGGACCAACGATGGTTCCTTCAGAAGCACTAAAAAGAACAGTATCAAGTACAGGCGGCAAAGTACCTTTTGAATGAAAGGTGCTGTCAAAATGAGCATCGCTGTTTTGATTTACAAAAAGAGCATTGTCTGTACTTGCAGCAAACTCTTCTTTTTTCTTTGCTGCCCATGCTGTGATTTCCTGCCTATCTTCAGGCGATGGAGTAATGTCAAATGTGATGTACTCGATCTTTCGAACTGTTTCTGCCTGCTTGTAATTGCTTTGGTGCTCATTCAGGTACGCTTTCAGCTCGCTTTCCTCGGGCTTCACAGAGCTGTCTGGAATCGTATTGTAATTCTGAACGACATATTTCAGGCTTACGGTCCGAGACGTTTCAATAAAATTATTCTTTGCTTCAACGGTTGTCACGAATAAACCATTTTTGATGATGTCTTTATATTTCTGAGCAATGCGTTCTTCACGAACTGCGTTTTCAAATTCACCCCACTGCTTTTGTGTAACCTCATCCCGGTTAGGAAGATCTTTTAAAAATCTCACTACGGTCTGGGGATCAAAAACTCCCGTCTTCGGATCGGTGAAAGCCTGCCTTACCTGTGCATGCGGATTTTTGCCGGCCACCTGGTCAAACAATTCTTCAGGGCTGCAGCTGACACCCATCTTTACGTATTCCTTTCCAAGTGTATTCTCACTCACAGCGAGACTCCAGGCCTGCTCACGAAGCATATCTGTCGTATTCTGATCAATGTTCTCGTTTTTTGTATTGGCTTTATAATTCTCAATGAGGTGATCAACCTTTTTTTCAAACTCCTGGTAATGAATTTTTTCGCCATTGATTACACCCACTACATCGCTGGATCTTCCCATGATTCCTTTGTTGGAAGTAACGAGGTCACCGAGAATAAAGAGCAACATACTGATTCCGACAAAGGCAATCAACAATCCGACACGTTTCCTGATTCGTCCTATAACAGCCATACTTTATTGAAATTATTAATTTAGATTTAAATTAGTTCTTTTTGATTTTAGAGGGGGCGAATATACGATGATGATTTTAAACCGCAAAGCCATATTAGATCATCGAAATACGAATTTATACCAAACTACCGATTACTCGTACCGGATCATCGAAATGCTGAATTTATACGAAACTGCCAATTTCCCATATGGATCATCGAATTACAAATTTGCGGGAACTACCAATTGTCAATTGAGACTACAGCAGTTCGGAATTCGTCGTTTCGTACTGATTCGTAATTTGAGGACTATTGTTTTTCCCTTTCTATTTTTAACCTTACCTGCTCGATCCGGTTTTCTTTCACCTGCAAAACGGTGATGTTGAAGGGCGGAATAACGATTTCCTCGTTCTGCTCGGGGATATTTTCATGGTGATGAAAGATAAAACCTGCAAGAGTTTCATAGGTTTCATACTTAGGAATCTGCAGGTTGTATTTCCGGTTGATATCATCAATTTCAAGCCGTCCTGAAAAAATAAATTCGTTTTCATTGATTTGTTTTTCCGACTCATCAGGCACATCGTGTTCATCCTGGATTTCCCCGAATATTTTTTCAATCACATCTTCAATGGTTACCATGCCGGATGTTCCGCCGAATTCATCCACGACCAGGGCTATGCTTTTGTGCTGGTTGGTAAAAAGAGTCAGCAGTTCATTTGCAGACATCACTTCGGGAACAATGGAAATGGGAAGCAGGATGGAGGTGATGTCTTTGGGTTGCTTGAACATTTCCGACGAATGCACAAAACCGATGATGTTATCAATGGATTCGCGGTACACCAGGATTTTTGAAAGCTGGGTTTCTATAAAAAGCGCGGTCAGGTTTTCAACCGGCTCATCGACGCTGATGGCAACAATTTCTTTACGCGGAATCATGCATTGACGCACTTTCACTTCAGTAAAATCAAGTGCGTTCTGGAAAATCCGGATCTCTGTATTCATCTCTTCCACCTGGCTGTTTTTTGAAGTCAGGTCGCGGATGTAAAAATCAAGATCCACTCTTCCGAAAACCGGTTTCTCCTCGATGAATTCAATCCTGAATATTTTCCGCATCACAAATTTTGAAATCCCCAGGACCACAAACACGATGGGGGAAAAAATATAATATATAATCAGTATAGGTATGGCGAGAGCATTCAGTATTCCATTCGGGTTTAAACGGAAGATGGCTTTCGGAATAAATTCTGCCGCCACAAGAATAATTAATGTGGACACGAGAGTCTGGATGATGAGTATTCCCGCTTTTGTTGCAACCTGGTGAGGCAAGATGGATTTCATCAGGTCATAGGAAAGAATGTTTTCCGAAAAAATAATTCCATAAATAACCAATGCCACATTGTTTGTGATGAGCATGGTTGCGATAAAACGCGATGGCGATTTTACAAACCCGCTGATAATTTTTGCTGAAAAATTTCCCTGCTTCCTGTCAAGCTCAATACGAAGCTTGTTGGAAGAAATAAAAGCGATTTCAGAACCGGAAGCGAAAGCAGAGAAAATCAGGGTAAATAAAATAAATGTCCATTCATTCATGCATGAAAAGTATTAATGATAACGGGCCGTTTCTTCCTGCTGCTGTTCCTCGTGCTGTAGATCGTTCCGGATGCGCTGCTTTTTCCGTATCATGTACATGGCAAAGGCAACCGCTGAAACAACGAGCATCCACATGGCTGACTGGATGCCTTCATCAAAAAACTGCCACACAGCTGTTGCAGCAGTGACGAGGGTAATAACTAACCAGGCGACTTCAAGAATTCGTATCATTTGTTTTCTTTATTGACTGAGATGGTTCCCTTAATGTTGAATATTTTGTACTTCGTGAAATCCTGGTTGGCTTCAAACCCGGTTCCGTAGATGATCTCATCCTTGCGTGTGATTTTCACGAATTCATCGCTCAGTAATTTTTCCCTTCGTTCATCCCAGACCAGGTGTTCCGTATTCAACTGCTCGCCTTTCTCATTGATGACCACCACATTTTTTCGTGCTTCCATTTTCAGGTCCCGTTCATAACGGATACCATAATCAGCAGTCACCCTGCTTTTTTCCTGGAGTGCAGCATCATAAAAAATAGCCTTGAATCCTTTTGGCATTTCCATATATGGATTTTCGGCCGCGAAATGATTCATAACAGGCGCCGTCAGTTCCACTTCCACTTTGGCGGAATCACTGAAAAGGATTTTGATATTCTTTGCTGATTCAACAGGCGATTGCTCATGAATTCCGAGCAGCTTCACCTTCTCAATATCATTTTCACACGATACAAGAAAAATTGTACAGGCTGATACTAAAATGGTTCGGTAAAAACGGTTCATGAGTTCATAACAAAGATACATTATTCATTGAAACGGAATAGCTCTTCATGGATTTATTCAAACCTGTTCTAAAGATGCAATTGTCAAATGGTTACATTACTGAAATGGCATGCCAGGCAACCCGCCTCAGCAATTCCATTTAACGATTTTGCTCTCTGCAAATACAAAAAGAGAGCAACGCTGTGATGCTGAAATCAATCAAACTTCGGCTTGATGAACCAGCGGTCGTTCAATGTAAAGCCAATGGAAAGCTTCAGGTAATTCTCCTGAATAAGATTGTTTAAAACAGTTCCTCTTTTACCGGCCTCAGCAGAAATATGAAGCATAGCAGCCGAACGTTTTATGGGCAATCCGAGCCCGATCGATACACCGTATTCATTGAGCTGGTTATTGCGCAATTGCAAATAGGTTTGCTCATAATGAAACCCCATGCGATACTGTACATTTCTCCAATACGATTTAACAGCCCTGTCATTCGGGGTGAATTGCATGCCGGCAGAAACTCTCCAGCTGTTTGCAAGTGAATCATTGGCTCCGAAGTTTGAATAATCTTTCCAGTTCTGCAAAGAGAAATCAGAACCGATCAGCCAGCGATTTCCTTTTTTCATCATCACACCAAAGCCGGCATTAAAAGGGAGAATGATCTTTCCTTTCTCTTCTGTATTCACAACCGTATCACGGACAATGATTGTTTCGAATGCATTATAAAGATAGGTTTCCGTCAGGGTGGAATTGGTTGCCGACAAAGAGGTTTTCGGCGAGCCAACCAGGCCAAGCGTCAGCGACCAGTCACTCTTAACTTTCCGGTTAGCGATATTTTTCTTCGTGGTTTCGGTTTTTACATACTCTTCGTTCATCGCCCGCATTGCAGCATCCAGCGTGTTCTTCCGGTCACCTGTTGATTTTTCTGAGAGCGCTTTCAGCACATTCAATGAATCCTGAATTGTACCCAGCTGTTTATCCATCATCTTTACCGAATCACTGCAGGCCAGGCGTAAGCTGTCAAAGGTCAGTTGCATTCCAAAGTTGAAATGAAAAGAGCCGACTGAAGTTTCCTGGGTAATCCGTGTGTTGAAATAATTTGCGAGGTATGGAAACTCAATTCTTCTTTCCTGGTTGATTGCACCAAATAAATATGAAACTGTAGCACCGATGCTGAAATGCCTGAACGGGCTGTAGCCATTGCTGATAAAAAACTGGTTCAAACCTCCTGAACCTTCGTACGCATGCAGTTCAGCATCACCTGCTGAATTTGTTTTTTTATCATTAATTGAATAGCCCACATCGCTGAATGGAAGGAGCCCGAAGCCCGTTCCCCATTTTTTGTTCTTCACGGGGAAACCGAAAGCGAAATATGAAAATGATGTGTTGTTAATATCCTGCTTTTTTGAAGAAGTTTCCATTTCGACCTGGCTCATCGTAACTGCAGTTTCAAAAGTTGTCAGCAGCAATGAAGAATAAGCAGCCGGGTTGGAAAAATTCAGGTTGTAGATCGGGTTATATCCCAATGAAACTCCTCCCATTCCGAGGTTCTTGGTTGAGCCGTGGAACTGGAGATCCCCGATTCCATAACGCGAATAGGGAGAACTGGAAGATGTTTGCGCGGAAACGTAAACGGAAAATAATGTAAGCAGGAAAAAAAGAGAAAAAGTTTTACGTCTGTTCAACATTGCATTTCAGAATTTCATGAAGTCCGATGTGAATTAAATTCGGAGTGGCAAAGATGCTACTTTTTATGTGTCCGGCAAACAACGGTGAGTCACCTCCGCTCAGGATGACCTTAACAGGTGTGAGTTTTTTTTTGTACTGCTGGATGAAACCATTCATCTCATGGATGATACCTTGCTGAACGCCTGTCAGAATCGAATCTTTTGTAGATGCGCCGATGAAGCTCCCGGCAGTTCCCGGCTGAACCAACGGAAGACGATCGGTAAAATTGTGCAGCGCCCGGAACCGCATCATTAATCCCGGGCTGATGCTTCCCCCGAGATATTCTTTTTTTGCATTGACAAAATCATATTTGATGCATGTGCCCGCATCAATGACTAAAATATTTTTACCGGGAAATAATTTAACAGCTCCTGCGACAGAAGCAATGCGGTCGGCACCAAGTGTTTCCGGGGTTTTATACCGGTTCTTTACAGGTAATTTTGTTTTTGAATTCAGCTCTACAAAGGCTGAATTGGATCGAAGAAACTGGATGATCCTTTTGTCAGTTCTTACAACGGAAGAAAGGATGGAACCCCGGATGGGATGAGGTGAGAAAATAGAGTGGAGGTCGCGCACAGAAAAATTCCTGTAAGTGCGCATCCATGTGATCTTATCTTTGTCGAAAATCACCGCTTTTGTAAACGTGTTTCCTGCATCCACTGTGAGGTTCATGACCCGGAAATTTAGTGCAATGTTAAGAAGATAAAAAGGAAGAAGTTTACGGAACGCACGGCGAGGCAGAAAGAGTTTTGATGAAATGAAAATATTTCTACTTTTGCGCCCGCCTGCCTCAGGGCAGGTTTTCTCAAAAAATGGTGACGTAGCTCAGTTGGTAGAGCATCCCGATGAAATCGGGAGTGTCAATGGTTCTTAAAAATAAATGGTGATGTAGCTCAGTTGGTAGAGCAAAGGACTGAAAATCCTTGTGTCACTGGTTCGATTCCAGTCATCACCACAAAGACAGGCTTGTTTTATTTGAATGCCTGATTTTTATTGAATTGATTTCTTTGTCCTCTTTGCGTAAGGATAGCAAACATTTTCTAAAAAAATGAACCCTTGTTTAGTGTACGCAGTATAAAGTACAATGAAAAAAGAAGACAACTCATTTAAGTTTGAACGTGTGTTGCTCATTGATGACAATGACATTGACAATTTTATCAATGAGCGAATGATTACCACAACTAATTTTGGCAAAACAGTCGTGGTTAAAACCAGCGCTGAACAGGCTATTCAGTATTTGAAAAAAAATCTTGAAACAGCAGGCCAATTGCCACAGGCTTTCCAGCACAGTGGGATCCGAAGCTTGGAATTCACGTGACTTGAAGTCGCGGC